>Ga0247822_10000433_pt1 | contig 22466 bp, 16 predicted proteins | sample 13C_Cellulose_Da_FD_192423 | JGI IMG/M metagenome (GOLD analysis project Ga0247822, IMG submission 192423) | Soil microbial communities from agricultural site in Penn Yan, New York, United States - 13C_Cellulose_Day30 | ecosystem: Environmental > Terrestrial > Soil > Agricultural land | place...
GTATGGTGGCGTCCGCCCGGGGAACACGGGAGGCATCCTATGGCGGGGCGGTGGTTCGCAAAGCGGTTCCCGCGCCGGCTGCCCGGTGCGACCGCCGCCGACCTGGCCCGGATGGCCTGGAACCCGTCGTACCGGGCGCCGCATCCGTCGGAGGTGCTCGACCCCGATCCGTTCGTGCCGCCCGGCCCGCCGCCGATGACCCCGCACGAGCGGGAACTGCTCGACGCGGTGCTGGCGGACCCGGACGCCGACGAGCCGCGGCTGCGGTACGCCGCGTGGTTCGACCGGCAAGGAGACGAACGCGGCGAGTTCATCCGATTGCAGATCGAAGAATTTCACCGCGGAGGGCGCGGAGGGCGCAGAGAGAAAGACAGAGTTGATATCCGTTTTAACTCAGTTTTTTCCTCTGCGCCCTCTGCGCCCTCCGCGGTGAATCGGGTTTTGCTATTACTGGCCCCGTGGTCGGCGCGGGACGTGGTCTTCCGACGCGGGTTCGCCGAGGCGATGTCGCTCGCCGGGCGTGCGTTCATCTCCATCAGCGACGGCCTGTTCCGCACCACCCCGCTGCGGGACGTGCGGCTGGTCGCGGTCGCGCCGTTCCTGGACGAACTGGCTCGCACGCCGAACCTGGTGAAGCTCGAACGGCTCGACCTGTCCGGCAACTGGATCGGCCCGACCGGGGTGCGGGAGCTGGCTCGCTCGCCGCACCTGGCCCGGCTGCGGGAAATCGACTTGTCCCGCAACGGCCTTGGTGCCGATGGTGTGCGCGAACTGCTGGCCGCGCCGTGGCTAGGCCAGCTCCGCTCGCTTTCGCTGACCGACAACGGGCTGACCGCAACCGAGGTCGATCAACTCCTCGCCGAGCCCGCACTCGCCGGGCTGGCTCACCTGGACTTCTCCGGCAATGATCCGGGGGCTTATGCGACAGAGAAACTTCGCGATCGATTCAATTCCGGGCCACTGCTGCGATAGACGGTCGTGCCGTCGGGAGGCAGAATAGGCGTAACTATCGTGCGGAGTCGCTTTTCATGGCCGTTAACTTGCCGCCGCAGTACCACGATGCCGAGGCCCGGTACAAGAAGGGCAAGACGGCCGAGGAGAAGCTCGCTGCGCTCAAGGAAATGTGGGTCATTCTCCCCAAGCACAAGGCGAGCGAGAAGGTCCAGGCCGACCTCAAGACCAAGATCAGCGAACTCACCGACCAGATCGAGCACGAGAAGACCGCCCCCAAGAAAGCGCCCCACGGCACGCACAAAGTCCCCCGGCAGGGCGCCGGGCAGGTGGTGTTCCTCGGTCCGCCGAACGCCGGCAAGTCCCGACTGCTGACCCGGCTGACCAAGGCGACGCCGCAGATCGCCCCGTACCCGTTCACGACGCGCGAGCCGGTCCCGGGCATGATGGAATACGAGGACGTGCGGGTACAACTCGTGGACCTGCCGCCCGTCACGCCGGACCACTACGAGCACTTCATCACCGACGTGACCCGGGCCGCCGACGCCGCGGTGTTGTTCCTGGACCTCTCCGACGACGACGGTCCGGCCGCCACGCAGGCGGTGATCGACCGGCTGAAGCAGGCTCGCCGCGAGCTGGTCGGCGGGGAGAAGCCGGCCGACGAGGACCCGACTACCTACTATCTCAAGACCCTGTTAGTTGCCACCAGGGCCGACGACGAGGCGGCCGACATCCGGCTGGAGATCGCCCGGGAGGCGTTCGGCGACCGGTTCCCTCTGCTGGTGATCTCGGCGGAGCAGGGCACCGGCCTGGAAGAACTGCGCAAGGCGGTCTATGACCTGCTCGGGGTGATGCGGGTCTACACCAAGCAGCCGGGCAAGCCGCCGGACATGACCAGCCCGTTCACTTGCCCGGTCGGCTCGACGCTTCAGGAGTTCGCCGGCCACGTCCACAAGGACTTCGAGGAGAACCTCAAGTCCGCGCGGGTGTGGGGGTCCGGCGCGTTCGATGGCCAGACCGTCGGCCGGGACCATGTTCTCAGCGACAGAGACGTTGTTGAGTTGCACCTGTAGCCCGACGTGACCAAGATAACGGACACATGACCGCGACCGCCGAACCACCGATGCCACCCGCAACCTACCTCGTCCGTCACGGGGTGATGCGGTTCCTCGGCGAGTTCGTCGCGCCGTCGGGCGTCGCCCCGGCTCGCCGGCAGACGGTGATCGTCAAGACCGACCGCGGTCAGGAGGTCGGCGAGGTCCTTTGCCCGGCCACGCCGCAGGCGGTCGCCGCTGTCCCGGACCCGACACGGGGCGAGATCCTCCGCCCGGCCGCCCGGGAAGACCTGGCCCGGATGGACCTGATCCGCGAACTTCGGAAGCGGGAGTTCGCGACCGGCGAGCGGTTGATCGCCCAGCACAAACTGGCAATGCAACTGGTGGACGTCGAACACCTCTTCGGCGGCGAACGGCTCGTCTTCTACTTCCTGGCCGAGAATCGGGTGGACTTCCGCGAGCTGGTCAAGAGCATGGCCCGCGAGTTCCACACCCGCATCGAACTGAGGCAGATCGGCGTCCGCGACGAGGCGAAGCTACTGGCCGACTACGGCGACTGCGGCAAACCCGTGTGTTGCAACACGCACATGGTGGTGATGCCGCCCGTCTCGATGCGGATGGCCAAGCTACAGAAGTCCACGCTCGACCCGGCGAAGATCAGCGGCCGGTGCGGCCGGTTGAAGTGCTGCCTGCGGTTCGAGCAGGACGTGTACGAGGAGTTCCAGGCTGCCCTACCGCCGGTCGGCAGCCGGGTGGTGACACGCAAGGGCCAGGGCCGGGTGCTGGCCCAGGAGATCCTCGCCCGACGGTTGCTGATCGAGTTCGAGGACGGCCGGCGGCTGCCAGTGCCGGTGGATGAGGTGTTGACCCGGTTGTAACCCGGCGAGCGGGGGCGTTAGCCCCCTGTTGTTGCAACAACAGGGGGCTAACGCCCCCGCTCGCCAGGACCTATAGGAGTCCCCGTGGACCCGAAGATCGCCGAGCTGACCCGGGATGACCCCCGGTATCCCTACGAGGCGTACGAGTTCGTCTGCGACGCCGTCTCCTACACCCAGGAGATGCTCGACCGGTCGCCGCAGGAGGAGGACGACCAGGACACGGACTACCACGTCTCCGGCGAGGAGCTGGCCCGTGGGGCGTGCGAGTTAGCCGTTCAGGAGTTCGGCATGATGGCACCGGTGGTCTTCCGGCAGTGGGGCCTGCGCAAGACCGACGACCTTGGAAACGTCGTCTTCAATCTGATCAAGGCCGAGAAACTCAGCAAGTCCGACCGAGACGAGCCGGAGGACTTCCACGACCTGTTCGACCTGGACAAGGCGCTGGGCGAGGGGTTCGAACTGACCGCCGAGGACGTCAACCCCGGGAAGGGCGACCGATGACCCGCGCCCGGATGTTGTTCGTTCTGTCGCTGGCCGCGTTCCTGGGCTGGCTCGGGTGGCTCGGGTACGCCGTCTACGCGGCTCGCTACGCCCCGGACAAGGTCGCGGTCCTCTCGCGGGCGCAGCTCACTGCGGCCACACACCTGATCGTGGCGGACGTGACCGTAGCCGATGACGGACTGCCGGCCCCGACCGCCCGTGTGGCCGAGGTGGTACTGGGCGCTGGCGTGGCACCAGGGGCCGAGGTGGAGGTGCTGAACCTGCCGTCCGCCAAGCCGCCGGGGTCGGGCGGGTTCCCCGGTGCCGGGCGATACCTGTTACCGGTCGTGCGGGAGGGCCAGACCGGCCCGTTCCGTGTCGCCGGGATGCCGCGGTCCCCGGGGTACGAGCCGACGGCGGCGGAGCGGCCGCCGATCTACCAGTGGACTGACGGCACGAGGGCGCAACTCCGCGGGCTGGGCATTGCGCCCTGACCCCGGACACGCGGATAGGCGTTGAACTTCAGCCCACTCGCCCGTGTCCACTTCCCAGAGGGCGTCTATAATCTGCGGGGGCGGCCAGCGAACCGACAGATTCGGCTTGAAGGGTGAGTCACGCGGCCCTAAGTTGGTACTTCCCCAACGGCACCGCGACCTGCTAGCGTAGCTCAGTTGGTAGAGCAGCGGTTTTGTAAACCGCCGGTCGTGGGTTCGAGTCCCACCGCTAGCCCACCGACCGACGGACCGTGGGGGCCATGAGCCGGGCAGGTGGCAGAGCGGTCAATTGCACCAGACTGTAAATCTGGCCTCTTCGGAGTTCGGGGGTTCGAATCCCTCCCTGCCCACTGGGAAGTTAAGAGTTCAAAGTTCAAAGTTCAGAAGCGCGGAGCGAAGGACAAACCTCGAACGCATCCCGACTTCCGTTCTTCAACTTTGAACTTATAACATTGAACCTTGAACTGATCCGCGGGTGTAGCTCAACGGTAGAGCTCTTGCCTTCCAAGCAAGACGTTGTGGGTTCAATTCCCATCACCCGCTCCTCGGAAGGGAACAGGGACGAAGGAAAAGGAAACCAGGAAGAAGGAAAACACCCACTCGCGTCGGTCGCCCTCTTCACTTTTTCCTTTTTCCCTTTACCCTTTCCCCTGCGACACGCTGCTGTAGCTCAGTGGTAGAGCACCTCATTGGTAATGAGGAGGTCATGGGTTCAAGTCCCATCAGCAGCTCATGAGAGGCGGGTGGACCGGTCCCCCGCCGCGGCCGGCCGGCACGACCACCCGACACGACGACAACCCCCTGGAGAATGCGATGGCGAAGGGCGTATTCGAGCGGACCAAGCCGCACGTCAACGTGGGCACCATCGGCCACATCGACCACGGCAAGACCACCCTGACCGCGGCCATCCTGGCCCGGCAGGCACACAAGAAGATGGCCGCGGTCAAGAGCTACTCGGACATCGCCAAGGGCGGCACCGTCCGCGACGCCAACAAGACGGTGACTATCGCCGTCTCGCACGTCGAGTACGAGACCCCCAACCGGCACTATGCCCACATCGACTGCCCCGGGCACGCCGACTACATCAAGAACATGATCACTGGCGCCGCCCAGATGGACGGCGCGATCCTGGTGGTCGCCGCCAACGACGGCCCGATGCCGCAGACCCGCGAGCACATCCTGCTCGCCCGCCAGGTCGGCGTGCCGCGGCTGGTCGTGTACATGAACAAGTGCGACACCGTGGACGACCCGGAATTGCTCGACCTGGTCGAGTTGGAGGTCCGGGAACTGCTCAAGAAGTACGAGTTCCCCGGCGACGAGATCCCGGTCATCCGCGGTCAGTCCAAGGACGCCCTGGAAAACCCGGGTGCCGACGCCAACCCCGGCCCGAAGTCGATCGACGAGTTGATGGTCGCGCTGGACACCTACATCCCGGAGCCCAAGCGCGAGGAAGACAAGCCGTTCCTGATGTCCGTCGAGGACGTCTTCTCGATCAAGGGTCGCGGCACCGTGGCGACCGGCCGCGTCGAGCGAGGCACAGCCAAGGTCGGTGACGAAGTCGAGGTCATCGGGCTGAAGAAGGACAACACCAAGACCGTCATCACCGGGATCGAGATGTTCCAGAAGACCCTGGACAAGGCGATCGCCGGGGACAACGTCGGGGTTCTGCTCCGCGGCATCGATCGCGAGGGGATCGAGCGCGGCCAGGTCATCGCCAAGCCGAACTCGATCACCCCGCACACCAAGTTCGAGGCCAACATCTACGTCCTCTCGAAGGACGAGGGCGGGCGGCACACTCCGTTCTTCTCGGGGTACAAGCCGCAGTTCTACTTCCGCACCACGGACGTGACCGGGTCGATCACCCTGCCGGAGGGGGTCGAGATGTGCATGCCCGGCGACAACGTGAAGGTCGGCGTCGAGCTGATGGAGGGGATGCCAGTCGCCATGGACGAGGGGCTGCGGTTCGCCATCCGCGAGGGCGGCCGCACCGTCGGCTCCGGCGTGGTGACGAAGATCCTCACGTAGAAGCGGTGAGCTATGAGCGGTGAGCGATGAGCAAAGACGGACGGACCGGATCGGGCAGGCGAGTTCTAGGATTGTCGTTGTCCTGGTTTGGCTGACCGCTCACCGCTCATGGCTCACCGCTCACAGGTGCATAGCTCAATTGGTAGAGCAGCGGTCTCCAAAACCGCAGGTTGGGGGTTCGAGTCCCTCTGCACCTGCTCACGGAACGTCAGTGCCCGGACGGGTCGGTGAGGTCAACGGGGCCGGCACCCGCAGTGGATAGCGGGATGCCGGCCCGGTTCCATAACCGAAAACCCGTCGGACCGGAAAGGATCGGTATGGCTACCGCCGTCCAGACCACCTCCGCACCCCGAACGCCGAACCCGCGGACCCGCCTCGTCCTGGCGAGTCTGTTCGGGGCGCTGTTCGTCATCGCCGGGGTGGCGGCTGCCGCCTACCTCGTCCCGCGACTGCTGGACGGGCTGACTGCCCCGCTCGGCTCCACCGCCGCGTTCCTGGTGCGGGTCGTCGCCCAGCTCGCCACCATCGGGGCGTTCGTCTGGGTCGGGTCGCTGCTGTCCGGCGCCAACCCGCCGCGCGGCGTCCGTGGCGGCATCTTCCTGGTAATCTCCAGCCTGATCGCGATCTTCTTCGTGACCCGGGCCGTCGGGCTGAACCTGGAGGACTCGCCGCTCGGCAAGGTGATCACGGCCGCGGTCCTCGTCGTGCTGCTGGTCCTGCTCTACCGGTTCCTCGTCTCCTCGCGGGCCGAGCGGTGGATGCTCGGGCTGGAAGAACACGGGTGGTTTAGCACCTTCAGCTACAAGCGGATGCAGGGGGTGCGGGCCCGGCGGTACACCATGATCGGCCTATTGCTGGTCGGGTGGACCGGGGTGTACTCGGCGCTGTCGCACGAAACCTTCGGCCGCGGGTCGTGGAACTTGCGAATGCCGTTCGAGTTGCCGACGATCACCCCGCTGACCGACCTCGAGTATGTTGTCCCTCTGATCCTGGCAGTGCTCGTCTTCTGGCTGGCGTGGCGGGCGGTGAACATGCCGACGTTCGCCGACTTCCTGATCGCCACCGAGGCGGAGATGAACAAGGTGTCCTGGTCCAGCCGCCGGCGGCTGGTGCAGGACACGATCGTGGTGCTGATGACCTGTGTGCTGCTGACCACATTCCTGCTGCTGGTGGACCTGTTCTGGGGCTGGCTGTTGAGCCAGCGCTTCATCGGGGTCCTGCCGCCGCGGTCGCAGAACACCGAGCAGGTGACCACGGAGCAGGGCCGCCAGGCCAAGTGGTAGCCGGCCGCCGCCCCCCCTAGGTGAGCCATGACCGCCGACGACCCGAATCCGCAGCCCATCGACGAGCAAACCGACGCCGCATCGCCGGCTGCCGACGAGTTGCCGACCCCGGACGCCGAGGTGGAAGAAGCCACCGCCGAGGCGTCCGAGGTGGAAGAAGCCGCCGGCCCTGGCGACGAGGTGGCCGAGGAACAGCCCGCCCTCGCGGGCGTGACCAACGGCGTCCCGCTGGCCGACGCCCCACCGGTGACTAACAAGAAGTGGTACATCATCAAGGTGACCAGCGGTCGCGAGGAGTCCATCAAGGCGGCCATCGAGCGGCGCGTCAAGATCGAGGGGCTGGAGGAACACTTCGGCCAAATCCACATCCCGGTCGAGCGAGTCACCGAGATCAAGAAGATCAAGGAAACCAAGAACGGGGAGAAGGTGACCAAGGAGCGGCGCGTCACCAAGGAGCGCAAGAAGTTCCCCGGCTACATCATGGCCGAGGTCGAGTTCAACGACCGCATCCTGTACCTGTTCCGCGAGACCAGTGGCGTCGGCGACTTCGTCGGGGCCGGCGGGCCGGGCAAGCCGCCGCCGCCGATGACCGAGATCGAGGTCAAGCGGATGCTCGGCGAGGCCGTCCCCGGCGACGACCCGAAAAAGGGCGGCCGCAAGACGGTGGTCAAACTCGACTTCGAGAAGGGCGACAAGGTCCGCATCCGCGAGGGCGCCTTCTCCAACATGGAGGGGGAGGTGAAGGAGATCACCGAGCCCAAGGAGGCGGGCGAGACGCCGAAGGTCACGGTCGAGGTGCAGATCTTCGGCCGCCCGGTCGGCGTCGAGCTGGACTACTGGCAGGTGGACAAGCTCTGACCCGGCGAACGGCCGGCCGGTCTGGTGGAGTCACACCCCACCAGCCGGCTCACGCCGGTCGTTCGCCTGAGCGGATCTTGACAATCCGCCGGACCCGCTAGAATCACCTACTCACCCCCTCTCCGGCGCGGAGAGGGGGCGTTTTTTGTAGCTAACACCGACGACCCCGGTCCGGCGCGCGCGGCGGGGAGTCCATGCAGGTGCAGTCATGGCCAAGCAGGTGACAGCCCAGGTCAAGCTCCAGTGCCCCGGCGGCACGGCCACCCCGGCTCCCCCGGTCGGCCCGGCGCTCGGCGCCCACGGCGTGAACATCGGCCAGTTCGTCAAACAGTTCAACGACAAGACGGCCGGCCCGGACACCAAGGGGATGATGCTCCCCGTGGTCATCACGGTCTACTCGGACCGGAGCTTCGAGTTCAAAATCAAGTCGCCGCCCGCGGCGGTGCTGATCAAGCTGGCGGCCAAGATTCCGCACGCCAAGAAGGCCGGCAAGGATTCGATCCCGGCCGACGCCAAGAAGGCCGGCAAGTACAAGGGGTTCAGCATCACCCAGGCCCAGGTTCAGGACATCGCGAAGAAGAAGATCAACGACCTGAACGCCCGGGATGTCGAGCACGCCGGCCGGATCATCGCCGGGACCGCCCGCAGCATGGGCATCCTGGTCGTGGACTGAGGAAAGCGGTGCGGCCCGGTTGCCGCGCCGTTCCAACCGTTGTAGATGTAACAGTCTCCCGCACCACTCGGCCGCCATGCCCAGTGGGAGGGGTCGCGTCGCTTTCAGACGACGGCCCCGCCAACAGGAGTTGAGATGGCAAAGCACAAAGACGACCCGACCGACGCCGCACCCACTCCGGACGCGGCCACTCCCAATCAGGCCCCGGCAGCCTCCCCTCCGGTACCCGCGCCGCCCGCCGCCACGGCCGGCGCGGCCGAGAGCGATGCGAAGAAGAAGCGGAAGCGGCCCGGTGTGGCCCCCCGCCGCGGCAAGAAGCTCCGCAACCACCTGAAGAACGTCGCCACCAAGGTGAAGGCGACCAGCCCGCTTCCGGTCAAGCAGGCCGTGGCGATGCTGAAGACGCTCAAGCGGGCCAAGTTCGACGAAACGGTCGAGGTCCACATTAACACCGGGATCGACGCCACCCAGTCCGACCAGATGGTTCGCGGCGCGGTGTCCTTGCCGCACGGGATTGGCAAGTCGGTCCGGGTGGTGGTCTTCTGCCAGGGCGACAACGTCCAGAAGGCGAAGGACGCCGGGGCCAACGAGGCCGGGTCCGCCGACCTGGTCACGAAGGTCCAGGGCGGGTGGCTGGACTTCGACGTGGCCATCGCCACCCAGGACATGATGGGCCAGGTGTCGCGGCTGGGTAAGACGCTCGGCCCCCGCGGGCTGATGCCGACCCCGAAGGCCGGCACCGTGATCCCGGCCAACGCCGACGTGGCCAACGCGGTCAAGGAATTCAAGGCCGGCAAGGTGGAGTACCGGTCCGACAAGACCGGCCAGATCCACGCCGGCGTCGGCAAGATGAGCTTCGACGACGAGAAGCTGGCCGCGAACATCCAGACGTTCGTCGATACCGTTCGGGCGGCCAAGCCGTCGGGCGTGAAGGGCAACTACATCAACGGGGTGGTCCTGTCCGCGACCATGGCCCCCGGCATCCAGGTAGCCATCTAACTCGTCCCTCGTCATTCGTTCTTCGTCATTCGGGCCGATGGCCCGGGCGGAGCAACCGAATGACGAAGGACGAATGACGAAGGACGAACCAACATGAGCAAGAAGGTCAAGGCGTTCGAGATCGAGACGCTCCGCAAGTCGTTCGCGGGGATCAAGGACTACGTCGTCGTCCAGCCGCTGAAGGTGGACGCGGCCGCCGACTTCGAGTTCCGCAAGAAGCTCCGCGAGAAGAAGATCCGCGCCCAGGTGGTGAAGAACACCTACGGCAAAAAGATCTTCGACGAGATGGGCATCGCGGTGGATGTGTGGGCCGGCCCGACGCTGTTGTGCTGGGGCGGGGCCAACATCAAGGAACTCTCGAACACCGTGGACGAGCAGGTCAAGGCGTCCAAGAAGGACCCGAAGGCCCCCGAGAAGTACAAGATCAAGACGGCCATCTCCGACGGGCAGCCCGTCCCGATGGACGTTGCCAAGACGATGCCGACCCGCGAGGAGGCGATCGGCAACATCGTGGCCGCCCTGATGAGCGCGGGGTCCGAGATCGTCGCCGCCCTGACCGGCCCAGCGACGCAACTCGCCGGCATCCTCAAGGCGATCGAGGAGAAAGGTCCGCAGGGGGGCGAGGCGGCCCCGGCCGCGGAGACGGCCCCTGCTGCCGCCGAGGCCCCCGTCGCGGGCTGACCGCGAACCCGACGTACACCGAAACCGTCCCTGAACCAGCTATTACGCCAGTCGCCGGCCGCTTCACCGGCACCGTTTTGAAAGGATCCTGAGATGAGCGCTGTTGCGGAACTCGGCGACAAACTCGCCAAGCTGACCATCGCCGAGGCGGTGGAGCTGAAGAACTACCTGAAGGACAAGTACCAGATCGAGCCGGCCGCCGGCGCCCCGGTGATGATGGCCGGCCCCGCTGGCGGCGGCGCAGCCGCCGCGCCGGCCGCCGAGCCGACGGAGTTCAACGTCGTGCTGGAGGCGGGGTTCGACGCCGCCAAGAAGATTGGTATCATCAAGGTGGTCCGGGAGTTGACCGGCCAGGGTCTCGCCGAGGCGAAGGCCACGGTGGAGGGCGCCCCGAAGAACATTAAGGAAGGTGTGGACAAGAAGATCGCCGAGGACGTCAAGAAGAAGCTGGAAGAGTCCGGCGCCAAGGTGTCCGTCAAGCCGGCGTAGGTGCTCTAGCAAAAAAAATGCCCGGGTGGGGTGGTCTTGACCGCCCCGCCCGGGTACTATATTCTCGTGCGGTAATATCGACCGACTTTCCGGCCTGTGTGGTCCGTCTCGAGCGGGTCGCCGGGCCGTCTCGAAGCCAGTGGTGACAATGCGCGCGGCCCACTTGCTCCGGTCAGTCGTCTTAACAACCCGAAACGCCCCCTGGACCGAACCACCTGCCGCCTCGAACCCTCCGGACCCTGGGGTCCGGGGCGCTCGGGCGGTGTGTTGTTCGGCCCGCCCGTGCGCCCAGCCGTTCCGTAACCAATAACGCATTCCCCCGGACGCCGCAAGCCCGTTGCCGCCTGACGGTGGAACGATGGCTCGCGTCGCCGTGCCTCCGTTTCCGGGAAGGAGAAGCCCCGATGGCCATCCCGGCCCTTCGGATCATTGTTCCGACCGACGAACGCAACTTCGGCCACTTCGGTGATGCCGCGCCTGTGCCCCCGCTGACCGACATCCAGACCCGGTCCTACGACCGGTTCCTCCAGCTCGACGCCGCCCACGACAAGCGGACCGTCTCTGGTCTGGAGGGCGTGCTCCGCGAGATCTTCCCGATCGAGAGCTACGACAAGAAGATCTCCCTGGAGTACGTCAAGTACGAGTTGGGCAAGCCCCGCTACGACCCGGATGAGTGCCGGCAGTTGCGGCTGACCTACGGCCGGCCGTTCCGCGTCTGGCTGCGGCTGCGCAAGGCCGACGGCACGGCGGTCGAGGAAGAGGTCTATCTCGGCGACATGCCGATCATGATCGGCGGCGGCGAGTTCATCATCAACGGCGCCGAACGCGTCGTCGTGAGCCAGCTCCACCGGTCGCCCGGCGTGGACTTCGTGGTCGAGCGGGAGGCCGACAAGGATCTGCACTCCTGCCGGATCATCCCCGAGCGCGGTAGCTGGATCGAGATCAACGTCACCAAGAAGGACACCCTGGGCGTCCGCATCGACCAGTCCGGGAAGTTTAGCGCGCTGACGCTGTTGCGGGCCATGGACCCGCAGTACTCCAGCACGGCCAGCATTATCAAGGAGTTCTACGAGACCGAGACGATCAAGCTCAAGGACGAGAAGGCCCGCGCCCGGCTGGCCGGCGACCCCGAGGCGGGAGTCCTGCCGATGGTCGCGGTGGACGACGTGATCGACCCGGAGACCGGCGAGGTCTACGTCGATAGCGGCAAGCCGTTCACTCAGGACAAGGTGGACAAGGCGGTCGCCTCACACCTGAAGGAAGTGACGGTGCTGGCCCCGCAGAAGGACCCGATCATCGTGACCTCGCTGGGTGAGGACGGGACCGACACGCACGAGGCGGCGCTGCTGAAGATCTACCAGCGGCTGCGGCCCGGCAACCCGGCGCAGCTGGAGAAGGCCCGCGAGCTATTCCGCGAGAAGTTCCTCGACCCCAACCGCTACCGGCTCGGCCGGGTCGGCCGGTTCCGCATCAACCGCAAGTTCGACCAGAACGTGCCCGAGACGGAGATGACCCTGCGGGCGGTGGACTTCGTGAACGCCGTCAAGTACCTGCTGGAGTTGCGGTCGGGCCAGGGGTACGTGGACGACATCGACCACCTGGGCAACCGCCGGCTGCGGACCATCGACGAGTTGGCCGCCGACGAAATGCGCAAGGGCTTCCTGAAGCTCCGCCGCACCGTCCAGGAGCGGATGGCGATCAAGGACGCCGAGGAGATGACCCCGCGGACGCTCATCAACCCCAAGAGCGTCTCCGCGGCGATCGAGTACTTCTTCGGCCGGTCGGAACTGTCGCAGGTTGTGGACCAGACTAACCCGCTGGCCCAGCTCACGCACGAGCGGCGGCTGTCGGCGCTGGGGCCGGGCGGGCTCAACCGCAAGCGGGCCGGGTTCGAGGTCCGCGACGTCCACATCTCGCACTACGGCCGCATCTGCCCGATCGAGACCCCCGAGGGGACCAACATCGGGCTGATCTCCAGCCTGGCCATCTTCGCCGAGATCGACGACTACGGGTTCCTCATCACCCCGTACCGGCAGGTGAAGAACGGCAAGCTGCTGCACGACGTGGTCTCGCTGCGTGCGGACGAGGAGGCGCGGCTGAAGCTCGCCCCGGCCGACGTCCCGACCGAGGGGGACAAGATCAGCCAGGAGCGGATCAACGGCCGGATCACCGGCGAACTCGGGTCGATCGTCTCCAACCAGGTCGAGTACATCGACGTCTCGCCGAAGCAGATGGTCGGCGTCTCGGCCGGTCTGATCCCGTTCCTGGAGCACGACGACGCCAACCGGGCGCTGATGGGCTCGAACATGCAGCGGCAGGCGGTGCCGCTCTTGGTCACAGAGCCGCCGATCGTGGCGACGGGCCTGGAGAAGGAAGTCGCCCGGCACTCCGGGATGCTGGTTCGGGCGAACGACGACGGCACGATCGTCTACGTGGACGCCGAGCGGATCAAGATCGAGGAGAAGGACAAGATCGTCCGCGAGTACGTGCTGCGGAAGTTCCACGGCCTCAACGAGCGGACCTGCCTCAACCAGAAGCCGGTGGTGCAGGTCGGCCAGAAGGTCAAGAAGGGGGCGATCCTCGCCGACGGGGCGGCCACCCACCACGGGGAGTTGGCTCTGGGCCGCAACGTGCTGGTCGCGTTCATGTCCTGGGAGGGGTACAACTTCGAGGACGCGATCATCATCTCCGAGCGGCTGGTCAAGAACGATACGTACACCTCGTTGCACATCGAAGAGTTCGAGATCGAGATCCGCGAGACCAAGCTCGGCAAGGAGGAGTTCACCCGGGACATCCCGAACGTCTCCCCGAAGGCGCTGAACAACCTGGACGACCACGGCATCGTCCGGGTCGGGACGTTCGTCAAGCCCGGCGACATCCTGGTCGGCAAGGTATCGCCGAAGTCGCGCAGCGAGCTGACCCCCGAGGAGAAGCTACTGCACGCGATCTTCGGCCGGGCCGGCGAGGACGTGAAGAACGACTCGCTGGAGGTTCCGTCCGGCGTCGAGGGGATAGTGATCGCCACCCACCGGTTCAGCCGCAAGGCGAGCATGACCGACGACGAGAAGAAGGAGATCGCCAAGCGGGAGAAGGAGATCAACGCCGAGTACTCGGAGAAGATCGCCGAGCAGTTCCGCGAGTTCGTCGAGGCGTTGTCCGAGGTCCTCGACAAGAAGGAATTGAAGGACCCGAACACCGGCAAGGTGCTGGGGTCGGACAAGGACGACAAGGTGGTCGCCGAGCAGGCCCGGGCGTTCCGGCTGGAGAACCTGGACATCCGCAGCCCGGACCACCTGAAGAAGGGACAAAAGATCCACGGCCGGCACTGGGAGCGCATCCAGTTCTTCATCGACGAGCAGGAGCGCAAGTTGCATAGCTTGAGCCGCGGGGATGAGTTGCCCAGCGGCGTCCAGCAGATGGTGAAGGTATACGTCGCCACCAAGCGGGTGATCTCGGTCGGCGACAAGATGGCCGGCCGACACGGCAACAAGGGGGTCATCTCGAAGGTGCTGCCCGAGGAGGATATGCCGTACTTGAAGGACGGCACCCCGGTGGACATCCTGCTCAACCCGCTCGGGGTGCCGAGCCGGATGAACGTCGGCCAGATTCTCGAGACGCACCTGGGGTACGCGGCGGCCCGGCTCGGGTTCCAGGCAGTGACGCCCGTGTTCGACGGGGCGGCCGAGGAGGAGATCCGGGCGACGCTCAAGGAGGCGGGCCTGCCGGAGTCCGGCAAGAGCGTACTCTACGACGGCCGGACCGGCGAGCGGTTCGAGCAGCCGGTGACAGTCGGGTTCATCTACATGCTCAAGCTGCACCACCTCGTCGATGACAAGGTCCACGCGCGGGCGACCGGGCCGTACAGCCTCATCACCCAGCAGCCGCTGGGCGGCAAGGCGCGGTTCGGCGGCCAGCGGTTCGGCGAGATGGAGGTGTGGGCACTCGAAGCCTACGGAGCCGCCTACATCCTCCAGGAGTTGCTCACGGTCAAGAGCGACGACGTCGAGGGCCGGACCAAGATCTACGAGAGCATGGTCAAGGGGGAGAACACCCTGGAGGCCGGCACCCCGGCCAGCTTCGACGTACTCACTCACGAGATCCGCGGTCTCGGGCTGAACATGCAGCTCGAGAAGAAGCGGGCCTGAAAGATGTGAACCCCAAGCCCACCCGCTGCGGTGGGTGGGCTTGTTGTGCAGTGCAGTGCAGAGAAGACGAGAACACAACGGAAGGGGAACAGAGATATGAGCACTGCTACCGCCGCCGCCGCGGCCGAAACCGGAAACTACGACCGGATCAACGACTACGGGGCGGTCCGCATCAGCCTGGCCAGCCCGCACGACATCCGGTCCTGGAGCTTCGGCGAGGTCAAGAAGCCGGAGACCATCAACTACCGGACGTACCGGCCGGAGAAGGACGGCCTGTTCTGCGAGCGGATCTTCGGGCCGGAGAAGGACTGGGAATGCACCTGCGGCAAGTACCGCGGGATGAAGTACAAGGGGATGATCTGCGACCGCTGCGGCGTCAAGGTCACGCACAGCCGCGTCCGTCGCAAGCGGATGGGGCACATCGAGCTGGCTGCCCCGGTCGTCCACATCTGGTTCTTCAAGGCCATGCCGTCCCGCCTCGGGACGCTGCTGGACATGAAGACGACCAGCCTGGAAAAGATCATCTACTTCCAGGACTACGTCGTCATCGACCCGGGCGAGACGCCGCTGAAGGAGCGGCAGCTCCTGACCGAGGACGAGTTCCGCCACTACCGTCAGGAACTCGGCGACACGTTCGAAGTGGACATGGGCGCCGAGGCGGTCAAGAAGCTGCTAGAGAAGCTCAACCTGGTCGAGGTGTCCCGCGATCTGCGCGAGCGGCTCGACAAGGAGATGGCCCGCGGCGAGAAGGCGTCCAAGCAGCGGACCAAGGAGTTGGTCAAGCGGCTCAAGACCGTGGAGGCGCTGCGCGACTCCAGCAACAAGCCGGAGTGGATGGTCCTGGAGTGCATCCCGGTCATCCCGCCGGACCTGCGGCCGCTGGTGCTGCTCGACAGCGGCAACTTCGCCACCAGCGACCTGAACGACCTGTACCGGCGGATCATTAACCGCAACAACCGGCTCAAGAAGCTGGTGGACCTGAACGCGCCGGAGGTCATCATCCGCAACGAGAAGCGGATGCTCCAGCAGTCAGTGGATGCACTCTTCGACAACAACCGGTGCAAGCGGCCCGTACTGGGTAGCTCGAACCGCCCGCTGAAGTCCTTGACCGACATGATCAAGGGCAAGCAGGGCCGGTTCCGCGAGAACCTGCTCGGCAAGCGGGTGGACTACTCCGCCCGATCCGTGATCGTGGTCGGCCCCGAGTTGCGGCTGCACCAGGCCGGGCTGCCGAAGAAGATCGCGCTGGAACTGTACCAGCCGTTCATCATCCGCCGGCTGAAGGAACTCGGGCACGCCGACACCATCAAGTCGGCCAAGAAGATGCTCGAGCGCAAGGACGAGCAGGTCTGGGACATCCTCGAAGAGGTGACCAAGAACCACCCGGTGCTCCTGAACCGGGCGCCGACGCTGCACCGGATGGGCATCCAGGCGTTCGAGCCGGTGCTCATCGAGGGCAACGCCATCCGGATCCACCCGCTCGTCTGTAAGGGGTTCAACGCCGACTTCGACGGCGACCAGATGGCCGTCCACCTGCCGCTGTCCATCGAGGCGCAGGTCGAGGCGTACGTGCTGATGATGGCGACCAACAACATCTTCAGCCCGGCCAATGGCAACCCGATCATCACGCCGTCGCAGGACATCGTGATGGGGTGCTACTGGCTGACCGCCAGTCGCGGCGACGAGGGGGAGAAGATCGAGGCCGGCGAGGGAATGGTGTTCCACTCGCCGATGGAGGTGTTCCGCGCCCAGGCCGAGGGCAAGCTCGGGCTGCATGCCCGCGTGCAGGTCCGGCTGCCGCTGGAGAAGAAGGTCATCAGCGAGGTCCGCAACGAACGCGGCGCCACCATCGCCGAGGAGTTGCCGCGCAAGGCCAACGGCCTGGTCCGGACCACCGTCGGCCGGGTCATGTTTAACGACATCCTCCACCCGGAGATGGCGTTCTACGACCTGTCGCTAGGCAGTAAGTACCTCAGCCGGATCATCGCCGACTGCTACCAGTTGCTCGGCCGGCGGGAGACGATCGCGCTGTTGGACCGCATGAAGGACACCGGATTCCGGGAATCCACCAAGTCCGGCCTATCCTTCGCCACCAGCGACCTGCGGACACCGGAAGTCAAGGAGGCGGTACTCAAGGAGAAGGACAAGGAAGTCGAGAAGCTCCGCAAGCAGTACGAGCGCGGCATCATCACCGAACAGGAGCGGTACAACAAGACGATCGACCACTGGACCGAAGCTCGGGAGGCGATCACCAAGCGGCTGATGCTGGACCTCGCTCACGACCGCCGAGCGGACGAGCACGGGCGCGTGGTGCCGTACCTCAACCCGATTTTCCTGATGGCCCACTCGGGAGCGCGCGGCGGCGTCGAGCAGATCCGCCAGCTCGCCGGGCTGCGGGGTCTGATGGCCAAGCCGTCCGGCGAGATCATCGAGACGCCGATCAAGTCGAACTTCCGCGAAGGCTTGACGGTGCTGGAGTACTTCAGCTCCACCCACGGCGCCCGCAAGGGGCTGGCGGACACGGCGCTGAAGACGGCCGACTCGGGCTACTTGACCCGTAAGCTCGCCGACGTGGCCCAGAACGTCGTCATCACGATGCACGACTGCGGGACCACCCAGGGCGTCACCAAGGGGATCATGTACAAGGGGGATGAGATCGACCGCCCCCTGTACGACGCGGTCCGCGGCCGGGTCAGCCGGGTGACCATCCACCACCCGACCACCGGGGAGCCGATCGTCGAGGAAGACGAGATGATCACGCCGGACAAGGCCCGGCTGATCGAACGGCTCGGTCTGGACAAGATCACCGTCCGCAGCCCGATGACCTGCCTGGCGTCGCTGGGTGTCTGCCGGCTGTGCTACGGGATGGACCTGGCGACCGGAGCCCTTGTCGAGGAGGGGATGGCGGTCGGCATCATCGCCGCCCAGTCCATCGGCGAGCCCGGCACGCAGTTGACGATGCGGACGTTCCACTTCGGGGGCGTCCACACCGGCGGCAAGAGCAATCTGGAGAGCGAGTACAAGGCCAAGAAGGCCGGGGTGGTCCAGTTCGAGCGGATCACCGTCGTGACCAACGAGAACGGCCAGAAGATCGCCCTGGCCCGGACCGGGGAGATCCTCATCCTCCGCGGCAAGGGCGGGCTGGTGGTCGAGCGGTTCAGCGTCCCGAACGGGTCCGAACTCCAGGTGACCGACGGCCAGGAGATCGCCGCCGGGACGGTCCTGATCAAGTGGGACCCGCACTCGATCCCCATCATCTGCGAGGAGGCCGGCAAGGTCCGCTGGGAGGACATCAAGGAGGGTGAGACCCTCCGCCGCGAGCGAGACACCGCCAGCGGGGTCGAGCGGTACACCATCATGGAGCACAAGGGCGACCTGCACCCGCAGATCCGCATCGAAGACGACCGGGGTAACGTGCTGCGGGTGTACTTCATCCCGGAGCGGGCCAACATCCAGGTCACCGACCGGCAACAGGTGACGGCCGGGACGCTCCTGGCCAAGACACCGCGGGAGGTGTCCAAGACCCAGGACATCACCGGCGGTCTGCCCCGCGTCACCGAGTTGTTCGAGGCCCGGCGGCCGCGCAGCCCGGCGGTCATGTCCGAGGTGGACGGCAAGGTCCGCCTCGACCCGACCCGCAAGCGCGGCAAGCGGATCATCTGGATCCAGCCGGAGACCGACGACGGCAAGCCGGTCGGCGAGGAGAAGGAGCACCAGGTGCCGGCCGGGGCGCAACTCCGGGTCCACTCCGGCGAGTACGTCAAGGCCGGCGACCCGCTGGTGTACGGCCCGCTGGTCCCGCACGACATCCTGCGGGTCAACGGCCCCGAGGCGGTGCAGGAGTACCTGGTCCGCGAGGTGCAGTCGGTCTACCGCCTCCAGCGGGTGGACATTGACGACAAGCACATCGAGATCATCGTCTCCCAGATGCTCCGCAAGGTGAAGGTCGAGAAGATGGGGGACACGGGCCTGCTGCCCGGACTGGTCATGGACCGGTTCGCCTTCCGTGAGGTGAACGAGCGGCTGCTCAACGAGTGCGTCAAGACGGTGGACCCGGGCGAATCGACGTTCCGGGAGGGTCAGATCGTCACCCGGGACGCGTTCGAGGAGGAGCGGGTCGCGCTCCAGGCGGCCGGCGGCAAGAAGAAGACTCCGTCGTTCGAGACGCCGGTGCCGGCCGAGTCGTCGGTCCAGCTCCTGGGGATCACCAAGGCGGCGGTGCAGTCGGACAGCTTCATCTCGGCCGCCTCCTTCCAGGAGACGACCAAGGTGCTGACCGAGGCGGCACTGGCCAGCAAGGTGGACTACCTGGTCGGGCTGAAGGAGAACGTGATCCTCGGCCACCTGATCCCGGCCGGGACCGGGTTCAACGTCCACCAGCAGTCCGAGGTCCGCATCAACATGCCGATGCCGGACGGCCAGAGCTACGTCGGCGAAGCTGTTGAAGAGGCAGCCGAAGCCGACGGCTCGGCCTGACCAGAGTTGCGAGTCGTCAAGTCGCAAGACCCAGGTCGTGATGGTTGACTTGGGACTTGCGACTTTTTTCCCCATCCCCCTCTGGCGGCTCGTGGGGGTTTTTGCTTGAATACCTACTCCCTCTGGGACAATCCCTCCGCCCGCCGGAGCCCCGGCGGGCGGAGCTTGTTGGAATAGAGGCCGAGAATGCCGACGATCAACCAGTTGGTCAAGAAGGCGCGGGTGCCGCAGCGGTCGAAGTCGAAGCACCCGGCCATGCAGGGCTGCCCGCAGAAGCGGGGGGTGTGCACCGTCGTCAAGACGATGACCCCGAAGAAGCCGAACTCCGCCTTGCGGAAGGTGGCCCGGGTGCGGCTCTCGACCGGGGTCGAGGTGACCGCGTACATCCCGGGCGAGGGGCACAACCTCCAGGAGCACTCGATCGTGCTGGTCCGCGGCGGCCGCGTCCGCGACCTGCCGGGGGTGCGTTACCACATCGTCCGCGGGGTGCTGGACTCCCAGGGTGTCCAGGACCGCAAGCAGGCCCGCTCGAAGTACGGCGCGAAGAAGGAAGGGAAGTAACCGATGGCGACCAAGAAGCGGACCGCCAGCTACGACAAGCTCACCGCCGACGTCCGGTACGGGTCGGTGCTGGCGAGCAAGTTCATCAACTGCCTGATGCTCGACGGCAAGAAGTCCACCGCCACGCGCCTGTTCTACGACGCGATGGACCAGATCAAGAAGCGGATGTCTGACGTCGAGCCGATCGAGGTGTTCAAGGGCGCGGTGGAGAACATCAAGCCCAGCCTGGAAGTGCGGTCCCGGCGGGTCGGCGGGGCCAACTACCAGGTGCCGATGCAGGTCCGCCCGCACCGCCAGCAGTCACTGGCGATCCGCTGGCTGATCGCCGCCTGCCGCGGCAAGAAAGGCCGGCCGACCTACCTGCGGCTGGCCGACGAACTGATGGCCGCCTATCGCCGCGAGGGCGAGGCCATGGCCAAGCGCGAGCAGACCATCAAGATGGCCGAGGCGAACAAGGCGTTCAGCCACTTCGCCTGGTAAAAGTGACGAGCGACGAGCGACGAGCGACGAGTGGCACCGGGGCGAACCCTAAGTGCCGCTCGTCGCTCGTCTCTTCTATGGCGATCTCACTCCGCCGTCGTACTATAAAGTTCTGTCTTCCCTCGTTGCTCGTTGCTCGTTGCTCGTCGCTGGTGAGTCATGGCAAAGTCGTCCGGCTCCGATCTCGACATCACCCTGGTGCGGAACCTGGGCGTCATCGCGCACATCGACGCTGGGAAGACGACCACCACCGAGCACCTGCTGTACTACGCCGGGGCCAAGCACAAGCTCGGCGGGGTGGACGAGGGGACCACCGAGACCGACTACGACCCCGAGGAGCAGCAGCGCGGGATCACCATCTACTCGGCCTGCGTGCCGTTCGAGTGGCGCGGCCACACCGTCAACCTGATCGACACCCCGGGGCACGTGGACTTCACCGCCGAGGTCGAGCGGTCCCTGCGGGTGCTCGACGGGGCGGTGGTCGTCTTCGACGGCCAGAAGGGGGTCGAGGCCCAGTCCGAGACGGTCTGGCGGCAGGCGAACAAGTACGGTGTCCCGCGGCTGGTGTTCGTCAACAAGATGGATGTTGTCGGGGCCAATTTCGCCCGGACCCTGGAAAGCATCCATGCCCGGCTGACGCAGGACTTCGCTGCGATGGGTCGGCCGATCCCGGTGGTCGTCCCGATCGGGTCCGGGTCGGACAAGGACAGCCCCAAGCCGTTCCGCGGGGTGATCGACCTGATCGAGTGGAAGGCCCTGTTCTTCGACGCAGGCGACTACGGCAAGACTGTCCGCGAGGAGCCGGTGCCGGCCGAGGAGGAGGCCGAGGCGAGACGGTATCGCGAGCAACTTTTCGATGTACTCACCCAGCACGACGAGAAGGATCTAATTACCAGCGCCGTGCTGGAGGGAAACGACCCCGACCCGGCGAAGGTCCGGCAACTCGTCCGCGAACAGACGCTGGCCCGGCAGATTTACCCGGTTCTGGCCGGCAGCGGCCGGGAGCACATCGGCATCCAGCCGCTGCTGGACGCGGTGACTTACTACTTGCCCAGCCCTCTCGATCGGCCGGCGGTCGCGGGGAGGAACCCGAAGACCGACAAGGAGGAGCGGCGCAAGCCCGATCCGAAGGAGCCATTCTGCGGGCTGGTGTTCAAGGCCGCGTGGCACCCGAACGGCCACCGGTTCTTCGTGCGCGTGTACTCCGGCGTACTGCGGCCCAACTCGCGGTCGCTCAACCCGACCAACGACAAGAAGGAGAACGTCGCCAAACTCTTCCACGTCCACGCCGACCCGAACCGCGGACTGGAGGAGGTCGAGTCCGCGCCGGCCGGCGACATCGTGGCGATCATCGGCCTGAAGGACACCAAGACCGGCGACACCCTCTGCGAGACGCAGCACCCGATCGTGCTGGAGTCGATCACCTTTGCCGAGGCGGTGGTCAGCCAGTCGATCGAGCCGGACAGCGGCGCCGACCGGGACAAACTCGGGTTGGCCCTGGACATACTCCAGCTAGAGGACCCGACGTTCAAGGTGAAGGCCGACAAGGAGACCGGCCAGACCCTCATGAGCGGTATGGGGACGCTGCACCTGGAGGTGAAGCGGCACCGGCTGGAGCGGGACTTCCGGCTCAAGGTCCGGGTCGGCAAGCCGCGGGTCAGCTACCGGGAGATGCTGCGCTCTCCGCGCACCGTCGAGGTCGAGGTCCGGCAGGTCGGCCAGCGGGAGGTGTTCGCCTGGCTGAAGGTGGAGTTCACCAACCACCGTAGCCCGACCCCCGTGGCCGTGGCGAACTTCGTCCCGCCGGAGTCGCTGCCGGCGGCACTGGGCCACGCCGCCGATGAGGGACTCAAGGACGCCCTGCAGACCGGAGAGTTCGGGTTCCCGATGATCAACGTCCAGGCGAAGGTGCTGGAGGCACGGTTCAACCCGCAGTTG
>Ga0247822_10000434_pt1 | contig 22465 bp, 20 predicted proteins | sample 13C_Cellulose_Da_FD_192423 | JGI IMG/M metagenome (GOLD analysis project Ga0247822, IMG submission 192423) | Soil microbial communities from agricultural site in Penn Yan, New York, United States - 13C_Cellulose_Day30 | ecosystem: Environmental > Terrestrial > Soil > Agricultural land | place...
AGGTTACTTGCCGTCCGTGAACTCTTTCAGCTCCAGCACGGCGTCGTTGCCGGCGATGCTGTAGGTCAGCTTGACGACGCCCTTGTCCTTGGCGAACCAGTACTTGACGCCGGTCTTGGTGCCGGCGATCTCGAAGTCCGGGCCGTTGACCACCACCGACTCGAACTCCCCGGCCGGGACCTTCACCTTCTCCTTGTCCTCGACGATGCTGAACGACCCCTTGACCGGCTGGTCCTGGATCTTGGAGTTCACGTCCCACTTGGCGCCCTTGGCCGCGACCTTGCCGCCCTCAAGCTTGAGGATCATGACCGGCGGCTCGATCTTGGCCTTGTTGATCTGGGTCCGGAAGACGCCGTCCGCCTTCACCTGGATGACCTCGCTGGCGACCGCCTTGTCGTTGACCAGGGTCTCCAGGGTGGCACCTTCGGGTGCGACGCTGGCGACCCGCACCGTGATGGTCGTCTCGCCGACCTTGTACACCCACTTGGTGTCCTTCTTGAGCGGGTAGAACTCCGTGGTCGCGGCGCTCTGGGCCATCGCCACGCTGCTCGCCAGGAGAACGACCGCACCGAGAGCCAACCGCACAGTCCGCCGCATGGGAACGTCTCCTTCGTGGTGGTCCGGGTAATCCTTCGACAGCGCGCTAGTATAGGAACCGTAGCGGCCGCGGCGAGAAGTCTCATCCGGGCGAACGGCCGGCGTGAGCCGGCTGGTGGTGCCTGCCCTCACCAGCCGGCTCACGCCGGCCGTTCGCCGGGTCACGCACTAGCTCCCGTTACGTCGCCGGGTGGGCGGCGGTTCGGCACCCTACTTGAATGTCGGCTCCGGCAACTTCTCGCCGTGGGCGGCCTTCGCCACCAACTCGGGGGCGTTCAGCACCTCCACCGGCTTGCCGGCCGCCGACCCGCCGGCGCGCCACGCCCCGGCCGCGACCAGTCCGTCGGACGCGGCGTAGTACCCCTCCGGCGTCAGCGCCAGCCACCCGTCGCCGCCCCAGAGCGTGAGCAACTGCCGGCCGCCGTCGGCGTCCCACACCCGCACCAGCCCGTCGGCGCAGCCGGCCGCCACCCGCTTGCCGGCCGCGTCCAGCGCCACCGCGACCGCCGGCGCCTCGGACGCCAGGCTGCGCAACTGCGCCCCGGTCAGCGGGTTCCACAGCCGCACCGTCCGGTCCGCCCCCGCGGACGCGGCGAGCTTCGCGGCGAACGTCAGTTCGTGGACGGCGGTGTTGTGCCCGGCCTGCCGGTGCACGCGCTCGCCGCTGTCCGCGTCCCACCACGCCAGTTGCGGCTCGAACCCGGACGTGACCACCTGCCCGCCGTCCGGCCGCACCGCGACCGCCGCGACCTCGTCGTTCATGCCGCTGAAGGTGAGCTTGCCCTGCCCCGTCTTGGCGTCGATGATCCGGCCGGTGCGGTCCTTGCTCGCGGTGGCGTACCAGTCCCCCTTCGGCGAGAACGCGACCGCGTACACGAAGTCCGAGTGACCGGTGAAAGTGTGCAGCACCTTGTGCGTCTGCACGTCCCAGAGCCGCACCGTCTTGTCGAAGCTGGCCGAGGCGAGCCTCGCGCCGTCGGGGCTGAAGCTGACGCACGAGACGGTGTCCAGGTGCCCGCCGAGGGACGCGGCGAGCTTCCAGTCGGTCGTGGCGAACAGCCGCAGGTCGCCGCGGGCCGACGGCTGCCCGCCGGCCACCGCCAGGAGCTTGCCGTCCGGCGAGAACTTCACGTCGTTGACCGCGCCGAGGACCTGCGTAAGTACCTGGGTCGGCTTCGCGTCCGCGAGATCCCACACCGTGACGCGGCCGTAGGAGCCGACCGCCAGGAGCTTGCCGTCCGGCGAGAACGCGACCGCCGCGACCGGCGGCAGCGGCCCGACCGGCAGCGTCAACGCCAGCGGCCCGGCGGGCTTCAGGGACCTGGGCAGCGCGGCCTTCGTGGCGAACGTGACCGGCAGCTTGCGGACCGCGCGGGCGGCAGGTCGTGCGACTTGAGTCGTTGTGTCGTCGGCGGGCTTGACCCCTTCCGGTGCCCCGGCCGCGATCCACCTGCGGATCAACTCGACCTCCGCGGCCGGCAGCGGGTCGCCGTCGAGCGGCATTCGCTTCTTCGGGTCGCTGGTCGTCAGCAACTCCAGCAGCAACGACTCGCCCGGCTTGCCGGGCTTGACCACCGGCGTCTTGCCGCCCTTTAGGACGTTCGCCGGTGTATCCAGCGCGAGGCCGGCGGAAACCTCCTGTTCCTTGAGCTTCGCCTCCCGGTGGCAGACGGTGCAGTGCTTGCGCAGCACTGGGCGAACATCATTCCAATAGGTTGGGTCCGCAGCCGGGACAGCCGCCGGCGCGAGGACGAACGTAACGAGCGACGCAAGAAGCCAACGAACTCTCATGATGAGTGCGACCTAATCCGGGATGTCGAACCGGTACCACGGGCCGTACAGGTGGGTGAATGTTGCCCGAAGCAATACTTCGGACTCCTCCGGCGGAGCAGTCGGGAGCCCGTCCGGGGCGTACAGGACTCCGGCTTGGTCGAACACGTTCGAGCCGGTCACGAAAGCAACGGCCGTCCCATCCCGCCAGACCCTCTTCACCCGGAACAACCCGACCGACTTCTCGTTTACATAGTTCGGCGGGTCCGGGTCCGACCCCTCGGCGTATGCCCGCAACGATCCTTCGGACAACCACATCCGGGCAGCGATCGGCAGGTTAGTCGCCGAGATCAGAACCGCCAGTCCGCAGAGCGACGGAGCCGACAGCCACGCGAATCGTCCATGCGACCGGAACACCGCGGGGTAGATGCCGGACTCAGCAACCCATACCAACCCGAGCAATGATGCGGCGAACACGAGCCCGAGTTGCTCGATCATATCGGCCATGCCGTCCGAGGCGGATGCGATCACTGACGCCGTCCACAGCCAACTTGCACCCACTACGAACCACAGCCCGCCGAGACGATCCATGCCCGGTCTCCGGTCAGTGGTTAAACAGGAACTCCTTCGAGTTCGCCAGCGTCCACAGCAGGTCTTGCAGCCCCTCGCGCACGCTCGGCGCCGACTTCACCCAGCCCGCGGCCTTGGCTGCCTCGTCCGCCGACGGCGGCCGGCTCAGCGTCACCAGGTACAGCTCCTCCACCGCCTTCGCGGTCGCCGTCTTCGACGTAATCAGCTTCTCCACCCGGCCGGTCTTGTTCGCGATCTTCTGGTTCAGGAAGTCGCCGTTGAGCAGGTGCAGCGCCTGCGCGATGTTCGGCTTCGTCGTCCGCTCGCACTCGCAGGTGATCTGCCGCGGCGGGCGGCCGAACGTGTCCATCAGGTAGCTGCGGTACTGCGTGTCCGGCAACTGGATCGCCCGCGTCCCCAGCGGGACGCCGATATACTTCTCCCGCGTGCCGGTCGCGAAGTCCACCGCGTCGGCCACCTGCTCCGCGGTCAGGCGTTTCACCGTGTACCGCGTGAAGTGCGTGTTCGACCCGTCCGCCCGGTTCCCGTCGGTGATCTGCGAGCTGAGTTGGTACGCCCGGCTGGCGAGGATCGTCCGCAGCAGGTGCTTCAGGTCGTACTTGCTCTTCACGAAGTCCGCGGCCAGCGCGTCGAGCAACTCGGGGTTCGACGCCGGGTTGGTCGCCCGCATGTCGTCGAGCGGCTCGACCAGCCCGCGGCCCATCAGGTAGCCCCAGAACCGGTTGACGATGTTCCGCGCGAAGAACGGGTTGTCCGGCGCGGTCGTCCACTCGGCGAGCTTGTTGCGGCGGTCGAACTCGTCCTCCATGACCGCGCCGTCGAGCGGGTGCGGCTTGACCACGACGCCCTTGCGCGGGTGCCGGGCCTCGCCGGCCGGCCGCAGGAAGACGACCGTCTCCCGACCGAACAGGCCGAACTCCTGGCTGTTCTTCGTGCCCAGCCGGGCGAAGAACGCGGACATGCCGTAGTAGTCGTCCTGGCTCCACTTCTCGAAGACGTGGTGGTGGCACTTGGCGCACTGCATCCGCACGCCCAGGAACACCTGGCTGGTCGTCTCGGCCCAGTCGTCGGCGGTCCGCCCGACCCGGTAGAAGTTCGCCGGCCCCTCGGTGAACGTGCTCCCCTCGGCGGTGATGATCTCCCGGACGAACTCGTCCACCGGCCGTTCGTCGCGAAGCTGTGCCCGCACCCAGTTGTGGAAGCTCCACATCCCCTTCTGCTCGAGCGCCTGCCGGTCGATCCGCAGCAGGTCGCCCCACTTGAGCGCCCACCAGTCCACGAACTCCGGCCGCTCCAGCACCTTGTTAATCGCCTTCGCACGCTTGTCGGGGGACTTGTCCGCGAGGAACGCCCGGACCTCCTCCGGCGTCGGCAGGGTGCCGATCGTGTCGAGGTACACCCGCCGCAGGAACTCGTCGTCCGGGGCCAGCGGCGACGGCGTCAGCCCCAGGTCGCGCCACTTGGCGGTCAGCTTCTCGTCGATGAAGTTGTTCGCGGGGAGCTTCGGGTAGTCCGCGACCGCCGCGTACGGCAGCGTCACCCGCGCCACGACCGCCTGGCCGCCGAACCGGACCATGACGTGCGTCTCGCCGGCCGCCTTCGCCGTGACCAGCCCGGCCGGCGTCACGGCCGCGACGGCGTCGTTGAGCGCGTCGAACTGCACCATAGTCGTCACGTCGCCGCGCCGGCCGTCGGACCAGACCGCGGTGACGGCGATTTGCTGCTGTTCACCCGGCACCATCGCCCGCGCCGGCGGGAAGACCTCCAGCGCCGCGACGTGCGAGTCCTTCGCGGTCGGTTCCGGGGCGCCGTCCGCCAGCCAGCCCCGGACGCGGTCATATTCACGGGAGTTGAGTTTGAGCCGTTCGCCGCCGCCGTGCTCCATGGTCAGCGACGGCTTGGCCAGGAGGATGCTCCGTTCCGGGTCGGAGACGACGACCCGCCGGCCCTCGTTGCTCTGCACGATCTGGGCGTGGTCGAACGCCGGGTCGAACCCGAACAGGGAGAGCCGAAAACCCCCGCGGCCGTGCTGCGCCCCGTGGCAGTTGCCGGAGTTGCACCCGGCCTTGGTGAGGATCGGCTCGACCTCCGCGGCGAAGTTCACCGGCGAGTCAGTCTTCGTCTTCGCGACCGTGACCGGCACCTCGGCGCGGGCGCCGGCCGCCTCGACGGTCAACATGGTGCTCCCGTCGGCGACCGGCCGCACGACGCCGAGTTTATCCACGGTCGCGGCCTTCGCGGTCGTGGCAAAGGTGGCGTCGCGGGTCAGGTCCCGCTGGCGGCCGTCGGCCCAGGTGCCCAGCACGACGAGCCGCTGCTCGTCGCGCGGCCCGGCGAGGCGGACTTGCGGCGGGTACACGTCCAGTTTCTGCGGCGGCCCCGGCGGGCGGGCGGCGGGGGACGCGGCGAGGCAGAGCGCGAGCGCCAGGCAGGCGGTCATGGCGAGGCCCCGAATCGGGGAGGCGGGACGGCGACCGGCGGGTGGGATGGTCGGCGGGTCGTACCACGATGTTCGGGCATGAACGGCAGCGCGTCAAGTCTGAGGCGCTAAGCGGGGACGCTGCAGGCGTCCCCGCCAAACCCCCGCCGGTTGATCCCCGCCCGCCGGGCTGTTACCTTGTCCCGCGGTCCCCACCCTCCCGAAAGGCTCTCCCCATGCGACGACTCGTCCGGGCCATTCTCTCCGTTCTGCTCCTCGGCTCCGCGGCCCCGGCCGCCGACGACTACAAGCTCGGCCCGGACTCCCAGCCTCGGCCCGGCGTGCCGAAGGGCACCGTCACGAAGCACACCTGGAAGGACAGCAAGGTCTTCCCCGGCACCGTCCGCGACTACTGGGTGTACGTCCCGGCGCAGTACAAGCCGGACGGCCCGCCGGCGTGCCTGATGGTCTTTCAAGACGGCAGCGCCTTCCTGAACCCCAACGGCCTGCGCTGCGTTCCGGTCGTCTTCGACAACCTGATCCACAAGGGCGAGATGCCGGTCACGGTCGCCGTGCTCATCAACCCCGGCGTGTTCCCGGACGCCGATCCGAAGTCGAAGGGCCGGTCCAACCGCAGCTTCGAGTACGACACCCTCTCCGACCAGTACGTGCGGTTCCTGGAGACGGAGATCCTTCCCCCGGTGGGCAAGGCCGTGAAGCTGCGGACCGACCCAGCCGGCCGGGCCATCTGCGGGGGCAGCTCCGGCGGCATCTGCGCGTTCACCGCGGCCTGGGAGCGGCCGGACCTGTTCGGCAAGGTGCTCAGCCACGTCGGCAGCTTCACCAACATCCGCTACGGCGACCAGTACCCGGGGATGATCCGCAAGACCGAGCGCAAGCCGATACGGGTGTTCCTCCAGGCCGGGTGCAACGACCTGGACAACCCGCACGGGAGTTGGCCGCTGGGGAACCTCCAGCTGGCGGCGGCGCTGAAGTTCGCGGGGTACGACTACAAGCTCGTCTATGGCGACGGAGGGCACACCGCCAAACACGGCGGCGCGATCTTGCCGGACAGCCTGCGGTGGCTGTGGCGCGACACCCCGCCGGCGTCCGCGTCGAAGTGATTGACACTTTCAAGCCCGTGGATGGCAATCCACGGGCATTCTACTTACCCAGCCCGACCGCCTCGGCGCGGAGGTTCTGGATCGTCTGAATCAGCTTGTCGAGGGTCGGCTGGTCCGGGGTGCCGTTGACCTTCAGCCGCAGTCGGCCGCCGGCGTCGAACACCACCACGTTCGGCTGGCCGCCGCGCAGCCCGAACTCCTTCTCCATCACGCCGGTGAAGTCCAGCCACACCGGCACCTCGGGCGACGCCTTGGCCACCTGCGTGCGGATCAGATCCTTGATGACGCCCGGCACGCTCCCGGCCGCCGCGACCGGCACCACCACCACGTCCGGCGACCGCTTGCCGGCCGCAACGCCCTGGAGCGCGGCAACGGGCGCCCGGCGGGCCTCGGCCGGCGCCCGCCCGGCGGCGGTTGGGTGGAACAGGACGTGCAGCTTCTCACCGAACTCCCGGCAGGCGTCGGTTCCCCGGCGGTCGCCGTAGACCAGCACCACCACCTCGCCGCGGTACGCCGCCAGGTCCTGCCGGCGCTCGAACTGGTCCTCCAGCACCAACTCGACCGGCTTGGCCTCGGGGGACGCCGCGAACGAACCCGCGGCCGACAGGGCGAGAGCGACCACGGACAGGAGTTGCTTCGTCATGCCAACCCGCGCCGGCGGCGCGCCTCGGATGTTACCAGTCTCGCCACCGCCACCGCCAGGAACAGGGCGGTGAAGGCGGCCACCATCGACACGTTCGGCAGCACGGCTACCAAACTCCGCCCCTGCCACGTCACCCCGTCCAGTCCGCGCATCGCCCAGGTGGTCGGCAGCGACAGCGCCAGGTCCCGCGCCCACCCCGGCAGCACGAACGCCGGCAGCCACAGCCCGCCGAGCATCGACACGCCCAGGATCACCAGGATGCACACGCTCCGCGCCCGCGCCTCCGTGCCGCCGACCGCCGCGACGAGCAACCCCGTCGCCGCCGACAGCGCGCTGACGCCGACGGCCAGGAGCGCGAACCCAACCCATGACCCGCCGACCGAGACGCCGAACACGACCGCGCCGAACGCGAACGTCACCAGCACCTGAAGCAGCGCGATGGACGCGGTGGAGGTCGCCTTGCCCAGCAGCACCGCCCACAACGGGACCGGGGCCGCTCGCAGTCGCTGCCACAGGCTCCGCTGCCGCTCGCGGAGTAGCAGTAAGCCGCTCTCCATGCCCCAGAACAGCAGGTATTGCAGGGTCATCCCGCAGAAGCTGTGCGTGTACGAGTTGAACGCCGCGTGCCCGGACCCGGTGACGGCCGCGGCCTCGACCGCGAACGGCAGTGACACCGCACCGTCACCGCCCGTCCACGGCGCGAGCCGGTCGCGGGCGACTCGCCGAATGACCACCTCGGAGACGACACCGTCGGCCCACTGCCCTTCGCTCTCGGCGAGCGGGTTGTGCCGGATGTGGACCCGCGGCCGCTCGCCGGCCTGACCCGGCGTCCACGCCGCCAGCCGCTCGAAACCCGCGGGGAAGACGACCGCGACGCCCGGCCGGCGGTCCGCGACGCGGGCCTCGGCCTCGGCGGCGGACACGACCTCGGCCTCGACGCGCGGGCTGGCGAGCAGGTCTGCGACGACCTGCCGGGTGAACGGCCCGTCGCCCTCGGCCACGATCAACAGTGGCAGCCGCGGCGCCCCGGACTGGCCGGCCCCGTTGTGGAAGATCATGCCGAACGCCGACGCCAGCACGACCGGCACGGCGAAGCACAGCGCGGCGGCCCGCCGGTCGGCCAGGAACAGCCGCCAGTCCTTCGCGGCAAGAGCGAGGATGAGCGCGAGCTTGGGGGGCATGGTGCGGGCCGCCACGGAGGGCGGCCCCTACGGTGGGGCGGGTAGGGGCCGCCCTCCGTGGCGGCCCGCGGCTTACTCGTCCATTCCCGGCGGTGGGAACGGCATCGGGGCCAGGGCCAGCGGCGGCGCTTGCTCGGCCGGGCCGCCGCGGAGCAGGTGCTCCAGCCGGCCCGGCGGCGTGCGGAACGTCTCCAACACGACGCCGTCCGCCAGCACCACGGCCAGCGCCCGGCCCAACTCCTCCTGGGTCGCGGCCGCCAGCCGCAGCCGCCGGCCGGTGACTTCCAGCTCGACGCCGCGGCCGACCCGTCGTCGCAGGCTCTTGACGAAGAACCGCGGCAGGTGTTCCCGCGTGTGGCCGTACAGGACCGCCCGCCCCGCTGGCATCACCCGCAGCAACTCGGCCGGCTTCCCACTGGCGACGACCTGGCCCTTGTCCAGCACCGCGATCCGGTCGCAGCCGTGTTCCGCCTCGTCGAGGTGGTGCGTGGTCAGCAGTACCGCGTGGCCGGCGTCCCGCAGTTCGTGCAATGTGGCAAACAGGCGGTCCCGGCTGGCCGGGTCCAGCGCCGCGGTCGGCTCGTCCAGGAGCAGTACCGCCGGGGCGTGCAACAGCGCGCAGGCAAGGTTGAGCCGCTGGCGCATCCCGCCGGAGAAGGTGCCGACCCGGTCGCGACGGCGGTCGGTGAGCTTCGCGCGGGTGAGTGCCGCATCGACCCGCACCCGCAGGTCGTGCTTGTTCAGCCCGTAGAGCTTGCCGAAGAAGTTGAGGTTGGCTTCCGCGGAGAGTTCGTCGTACAGGGCCGGCTCCTGCGGCACCAGCCCGACGCGGCGGGCGTACCCGGCCGGATCGGCGTCCCGGCGGACGCCCTCGACGGCGACGGTCCCCGCGAACGGGTCGAGCACGCCGGCCGCGGCGGCCAGGGTGGTGCTTTTACCGGACCCGTTCGGCCCGAGCAGCCCGACCACTTCCCCGCGGCAGACGTGCAGGCTGACGCCGTCCACGGCCACGGTCGGCCCGTACCGGACGCGGACGCCTTCAAGAGCCAGGGCCACCGGACCGGTCATGTCGGACCCGCCGCACAGCTATAAACGACGACGCGGTATAGCCCGCCCGGGCAGACGGCGTCAACCCGAAGCAGGTGGGGGTGAAGGGGTGAGGGCGTGAGGGGGTGAAAGCCGGTAGAATCTCACCCATGACATCCGCCCCCGTACCCGCGTACAAGCCCGACCGCACCCACCGGGCCGCGGACTATCTCATGGTGCCGCTGATGGCGGCGTGGGGCGTTGCGTTCTGCCTGGTCTGGGGGTTGCACGAGATTCCGTTCCCGGTACTGGTGTTCCTCGCCGTCGGGCTGGTCGGAAACCTCTTGCCCCTGCTGTACTGGAGCCGCTACCGGGTACTCGGCTTCGTCCCGTATGCCGTCACGGGCGCGGCTGTCGCCGCGCTCGTCGGCGGCGAGCCGGGCAGTTGCCCGGTGTGGCTGGTCGGGGCGTTCCCGCTGCTCCTGGGTGTTGCGAAGGGAGCAATCCCGAGGCACCGCTCCTGGTTCGACGACGAGATCCGTCGCCACCACCTCATCTCCGGGGTTGCCGTGCTGATCGGCTGGGGGATCATCGCCGCGTTCGCGATCGCCGGACCATCCGACCCGGGCGTCCGCAACGTCTACCGCTGGCTGCTCGTCGGGCTGACGGTCTGGGCCGCGGCGCAGGCGTGGCTCGCGCTCTTGCGGCCGGCGGTCGAGGTCGCGGCCGAACCTCTGCTGTGGATCCTGTGTCGGATCCGGGCGAGAGGGCCGGGGCTGGACGAGTTCCCGCGGACCGGGCCGGTGCTGGTGATCGCCAACCACGCCGCCTGGTTCGACCCGCTGTACCTGGGGAAGGTGATCCCGCGGCCGGTCACGCCGATGATGACCGCCCGGTTCTACAACCTGCCGGTGCTGCGGCCACTGCTGCGGTACGTCATCGGGGTGATCGTCGTCCCCGAGACGCCGCTCCGCCGGGAGGCACCCGAGGTGAACGAGGCGATCGCCGCGCTGGACGCCGGACGGGTGGTGGTGATCTTCCCCGAGGGCTACCTGCGGCGCAAGGAGGAGCAGATCATCCGCCGGTTCGGGCAGGGCACCTGGCAGATCCTTCAGGCGCGGCCGCAGACGCCGGTGGTCGCTTGCTGGATCGAGGGGAACTGGGGCAGCTACACCTCCTACCGCAACGGCCCGCCGACGAAGAACAAGAAGCTGGACATTCGCCGGCCGATCGACGTCGGCCTGTCCGCCCCGGAGGTCGTGCCAGCCGACGTGCTGGCCGATCACCTGCCGGCGCGGGTGTACCTGATGAACCGCGTGCTGGAGGCCCGCAAGCACCTGGGCCTGTCGCCGGTGCCGCCGGTCGAACTGCCGACCCGCGACGAGCCGGCTGAGGAGCCGGAAGGTGCGTAGTCTGGTCCCCTCTCCCCGCTGGGGAGAGGGGTTAGGGGCATAAGCGTTAACTTAAGCTGCTCGCTGGCGGGGTCCGACCCCGGTTGAGCCGCGGTCCGCACGGTTTTCAGCCCGAAGGGCTGGGAGTTCAAAGCCCCGGGCAACGCCCGGGGTCAACGACCCCAATCACCTGCCAGCCCGAAAGGCTGGGACAGGGCCGACTGTCTCAGTCCTTCGGACTGAGCTGGGTTCCGAACGCCAACCCCGGGCGTTGCCCGGGGCTTTGAACTCCCAGTCCTTCGGACTGAAACCCAACCGCTGTTGACTCCGCGACGGATCGTGAACCCGGGTCGCCACAAGAAGAATAGTCCATCGGAGCTGAAGTTAATGCTTATGGGGGTTAGGGGTGAGGGGAGTGAGCTTCACCCACGCAACGACGTCACTGGTTAACCGCTTACGCTTACCCCTCACCCCCGGCCCCTCTCCCCAGCGGGGAGAGGGGAGGAAGAGATCAACCGCGTCGAGTCGGGACGGGAGACGCTTTCGATGACGGACACGAACCTGCCGACGCAAGCGGGGTACGATCGCTGGGCCGCGATCTACGACCACGACGCCAACCCGCTTCAGGCACTTGAAGGGCCGCGCGTCCGCGAACTGCTGGGCGACGTCCGCGGGTTGACCGTGCTGGACCTGGGGTGCGGCACCGGCCGGCACGCCCTGTGGATCGCCGCCGCGGGTGCGGACGTGACGGCGCTGGACTTCTCCGAGGGAATGCTCGCCGAGGCCCGCCGCAAGCCGGGGGCGGACGCCGTCCGGTTCCTCGTCCATGACCTTCATGAGCCGGTGCCATTCGCCGAGGCGACCTTCGACCGGGTCGTCAGCGGGCTGGTGTTGGAGCACCTGCAAGACCTGGACGGCTTCTTCCGGGAGGCGCAGCGGGTGCTCAAGCCCGGCGGCGTGGCGGTGATCTCCGGGATGCACCCGGCGATGATGCTGCGGGGGACGCAGGCGCAGTTCACCGACCCGGCGACCGGCGAACTCGTCCGGCCGACCAGCCTGCCGCACCAGCTCAGCGACTTCGTGATGGCGGCAGTGCGGGCGGGGTTCCGGCTGGACCACGTCGGCGAGTCCGCCCCGGACGCGGCGTTCGCGGAGCGATACCCGCGGGCGGCGAAGTACGTCAGCTGGCCGATGCTGGTGACGCTGCGGCTCGTCGCGTAGGCGCTTTTGGTGGGACCGGCGTCCCGCCGGTCCGGGCAAGCAGGACCGGCGGGACGCCGGTCCCACCAGTCAATCCGCCGGCCCGACTCGCGCTTCAGTCACCGCGAACGGGAACCGCTCCGGGTCGTCCCGGTTCAGTCGCAGCGTGCCCGTGACCTTCACTGCCGCGCGGGTCAGCCCGGTCGTCAGGCCCTCGGCCAGTTCGACGGCGAGTACCTGCGTCGGACCGGGGGACTCGCAGAACCAGCACCCGACCGCGTTCTCGGTCAGCAGAAACCCGGTCAGTTCCGTCGTCGCGTTGCCGGCCGGCGTCATGAACCCGGTCAGCGTCACCTGCCGGCCGTCGAGTTGTTCGACGTACTTCAGGAACCCCGGCTTGCCACGGCGGCCGATCTCGGTGTCCGCCACTGCGGCCCACGGCAACGGGTTGACGCCGTCGGGCTTGATCGCCGGCAGCCGCGACGGGTCCACGGTTCGGACCAGGGCGCGAGTGGACTTGAACTCGATGCCGGCGTCGCGGCGGTGGCCCGTCTTCTCCAGCGCGTCGGCCGCGGTCCGGTAAAGCTGCCGGCGGGCGCGGAGGTCGGCCGACGCCAGGCCGAACTCGGTGACGCAGCCGTCGAGGATGTTCGCGGCGGTGCGGATGTCGCCGTGGGTGTTGGCCAGCTCGCCGAGCAGCCACAACAGTCGGCCGTCGGCGGGCAGCCATAGCGCAAGCTGCTGCGCCACCGCGACCGCGTTCGGCGGCAGTCCCTTCACCCCCGCGCCGGGCTCGCCGACGAACCGCACGCCGAACAGGTCGTCCGGCGCGGCGACGTCGGCCTTCCCCTCTTTCAGCCGCAGCCGGACGAGCTTGAGGTGGTACTCCTCCGCCTCCTTCCACCGTTCCGGCGCCAGGCGGACGGCTTCCTCCAGCGCCGCGGCGGCCTGGTCCAGGTCGCCGGCCTGTTGCCACGCGGTCCCGAGGTGCGCGGCGATGCGGAAATGCTCCGGGTGCCGTCGGGCGGCCGGCCGGAGGACACCGAGCGCGAGCTGCGGCTTGCCGAGCCGGACGTAGAGCGCCCCGAGGTCGGCCGCCTCGTCGGCGGACAGGGCACGGGACCGCGCGGCTGCTTCCAGCTTCAGGGCGGCATCGGCGTGGGCGTCGCGCAGCGGGCCGGCCAGTTGCGGCACCGCGACCGCCCGCAGTGCCCGGTGGTCCGGCAGAAACCCACGCCAGTCGGCCGGCAGCTCGCGGAAAGACTCGCCGGGACAGTACAGGCCCGCAAGCGCGGAGGTGCAGAAGAGACAGAGAAGTGGGAGCGTGAGGAGTGCTTTCATGAAGTTATGGACCCATCAAGCCCACGGGCTATCGTCCTGATGAGTTTTGACGGCCAAGTTCGGTAACTATCTGGGGCGAAGCCAACGGGCCAGCCGCCCGTCGCCCAACAACCCGACGTAATGGAGCAGGGCTTGCGAGCCCGAAGCAAACTGATCCAGGAACTCGTTCACCCGGCCCCGCAGGACCGACCAGTCGGCGGCCAACCGGTGCAGCTTCAGCACGTCCCGCCGCAGCCACCGCCACAGCTTCTCGATCGGGTTGAGCCACGGGGCATAGGTCGGCAGCCACACCGGCTTGAGCCGCGGCCACTGCTTCAACGCCCCCAGCACGTCGTCGTGCGTGTGGATCGACCAGTTGTCCTGGATCACATAGATCCGCCGGGCGTTGGGATATACTTCGTCCAATCGCCGGTACAGGGCGATCACCTTCGCCCGGCCGACGACGTAGCCGTCCAGGTACTCCACTCGCCCGGTCACCGCGTCCATCGCCCCGATGACCCGCCACAGCCGGTTGGGGCTGCCAAACCGGTCGGCCACCGCCGGGGCGGCCGGGGCCAGCGGTCCCCAGTCGGCGTCCGGCTCCGGCCAGCGAGTGTAGCCCATCTCGTCCAGGAACACGGCCACCGCCGCACCGGGATCGGTGGCCGCCGCTCGCAGGCACCGCCGGAGCCGAGCCAGCTTGACGGTGTACTCCGGGTCTGGGCTGAACTGCTGCACCCGGGCTGTCCGCAGTCCCAACCCGACCCGATCCAGCCACCGCCACACCCCGCCGAGGGTGTAGTCGCTCAGCCAGTCGAAGGTGGCCCGGAGGGTCCGGAGGGTCCACCGGCTCGGGGGCGGACCGCTTGGGGTCGGGGCGGCCTCGCGGCGGGCCTCCTCACCCGGCCCTTCGCGGAGTCGCTCGACCAACTCCTCGCGTCGGTCGAAAGGGGCGGCGACGATCTCCCCCATGAGGGTGACCGATCAGCCCGTCGAGTCCCTCGGCTTGGTAGAGGTCCAGCCAGTGGTAGACGGTGTCCGGATCCCGGGGCTTCAGCAGTCCGTGCCGGGCGACCGCGTACGGGGCGTCGCCGTCGGCCACCTTGAGCAGGGCGGCGCACCGCTCCCGGACATAGGGCCGGGGGTCGTGGTCGCGGTGGTCGGCCAACGCCTGCCGTTGGCCCTCGGTCAGGGATAACGTGAGTCGGGGCATGGCATCGCTCCTAACGGGCGACCTACCCCGATTACACCACTACCGAACTTGGCCGTCAAAACTCATTAGGCGTTCAGTCCGAGGTCCCCTCCACCACCAGCATCGTCCCGTCGCTCTCCAGATACCACTCCGCGTCCGTCGGCGCCCGCAGCCGCAGCTTCCCCTCGCCGCCGAGGTCGATGCCGTCGCCCGGCTCGAACCGTTCCCCCGACTGCCGCAGGTAGCCGAGCATCCCCGCGAACAGCCGGAACGCCTGGCTCGTCTCGGAATGCCCGCTCAGGTGATACGCCAGGTCCGGCAGCCCGAACCGGTGCGCGGCGAACGTCCGCACCCACGGCCGCTCCGCGTCGCCCACGTCCAGTTTCACGAACCCGCCGTACAGGTACGGCAGCGGCAAGCCCCGCAGCGTCCGCAGCAGGTCCTCGCCGTCCTCGGGGATGAGGTCCAGCGCAGGTACGGCCGTCCGCGCCTCCTCGTTCATCACCACGATCGCGTCGAGCCGGGCCAGCGCCGACGCGACCACACCGAGCGCGACGTAGCGCTCCAGCGGGTCGCCGTGCGTGCCGGTGTAGTACAAGAGCGCATGCGACCGGTGCAGCTTCGCGTCCTGCTTGACCGGCGGGGCGACCATCGCCGGGCCGACGCACGCCTCGACCGGCCCGTACGGCATCGGCGCGTCGAACCCGGCCAGCCGCACCCGGTGGTCGCCCCATTCGACCAGCCCCAGCACCGACGCCGGCGGGCCGTCTGCCGAGACGAGACTCGCCGCGGCCGGCACGTCCGCCACCCGGACCAGCTCGACCCGCGCCGCCGCCAGCTCCGGGTGGGCGTGCAGCGACGCAGTCACGGCGTCGGCGTCGAGGTCGAGCGCGGTGTGGAAAAGGAGCTGCAACCCCGGCGGCGAACCGGTCCCAGGGTCGGCGGCGAAACGGTCAAAGAAGTCCGGCGTCATCCCTTAGACTCCCGTCCGGCACCGTGTTATGATACGCCCCGCGGAACGGCTCACCCCACCTGACCCCACTCTCCCCATCGCGAGGACCGCCAGATGTTCGAGCGCGGAAACCTTTCCCGCCGCGGGTTCATGCGTCAATCGCTGGCCGGGATGACCGCGGCCGGCCTGCCGCTGTGGTTCGCCGAGCGGGTCCACGCCGACGACGAGGACCGCAAGGCCGCCGCCGCCCGCCAGCCCGGCGCCAACGGTAAGCTCAACCTCGGCTGGGTCGGCATCGGCTCCCCGGCCAGCCGGGCACTGGGCATCTATGGCACTACTCGTGGGTTCAAGCAACTCGCCCACGTCGCCGCCTGCGATGTGGACGCCCGGCACGTCAAGAAGGCCAGGCAGATCTTCAAGGACGCCGGCCACGACGCCACGACGTTCGAGGACTTCCGCCGGCTCAACGACCGGAAAGACGTGGACGCGGTCGTGGTCGCCACCCCGGACCACTGGCACGCGCTGGTCGCCATCGACGCCATGCGCAAGGGCAAGGACGTCTACTGCGAGAAGCCGCTGACCCTGACCATCGAGGAGGCGCTGGCGCTGATGAAGGTGGTCCGGGAGACCGGCAAGGTCCTCCAGACCGGCAGCCAGCAGCGCACCGAGATGCCGCAGTTCCGGCTCGCGGCCGACGTCTGCCGGGCCGGTCGGCTCGGCAAGATCAAGACCATCGAGTGCCGCATCGGCGACAACCCCCAGAGCGGCCCGATCAAGGAGGCCGAGGTTCCCGAGGGGCTCAACTGGGACTTCTGGCTCGGCCCGACCGCGAAGGTGCCGTACCGCCAGGAGGGGGGCAAGACGAACTGCCACTACGAGTTCCGCTGGTGGTACGAGTACAGCGGCGGCAAGATGACCGACTGGGGCGCGCACCACCTGGACGTCGCCCAGTGGTTGCTCGGCATGGACGGCAGCGGCCCGACCGCCGTCGAGGTGATCGACGCGGCCGAGCCGTACTCGAAGGGCGACGGGTACAACTGCCACAAGACGTTCAAGGTGAAGTACACCTACCCGACCGGGACCGAGGTGATCGCCATGGACGGCCGCGGCACCGAGGTCAAGGGGTTGGTGAACGCGGCCGGTGAATCGACCACCCGCCGGAAGAAGGACGGCAAGGTCACGGAGGTGCCGATCCCCGCGATCGGCGGGTCGGAGAACGGGGTGCTGATCGTCGGCGAGAACGGGACGATCTTCGTCAGCCGCGGGACGATCCTCGCCAGCGACGCCAAGCTCCTGGCCGACCCCCTGAAGGACGACCCGAAGCTGTACCCGACCCGGCCGCGGAACCACTTCGGCGACTTCCTGGAGGCGGTCAAGACCCGTGAGAAGCCGATTTGCAACGAGATCGTCGGCGGCGGTTCGGTGATCGTCTGCCACCTCGGGGTGATCGCACTCCAGACCGGCAAGAAGTTCCAGTGGGACCCGAAGTCGCACCGCTTCACCGGGCCGAACGCCGACGTCGGCAACAAGATGATCGGCCGGCAGTACCGCGAGCCGTGGAAGCTGGAAGTGTGAGCGACGAGCGACGAGCGACGAGCGACGAGGGGAAGAAGGAAGGCCCGGCCCCGTCGAGTTTCGGGGAGGGCGGGTCTTCTCCTCGTCGCTCGTCGCTCGTCGCTCGTCGCTCACAGTGGGCGGCCCTGTCCGACGCCGAGTTGCTCGCCCAGTGCGAGGTGGACACCTACCGGGCCAGCGGCCCCGGCGGCCAGAAGCGCAACAAGACCAGCTCGGCCGTCCGGCTGCGGCACCCGCCCAGCGGACTGATCGTTATCGCCGAGGAGAGTCGCTCGCAGCACGAGAACAAGGCGAAGGCGCTGAATCGACTGCGCCGGGCGATCCATCTACACTTGCGAGACGACCCGGTGGGGGCCGCCGTGCCGCTGACCGCGGACGGACGGCTCTCCCTGCGGGTGAAGGACCCACGGTTCTGGTCGGCCGCCGGGGTGGCGCTGGACGTGCTGCACGCGGCGGCCGGGCAGGTCAGCACTGCGGCCGAGCGACTGGGCGTCTCGACGGCGAACCTGGTCGAGTTCCTCCAGACCGACCCGAAGCTCTGGCAGGAGGCGAACCGGCTTCGCGTACAATTCGGGCTGAAGCCGCTGCGTCCGTCGTAATCTTTCTCCCCTCTCCCCGCTGGGGAGAGGGGCCGGGAGTGAGGGGTGAACCTTCACGGTTCACCGGGAGGTTTGCCGCGTCGTCGAGCGGGCCTCCCCTCACCCCTGACCCCTCTCCCCAGCGGGGAGAGGGGGACCAGATGTCGGGCCTCGAAGACTCGGCCCATCCTACTAATACGGGTCGGTGATGCCCCCCGGATTCACGTGGATCGATCGGCCGCTCCTGGCGGCGCTGGCAATGCCGGAGTCAGCCGACGACCTGGCGTGGCTGCGGCGCAACGGCCTGGACGTACTCCTCTCGCTCAGCGAGGAGCCGCCGCCGCGACGCTGGGTCAACGACGCCGGGCTGATGAGCGTTCACGTCCCGATCGTGGACTACACCGCCCCGACCGAGCGGCAACTCGACCTGTGCGTGGACGCCATCGCCCGCGCCCAAAGGTCCGGCATGGGCGTGGCCGTCCACTGCACCGCTGGCAAGGGCCGCACCGGCACCATCCTGGCCGCGTACCTGGTCACCACGGGGCAGTCCGCCCGCGCGGCGATCGACCGCGTCCGGCACCTGCGGCCCGGGTCGGTCGAGACGCAAGACCAGGAGGAAGCCGTCGAGGAGTTCGCCCGGCGGTGGAAGGGCGAGTGAAATGCCGTCGGATCCCGAAGCGTGAGCGAATGTCTTCTCCAAGAAGACACCCTCGCTCACGCTTCGGGATCCGACGGTGTTACTTGCGTCTGGCGTCCACCACCTCGATCTCGAACACCAGGTCCGCCTTCTGCGGGATCACCGGCGGACGTCCCTGCTCGCCATAGGCCAGCGGGTACGGGATGTACAGCCGGCGGACGCCGCCGGGCTTCATCCCCGGCACCCCCTCCTGCCACCCCTTGATCAGCCCGCCCAGCGGGAAGGTGGCCGGCTTGCCGTCGGTCGGCCGGGACGACAGTTCCTTGCGGCTACTGTCGAAGATCATGCCGTCGGTCGTCCACCCGGTGTAGTGGATCGTGACCGTGTCGCCCTTCTGCACCTCCGGGCCAGTCCCCTCCTTGACGTTCCACACCTTCATACCGTTGTCCTGCTTCTTCCACTCCTTGGCGTCCAGGGGCGGCATCTTGCCGGGGTCGGTCTTCTTCTTGTCGTCCTGGGCGGTGGCGACGGCTACTGTCAGCACCAGCGCGGCCGCCAGCAGCGGCAGTCGGCTTATCCGTACCAGGGTCATCACGGGCTCCTCGGAATGGGAACGGGCGATGGACCGGTCTGATTACTTCGACGAGATCATTTCGATCTCGAACACCAGCGTCGCCTTGGGCGGGATGGTCGGCGGCATGCCGCCCGCGCCGTAGCCGAGTTGGTACGGGATGACCAGCCGGCGGACGCCGCCGGGCTTCATGCCGGGGACGCCCTCCTGCCAGCCCTGGATCAGCCGTGCCAGCGGGAAGGTGATCGGCTGGCCGCGGGTCTTGCTGGAGTCGAACACGGTGCCGTCGGGCAGCCATCCCGTGTAATGGATGGTAACCGTGGCGCCGGGCTGAGTCTCCGGGCCGTTACCTTCCGTGACATCCCACACCTTCATGCCGTTGGCTTGCGGCTGCCACTCGGCGGCGTCCAGCGGGGGCAGGGGTCCGACTGCGGCCATGATGTGCTCCTACGGTTGTGGGGCGAATGGGGTCACTACTTCCAGTGCAGCAGTTCCATCTCGAACAGCAGGTCCGCCTTGGGCGGGATGCCGGACCGGCCCTTCTCTCCGTAAGCCAGCGCATACGGGACGTAGAGCCGGCGGATGCCGCCCGGCTTCATGCCCGGGACGCCGATCTGCCACCCCTGGATCAGTTGACTCAGCGGCATCTTGAGGGGCACCCCGTCGTCCTTGCTGGTGTCGAACTGGGTGCCGTCGGTCAGCCACCCGGTGTAGTGCATGATCGGCAGCGCCCCCTCGGGGATCGGATCGCCGGTCCCCTCCTTGACGTCCCACACCTTCAGGCCGGCGGTGCCGAGCGGCTTCCACTCCGGGGCGTCCACAGGGAACGGCGGCTTGCCGAAGGGGTTTCCCCCTGCCGCCTGGTCCTTGGTCGTCGCGGTCGGCGTCCCGCCGTCCCCCAGGGCGATCAGCAGCCCGACCAGAAGCACCATCCCGCCGGCGGCGCTGGCCGGGAGCAACACCTGCAACATCTTCTTCCGGTCCATCAACGGGCCCTCATGTGCGGATCCGACGAATGATGAAGCGATTATAGGCCCACCGGCCCCTCTGTCCGGCTACCATCGAAACACGGACCCGCGGAGAACTCCCCATGCGTCGCAAGTGGCCCGCCGTGCTCCTGTTCGCCCTGGCGCTCGCGCCGTTCGCCCGCGCGGACGAGGGCGACCTGAAGAAGGCCGGCGAGGCGTACAAGAAGCAGGACTACAAGGCCGCCCGCGACCACGCGGCTGGCGCGGTCAAGGCCGACCCGAAGCAACCAGACGCGCACCTCCTGCTCGGGCTGGCGTGCCTGGGCCTGCGGGAGAACCAGGCCGCGGCCGACGCCCTCACCGAACTGATCAAGCTCAACCCGAAGCTGGCCTTCGCGTACGACCGCCGCGGCGACGCCCACCTGAAGCTCGGCAAGTTCAAGGAAGCGGTCGAGGACTTCGACGCGGTCCTGGGGCTGGAGCCGCAGAGCGCCCCGGAGCACTGGCGGCGCGGCATCGCGCTGTACTACGCAGGCCGGTACGCCGACGGGGTCCGTCAGTTCGAGACGCACCGCACCGCCAACCCGGAGGACGTCGAGAACGCCGTCTGGCACTACCTGTGCAACGCGAAGGCCACGGACCGGGTGACCGCCCGCAAGCAACTCATCCCGGTCCGCAAAGACGCCCGGGTGCCGATGAAGGAGGTCTGGGACCTGTTCGCCGGCAAGCTGAAGCCGGCGGACGTGCTGGCCGCGGCCGAGAAGGTGCCGGCCGACACCGACAAGGGGTCCGAGGCGCGGTTCTACGCGCACCTGTACCTGGCGCTGTACTACGAGGCCGAGGCGGACGCGAAGAAGGTGATCGAGCACCTGACCCCCGCCGTCGAGAAGTACAAGATCGGCCACTACATGTGGGACGTGGCCAACGCGCACCTGGCGAAGCTGAAGGTGGAGAAGAAGTGATTCTCTGGGAGCGCGGCCGTCCCGGCCGCGCTCCCAGGGAGGAGAACGTGAAGTTAACACCTCCGCATCTCCGTCTGAAAACTACGGTCCCGCCGGGCGGATTCAGAGCCGGGTTTCGACTCCGAGAGTAATCCTCGCCGGCACCGGGATTTCCGACCGCACCACCGGAGACTTGAACTACGTTTAGAACGGGATCAGCACGTTCCCGTTCTGCGTCCAGTCTCTCTCGGTATGCCCGCCGTGAGTCGCGCCGCCGTCCACCAACCGCCATACACCAAGGCCGCCGGGGACGAACCGTTGCCGGGTTACCGCCTCGTCGAGCCGCTCGGCCGCGGCGGGTTCGGCGAGGTGTGGAAGTGCATGGCCCCCGGCGGGCTGCCCAAGGCCGTCAAGTTCGTCGCGGGAGACAACGACGACGCACGCCTGGATGACACGTCTCTGCGCCAGGAGTTCGAGGCGTTCCAGCAGATCAAGATGATCCGCCACCCGTTCCTGCTGACCCTGGAGCGGGTTGAACTGGTCCGCGGCGAGTTGGTCATGGTCATGGAACTGGCCGACCGGCAGATGCTCGACCGGTTCGACGAGTGCCGGGCCGGCGGGCTGCCGGGCATTCCCCGCGACGAGCTGCTGTGCTACCTGGCGGAGGTGGCCGAGGCGCTGGACGTGATCGCGGCCGAGCACGGGCTGCAACACCTGGACGTCAAGCCGGCCAACCTGTTCGTCATTGCCGGACACGTCAAGGTCGGGGACTACGGGCTGGTCGCCCGTCTGGAGAAGGGCGGCCCGGCGACCGGCCGGTCAACCCGCGGACTGACCCCCCGGTACGCCGCCCCGGAGGTGGCCGCCGGGCAGGTGGACCACCGGTCCGACCAGTACAGCCTGGCCCTGGTCTACCAGGAGATGCTGACCGGGGCGTTCCCGTTCGCGCCGCGGTCGGCGGCCCAGATGCTCCTGGCCCACGCGACGGCCGCGCCGGACCTGTCGGCCCTGCCGGACGCCGACCGCGGACCGGTCGGGCGGGCGCTGGCCAAGGACCCGGCCGGGCGGTTCCGGACGTGCCTGGACCTGATCGCGGCGCTGATCGGCGGGAGCCCGTCCGGCACGGTCCCGGCCAGCGGGCCGATCCGCCGGGCGGCGTTGCCGCGGCCCAGCGGCCCGGTCGTCGGCCCGTCGGCGGACCATCCCACCGCGCAGACCTCACTCACCACCACCCCGGGACCGGCCCTCCCACTATTGACCGTGCCCGGGCAGCGGTCGGGCGCACAGCCGCCCGCGGTCGAGCGGATGCCGCGACGGCCCGAGCCGCCGCCCCGGCCGGCGGACCCGGACGAGGGGACCATCGAGTTGATCGCCGAGGTCGCGTTGTCGCAGCCGACCATCTCGTCGGCCGAGTTGACCGACGACAACCGCCCGGCCATTGACCCGGTCGGGCGGATCGGCCGGTTCTACTCGGTGATGGCCGTCGTCGAGCTGACCGGGGAGGGCGAGGAGTCCGCGGGCCAGCCACTCGACACGCCGCAACCGCAGGAGGTGATCGAGGCGATGCTGGAGGCGGCCGGCGGCGAGACGGGGCTGGCCCGCCGGGCCGACGGCTCGTGGGTCGTCCGGGTGCCGCTGCGGCCCGTCCCCGGAGTGGTCCGACTGAAGTTGCGGGTGGCGGCCGAGCGCTGGGCCGAGGAAATGGTCGAACTCGACGCGAACACCGTGGCGGTCCGGGCGTACGCGCCCGGCGGGTTCTTCAGCGGGCGGAAGAAGGCGGGGATGGAAC
>Ga0247822_10000435_pt1 | contig 22458 bp, 16 predicted proteins | sample 13C_Cellulose_Da_FD_192423 | JGI IMG/M metagenome (GOLD analysis project Ga0247822, IMG submission 192423) | Soil microbial communities from agricultural site in Penn Yan, New York, United States - 13C_Cellulose_Day30 | ecosystem: Environmental > Terrestrial > Soil > Agricultural land | place...
GCGCGGCGGCGTCACCGACGTGATGGCGCGCGGGCGGTGGCACGTGGTGGAGTCGGCGCTGCAGGTGGCGGGCACGTTCGATGAGCCCGCCGCCCGCACCGTCGCCGGCTGACGCCGCCGCAGCGCCGGCTAGAAGTTCAGCCGGTACACCAGCGAGACGTTGCGCCCCGGGTTCGCCGCGAAGCTCTTGATCCGGCTCGACGCGTCGTAGTAGCGCACGTCCCCGACGTTGTCGACGCGGAACAGCACCTCCTGCTGCGCATTGCCGACCAGCCACTGCACGCCGGCGTTCAGGTTCACGAGCGTGTATGCATCCGTCGGCACGTCGACGTCGCCGCCGCTCACGCGACGCTGCGCCAAGCCATGCCTCGCCTCGGCGCCCAGCGAGTAGCGGCCGCTCTCCCAGCGCGCCCCCGCGCCAATGCGGGCCGGCGGCATGAACGGCAGCGGCGCGCCGCCCTCGCGGAACGAGGCCCGCACGACATCCGCCATCACGCTGCCCACGAGGTGCTCCGTGAGCTGCATCTCCACGCTGCCCTCGGCGCCGGCGAGCTGCGCGTTGGCCTGCGTGAAGCGGTTGAGCGGCACGAGGTCGCCCTCGTCGTTGAGCGTGTCGCCGACGATGTCCGGCGTCACGTAGTCGTCGACGCGGTTCACGTAGGCCGACACCTGCGCCGTCAAACGATCATCCTTGAGCCGGAGGATCACCTCGCCGCCGGTGCTGCGCTCGGCGCGCAGGTCCGCGTTGCCGACGTCAAAGGTGCCGGCGGCATGGTGGAAGCCATTGGAGAAGAGCTCCTCCACCGTCGGTGCGCGAAACGCCCGCGCCACGCTGCCACTCAAGGTCAGGATCTCGCCGAACGGTACGCTCAGGCCAATGGAGCCCGAGCCGCTGTCGAACTCGAGGTCGCGCGCGGGGCCGAACTTCGCGTCGCTCGCCTTCGAGCCGATGCGATACGTGTCGAAGCGGCCGCCGAGCTGCAGGCTCGCACCATGATCATCTTCTCCCATCGAGAACACGGGCAGTTCCTGGAAGACGAACAGGCCGATGCTCGACGAGTTGGCGGCCGGCGTCAGCGCCTCCTCGCCGGTGGCCGCGTACTGCTTGCGCAGGCCCTGCACGCCAATGGCGCCCTTGGCCGGGCCGAACGCGGTGGTCGCCTGCGCGTTCACGGTCTGTGTGCGCAGCTTGAAGGTCGTACCGATGGCGCCGTCGGGCTCGATCTCGTCGTGCTCATAATCCTGCGTCGTTCCCTCCAGGCGCAGGTAGGGCACCGTCGCCGAGCGCAGCTGCAGCCCGCCGCGACCGCTGAGTGCGAAGCGGTCGCCCTTGATGCGGACTCCCGCCTCGGGGTCGCCCACGCTCGAGGGCAGCCCATACTCGAATCCGTAGCCGCGCGCCGCGAATCCAAAATTCCCCTTCTCGCCGACGAAGCCGTAACCGGCCGTCGCGTTCCAGTTTCGCGAGTCGGTGCCACTGAGAACGCCGGGGCCGCCCGTGCGCAGCGACGCCATGTCGCGATATCCGGCGCGCACGTTGAGTGCGCCGCGTTCGCCGAGGCCGGTCGTGAGCCCCGCATTCACGGCCCCTCCCGGAGTCGCCGACTCCGACTGTAGGCCGATGGTCCCCTCGAGGTGTGAGGGCACCGCCGTCGGGATGTCGTTCGAGATGACGTTCACGACGCCGCCGAGCGCATTGTTGCCGTGGAGCAGCGAGGCCGGCCCGCGTACCACCTCGATACGCTGCGCGGCCAGCGGATCCACCGACACCGCGTGGTCCGCTGCCGACGACGCGAGATCGCCGGAGCGCTCGCCGTCCTGCAGCACGAGGATGCGGTCGCCGGTCAGGCCGCGGATCACCGGCATGCTCGAGGCGGGCCCCGAGAAGCGCTGGCTCACGCCGGGCTCGGCGGCGAGCGTGGAGGCGACCGAACTGCCGAGCGCCCGAGCGAGGGCGCGATCGGAGAGCTCGAGTGCCGCCTGCGTGAGGCTCTGCGACTCGGTGCCGGTGGGCGTCGCGCTGACGATCACGGACGAGAGCCGCAGCGGCGTGGGACGCATGACGATCCGCACCTGCACGTCCTCGCCGGCGGCGGGCACGCGCACGACCTGGTGCCCCGGCGCATAGCCGATGAGCGTCACGCTCAGGTGATACTCGCCGCTCGGCAGGCCGCGCAGCACGAAGGCGCCCTCGGCGCTGGTCGTGGTGCGCCGGCCGACCTCGGCGACGAGGATGGTGGCGTTGGGCAGCGGGGTGCCGCCGGTATCCGTCACCGTGCCGATCACGGCCGGCGCAGCTTCAGCGATGCGGGCGGCCGTGGCGGGGAGGACGTCATCCGCAGCCAAGGACTTCGGCGCAACAATGGAGAACAGCGCCACGATGGGCGAGACGATCACGACCAGTGCGCGTCTGCGCACCTGGAGGGAGCAGTTCATTGGAGCAAGACCTCGAGTCGGGTTTCTTGAACGCGCGCAGGTTGCGCGGTTCAGGGCGTGCCCGCGGAACGATCCGGGGCGATGTACGACTCAGGCGCGGGGAGGCGCCCTTGAGGAGATCCCACTCGAGGCGGGGGACCTGCCATGACCGGCGCTCGCCACGACAGTGGGGCGCGAGGACGAACGGTCCACCGCCGACAGCTGGGGAGCGGACGGCGGCGGCTCGCTGCCGGCGCCGATGGTCTGGCAGAGCTGGCATTCCGAGAGGTCATGCTGCGGCGGGCAACGCGTGTCGTTCGCGTCTTCCCAGTGGGCGATCACCGACTCGCCGTGGTCCGCCCGTGCGTCCGCGATCGGCAACGCCATCGCGACCAGCATGTACACCGCCAGCCACGCCGCCGCGAGTGCGCGCGACGCGAACCCACCGCGCCGCGAGGCGCGGGGGTGGGTCGGCTTCAAGAGGGACTTGAGGTCGGCGGTGGAGTGCATCGTGTTGGGTCTACGTCCCATGTGCGGCGTACGTTGGCGCGAGGAGCGCCCAGACGCCCATGCGCCCGGAAAAACGCCATCTCCTCAGCCGCGCCTTCGGGTCACTAGATTACGTCCGATGAAGCGAGAGGAAGCCCTCGAATACCACGCCCGGGGCCGCCCGGGAAAAATCGCCGTCGTGCCGACCAAGCCGCTGACCAACCAGCGGGATCTGTCGCTCGCCTACTCACCCGGCGTCGCCGAGCCCTGCCTCGAGATCCAGGCCAATCCGGACGACGCCTACAAGTACACCGCAAAGGGCAATCTGGTGGCGGTGGTGACCAACGGCACCGCCGTGCTCGGCCTCGGCAACATCGGCGCGCTCGCCGGAAAGCCGGTGATGGAGGGCAAGGGAAACCTCTTCAAGCAATTCGCCGACCTCGACGTGTTCGACCTCGAGGTCGGCTCCGAGGATCCCGAGGACATCATCCGCTTCTGTCAGCTCCTCGAACCGACGGTCGGCGGCATCAACCTCGAGGACATCAAGGCGCCGGAGTGCTTCTACATCGAGGAGACGCTCCGGAAGACGCTGAAGATCCCCGTCTTCCACGATGACCAGCACGGCACGGCGATCATCTCCGGCGCGGCGCTGCTGAACGCGCTCGAGGTCTCCGGGAAGGATATCGCGGCCGTCAAGGTCGTGTTCTCGGGCGCCGGCGCGGCTGCCATCTCCACCGCCGAGCACTACATCCGCCTCGGCGTGAAGCGCGAGAACCTCCTGATGTGCGACCGCAAGGGCGTCATCTTCGAGGGGCGCGCCGACGACATGGATCCGTACAAGGCGCGCTTCCAGGTGAAGACCGAGGCACGCACCATCGCCGAGGCCCTCGTCGGCGCCGACGTGTTCGTCGGGCTCTCGGCCGCGGGCGCCGTCACCGGCGCGATGGTCGCGACGATGGCCAAGGCGCCGATCATCTTCGCGCTGGCGAACCCGGTGCCGGAGATCCTCCCCGAGGAGATCCACGCCGTCCGCGACGACGCCATCATCGCCACCGGGCGCTCGGACTATCCCAACCAGGTGAACAACGTCCTTGGCTTCCCGTTCATCTTCCGCGGCGCGCTCGACGCGCGGGCGACGGAGATCAACGAGGAGATGAAGATGGCGGCCACGCGCGCGCTGGCGGCGCTCGCGCGCGAGGACGTGCCGGAGAGCGTCGCGGCGCTGTACGGGCTCACGAACGTGAAGTTCGGCCCCGAGTACCTGATCCCCTTCCCGTTCGACCCGCGGGCGCTGCTGCGCGTCGCGCCGGCGGTGGCGTGGGCCGCCGTGGCCAGCGGCGTGGCGAAGGAGTTCATCGACCTCGACGAGTACCGCGAGCAGCTGGAAGCGCGGCTCGGACGGGCGCGCGGCATCATGCGCGGCATCATCACGCGCGCGCAGCACGACCCGCGCCGCGTCGTCTTCCCCGAGGGTGAGGACCCGAGGATCCTGCGTGCCGCACAGATCCTCGTCGACGAGGCGATCGCGCATCCGATCCTGCTCGGCCGGCTCGACCGCGTGCGGGCGACGGCGGCCGAGCTCGGCATCGCGCTCGACGGCATCACGGTCGAGGAGCCCGGTTCCTCGCCGCGCCGCGAGAAGTACGCGCAACTCCTCTGGCAGCGCCGCCAGCGCAAGGGCCTCTCGCTGCTGGAGGCGAGCCAGCGCGTCACGCGGGCGACCGTCTACGGCTCGGTGATGGTGAGCTGCGGCGACGCCGATGCACTCGTCGGCGGCATCGGCAAGCACTATCCGGAGACGGTGCGGCCGGCCCTCGAGGTCATCGGCGCGCATCCGCGCGTGGGGCTCGTGGCCGGCCTCTACATGCTCGTGTTCGACAAGCATGTGGTCTTCTTCGGCGACACGACCGTGAACATCGACCCGACGGCCGAGCAACTCGCCGTGATCGCGTGGTCGGCGGCCGGCCTCGCGCGCACGTTCGGCATCGACCCGCGCATCGCGATGCTCTCGTTCTCGAACTTCGGCTCGGTGAAGCATCCGGAGCCGCAGAAGGTGGCCGAGGCGGTGCGCCTGCTGCGCCTCCGCGACCCGTCGCTGGTGGTGGATGGCGAGATGCAGGCAGATACGGCGTTCCGCCCCGAGGTGCTTGCGGGGAGCTATCCGTTCAGCTCGCTCAAGGAAGCCGCCAACGTGCTGATCTTCCCGAACTTGAGCGCGGGCAACATCGCCTACAAGTTGCTGACACACCTGGGAGGGGCCACCGCGATCGGGCCCATCCTCGTCGGCATGCAGCACCCCGTGCACGTGCTGGAGCAGGATGCCGACGTGCAGGAGATCGTCAACATGGCGGCCGTTGCCGTCATCGATGCGCAGCAGCGCGCGCACCCCACCGTTCACTCAACGAATCCATGACTACCTCTTCCTCCCCCGCCCCGGTTCGCGAGAGCGCGACCGGCCTCGGCGCCCAGGGCCTCTCGCCGCGCGGCACCGTGCGCTGGAACCTCGAGGCGCCGGAGCTCGTGACCGCCGCCATCAAGCACAATGAAGGCGAGCTCTCCGCCATGGGACCGTTCGTCGCCGTGACCTCGCCGCACACCGGCCGCTCGCCCAACGACAAGTTCGTCGTGAAGGAGCCGGGGTCGGAGGCGGACGTCGATTGGGGCAAGGTGAACCAGCCGCTGAGCGAGGCGCACTTCGACGCGCTGCTCAAGGACGTGCGCGGCTACCTCGACGGGCTCGATGAGCTCTTCGTCGAGGACCTCTACTGCGGCGCCGATGCGGACTACCGCCTCTCCTGCCGCTACGTCACGCCCAACGCGTGGCATGCGAACTTCGTGCGCAACATGTTCATCCGCCCGGAGCTCGCCGAGCTGGCGACCTTCGCGCCGAACTTCAGCATCCTGCACGCGCCGGAGATGCAGGCCGATCCGGCAAAGCATGGCACGCGCAGCGGCACCTTCATCGTGCTGCACCTCGCCAAGCGCATGATCCTGATCGGCGGCACGCGCTACGCCGGCGAGCTCAAGAAGGCGATGTTCACCGTCATGAACTACCTCCTGCCCAAGCAGGGCGTGCTCTCCATGCACTGCTCGGCCAACATCGGCAATGAGGGCGACACGGCGCTCTTCTTCGGTCTCTCGGGCACCGGCAAGACCACGCTCTCCGCCGACCCCGAGCGCGGCCTGATCGGCGACGACGAGCACGGCTGGAGCAAGAACGGCACCTTCAACTTCGAGGGCGGCTGCTACGCCAAGGTCATCAACCTCTCGAAGGAGCAGGAGCCCGACATCTTCGCGACGACCCAGATGTTCGGCACGATCCTCGAGAACGTCGTGCTCGAGCCGGGCACCAAGAAGGTCGAGTTCGCCAACCAGTCGATCACCGAGAACACGCGCGCGTCGTACCCGCTGCACTACATCCGCAACCACGTGCCGAGCGGCCGCGGCGGGCACCCCAGGAACGTCGTGTTCCTCACCGCCGACGCGTTCGGCGTGCTGCCGCCGATCTCGAAGCTGACGCCCGAGCAGGCGATGTACTACTTCCTCTCCGGCTACACCGCGAAGGTCGCGGGCACCGAGCGTGGCGTGACCGAGCCGCAGGCGACCTTCTCCGCCTGCTTCGGCGCGGTCTTCCTTGTCTGGCACCCGACCAAGTACGCCGAGATGCTCGGCGAGCTGCTGCGCGAGCACAAGTCGTCGGTCTGGCTCGTGAACACCGGCTGGAGCGGCGGCGCCTACGGCACCGGACAGCGCATGAAGCTCAGCTACACGCGGGCGATGGTGCGCGCGATGCTCGCCGGCAAGCTCGACAATGCCAAGACCGTCACCGACCCGGTGTTCGGGCTGCACATGCCGACGGAGATCGAGGGCGTGCCGAGCGAGATCCTCGCGCCGCGCAACACCTGGAAGGACGGCGCGGCGTACGATGCGCAGGCCAAGAAGCTGGCCGGGATGTTCGCGGAGAACATCAAGAAGTTCGGGAGCGCGGTGAGCCCGGCGATCCTGGGTGCGGGTCCGAAGGGCTGAGGCTGGGCAACACGCCGAGGCTGGGCCAGAAGCTGCAAGCGAGGGGCGAGTCGATTGACTCGCCCCTCGTGCGTTTCGCAGCGTTCAGAGCTATCATGGCGAAGCGCGTCGTGGCGGTCGCGCTCGCGGGTCTCGAAGAAAAACCTGAGCGGAGGATGGCATGACCAAGGCGTCGCGCAGACAGCTCACGCTGAAGGCCGCATCGTTCATGCTCCTGTCGTTCGCACTCGTTCCCGCGCCCGTGCGCGCGCAGTCGGTCAAGACAGGGCTCATCCGCGTGGTGGACGATCGCGGCGAGCCGGTTCCCCACGCCGTCGTCGTGGCCGGCGGGTCGACGCCTCGCGTGACCAACGACAGTGGCGTCACGAACATCGGGATGCCGAGAGCGAAGAAGATCGATTTCTGGGTGCGTCGAATCGGCTATGCGGAGTACCGGGGAGAGGTCAGGGCCGACTCGGTCTCGGGAGCATTCCTCATCACCCTGAAGCCGCTCGCGCGCACACTGGGCGCCGTCGTGGTGGAAGAACGGCCCGCCACGCCGCTCTCCCGGACCGGCTTCTACGACAGGGTCGACCGCGTGCAGCGAGGGGCCCTGGTAGGAGAGTTCATCACGCCGGAGGAACTCGATGCCCGGAAACCCATGAACGCGAGCGCCGCGCTGCGGGGGAGGCGGTATGCCCGCGTCATCTATGTCGGATCAGGTCGGATGCCCGTGGTCCTCGGGCGAGGTGGGTGCGTCATGACGCTGATCCTCGACGGCGTCCGGCTCAACAACACGGTGCAGGAGGTACTGGAGGAAGAAGGGCCGACGAGCATCGACAATCTGGGCCGGGCCCAACGGTCGGCCGAGGAGCGTCACGAGCTGTTGATGCAACGCTCATCGCTCGATGACATCGTGTCCGGGACCGAGGTGAGCGCTATCGAGATCTACTCGAGCATGGCCACCGCTCCCTCGGAGTTGGTGCAGCTCACGGGCGGCGGCTCGTGCGGCATCGTCGCCATCTGGAGCGGCCCCCGCGGCTAACACCCGAGCCCAGCGCTCGATCCGGCGAGTCGCGAGATTACGCAGGAACGTAAGTCAACCTGATCACATCCTCGCCAATTCGATCATGAGCCATGAGGCGGAGCGGCGGGCGGGGTCCGGCGAAATAGGGCTTGCCGTGACCGAGCACGACGGGGTGCAGGTAGATTCGATACTCATCAATTAGGCCAAGTCCAGTGAGGCTGTGCGCCAAGTCCGGGCCGGCAACCTCGATCTCCCCGTCGCGCTCGGCCTTCAGCGCGCGGATCGCGCCCTCGAGATCATCCTCAACAAGCCTGGCGTTGGGGCCGACCGACTTCAACGAGCGCGAGACGACCCATTTCGGCTGGTTCCGCCACGCCGCCGCAAAGGCGTGTTGGTCTGCATCCCACTCAGGATGATCGTCGTCCCAGTAACGCATGATCTCATACATCTTGCGACCGTACACACTGCCCGCCTGCCCCTGAGCCTCTTCGATGAAGTGGCGGAAGAGCGTGGGACTTGGCGCAAAGGCCGCATGGTCGACGTAGCCGTCCAGGGACTGGTTCATACCGAACACGAGCTTAGCCATACCCACTCCCTTTCCTTACGCGGCACATCCGCGCGGTTCTGATTGCGTCATGCAACCGGTCGTAAGCTATTATTTGACATTCGGCATTTACGGCAAGTGTTCACCAAACTCCGCGCCCGAGAAGCCCCTGCCGACCCTCCGCGACCCGCTTTGGAACAACATCCGCATCGAGGGGCCCTTCCTGCGGCTGCTCGACACCAAGGCGTTCCAGCGGCTGCGCTACGTGCGGCAGTTGGGCCTCGCGCACATGGTATACCCGGGGGCGACGCATTCCCGATTCGAGCACGCCTTGGGCGCGTATCATCTCGCGCGCGAGACGGTCCGGGTGCTGGAAGGGGCGAGCGACACCTCACACTCGCCGGCCGGCGCGCGGCGCGACTTCCCGGTCGAGGACCGCGAGATCGTCATCGCGGCCGCGCTGCTCCACGACATCGGCCACTACCCGTTCTCGCATTCACTCGAAGAACTCGGCGTCCCGCACCACGAGGACGTCGCGGCCCCGCTGCTCTGCGAAGGCGAGATCGGCACGATCCTGCGGGCGGAGTTCGCACACGACGCGCCGGAACGGATCCTCGCGCTGGTGCGCGGGCGGAGCGACTCGCCGCTCCAGGGCCTGATCAGCGGCTCCATCGACCTCGACAAGATCGACTATCTCAAGCGCGACGCCATGATGTGCGGCGTCGCCTACGGGGAGATCGACGTCGACCGCCTGCGCCATTCGCTCGTGCTGCTGACGGACCCGACGACGGGGCGCCTCGCCATAGGCCTCCGCGAGAAGGGGCTCTCGGCGCTCGAGTCGCTGTTGTTCGCGAAGTACCAGATGTACCGCAACGTCTACTGGCATCACGCGGTGCGCAGCGCGACGGCGATGTACAAGCGGCTGGTCGAGGATGCGCTCGCGGCAGGCATCCTGCGGCTCGACGAGCTCGTGAGCTTCACCGATGAGGGGATCCTGCACGCGCTGGATGACGCGGTGCGTGCGCCTCGCCAACAAGATGCGACGGCGGCCTCCACCGCCGCGATTCCCCCGCTCCTCGACGCCATTCGCTCGCGCCGCCTCTACAAGCGGGCGATGGAAGTCAGCGCCGCCGAACTCACCGGCGTCGACCTCGAATGGCTCGCCGAGGATCGCGCGCGCACGCGCCGCGCGGAGGATGCGCTGGCCCGTGTGCACGGCTTCAAGCCGGGCGAGCTGCTGCTCGACTACCCGCGCAAGGAGCGCATGCTGGGGCTCGACCTGCCGCTCCTCGCGCGCGACGACTCGGTGCGGCGCGTGACCGACGCCGGCATCGCGGGCGCCATCAACCTGCCGATCCTCGCCGAAGAGCTGTACCAGTCGGCGCGATGGCTGCGGGTGTTCACCGCGGAGCGGCGCGTGATCTCGCGCGAGTCGGTGCTCGACGCGCTGAGCACAGCGACCTGATGCGCGAAGGGCGCGCCGGAAGTCTCCGGCGCGCCCCCACTTTGTTCAGCCCTGATCCTTGGGCGCCGAGCGGCTCTTCCCTCGCGCCTCCGCCAGCAACCGGCCGATCCCTCGGTAGAACGCGGCGTCCTGCGTCTTCCCTTCCTCCGCCAGCGAGAGCGCACAGCGCTCCAGCGCGTAGAGGATGTTCCCGAGGTAGAGTTCGGCTATCGCGCCCGCCGTCTCCGGCGTCTCGTCGCTGGGCTCAGCCACCGGTGGAATCCAGCCCCGCGACCTGGATCACGATCGCGGTGATGTTGTCGAGGCCGCCGCGGCCGTTGGCCTCCGCGATCAGCGAATCGACGATGCGGCCCGGACCCGAGCGTGCCAGCAGCAGCGCCTGCAGGCGGCGGTCATCGACCATGCCGGTCAAGCCGTCGGAGGCCAGCAGGAAGACGTCGCCGACCTTCACCTCGCCCGCGTAGACGTCGGCCTCCACTTCCTCGCTCGCGCCCACGCAACGCGTGATGACGTTGCTGTAGGGATGGTAGCGCGCCTGCTCGGGCGTCAGCAGGCCGGCGTCCACCTGCTCCTGCACGTACGAGTGGTCCTTGGTGATCTGCGACAGCGCACCGTCGCGCAGCAGGTAGATCCGCGAGTCGCCGATCTGCCCGATCAGGTAGCCTTCGTCGGAGAGCACCAGCACGGAGGCCGTGGTGCCCATGCCCTGCTTGTCCACCTCGGCGAGCATGCGGTCGTAGATGGCGCGGTTCGCGTCCTTGAGCGACTGGGCCACCGTGTCGTCGGCCCGCGGCTCCTTGACCGACGCGATCGGCAACAACTGCCGCGCGATGATCTGCACGGCCATCTCGCTCGCGACCTCTCCTGCCGCGTGTCCACCCATGCCGTCGGCGACGACGAACACGCCGCGTCTCTCGTCCGCCTCGGCAAAGAAGTTGTCTTCGTTCCCCGAGCGGATCATTCCCACGTCGGTCCGCGCGCCCACCGCGATCTGCATCAGTTCAACGCCCCACGTAGAGAAGAATGCCCAGCAGGCTGGCGCCGGCGCCGGCCAGGGTGACAAAAAAGAACGCGATCATCGTGGCACAGCCTTTCTTCCTCTCTTCGGGAACGACCGCGGCCGGCACCTTCGCCAGCGAAGGCGTGCGCGAGGCCGCCGCGCGACGCGCCGCCTCGACGTTCACCGCGGCGATGGCCCGCGTGCCACTGCCGTCCTCGACGGGCACGGCGGCGGCGCGGAAAGTCATCTTGATCCCGCCGAACCGGATATCAGGCGCGCCCTCGAGCCGCTGTTCGCTCTGCACGCGCCGGCCGCCGACATAGGTGCCGTTGGTCGACCCCTGGTCAACGATCCACCAGCCATCGCCGCGCTTCTGCAGCTTGGCATGCGAATCGGAGACGGACTCGTCCTTGAGCGCGATGTCATTGTGGTCGCCGCGGCCGATGTTCGTGAGCGCGGAGTGCAGCTCGAACTTGCGTCCCTTGAGCGGGCCCTCGGCGATGACTTCGACGACGGCGAGGGGCGCGCGGGCAGGGGCGGCGGCGGGCGCGACAGGGGCCGGAGCGACAGGAGCGGGAGCTGCAGGGGCAGCCACTGCAGGAGCCGCCGCAACAGCAGCCGGAGCTGCAGGGGAGGGAGCGGCAGGGGCAGGAGCGACAGGGGCAGGAGCGACAGGGGCAGGAGCCACCGGTGCTGCCGGCGCCGACTTCGCGACGTCCGCGTAGAACCGGAACTCCTCCGTCCCCATCTTGATCACGTCGCCGCGGCCGAGCACCTGCGTGTCGCCCATGCGCTGGCCGTTCACCCAGATGCCGTTCGTCGAATGGTCCGTGAGCACGTAGCCATCCGGGCCCGGCGCGATCGAGGCGTGCCTGCGAGAGATCTGGGACGACGCGATCACCACGTCGTGCCCGACCTCGCGCCCGAACGTGATCCCCGCATCGGCCACCGTGTACTCGCGCCCGTCGACGAGTGAGACGAGCCGGCCACCGGTGGACATCGTCGGCCTCTTGGGCGACGCACCGGCGGCGATCACCGCGGCGATCTCGGACGCGCTCACGAACTGCGTGCTGCCGCCCTTCTGGTCCTCGCCCACGCGCAGCTCATGGCCGGCGATCTCGACTCGGTCCCCATGGAGCAACGGGCTCGGCTCGGCGCCAAGCTGGACACCGTTCACAAGCACGACAGAGATGGGATTCGCCCTGCGAATGACGAGGCCGGACGCGCTCACCGTGACGACAGCGCGCGCTTCTGAGTCGCTTCCGGGCAGCCGGACAGCGGCACCCTCATAGGCACCGATCGTCGATTCGCCCGCCGAAAGCGGGAATTGCCGGTCCTGAAGCTGCAGATAGGGCATCTAGAGGTCGGAAACTACCGGGGCTCCGGGGGGTCGGCAAGCGTGGCTTGGCGGTATCACGCTTGCACTTGCGCGGTTTGCTCCCATTCACCGGCCTGTAGTCGATACAGCCTGGCGTATAGCCCGCCGATGGCCAGCAACGCACGGTGTGTGCCTCGCTCCCTGATCTCGCCGTGGTGCATGACGAGGATCTCGGTGGCCGCGGTGATGGTGCTCAGCCGGTGCGCCACCGCGATCGTGGTCCGCCCGCGCATCAGCGTCGCGAGCCCACGCTGGATCTCCGCCTCGATCTCGCTGTCGACGGCGCTCGTGGCCTCGTCCAACAGCAGTAGCGCCGGATCGGAGGCGATGGCTCGCGCGAACGAGAGCAATTGCCGCTCGCCCACGCTCACCGAGCTGCCGCGCTCACCCAGCCGGTGCGCGTAGCCGCCAGGCAGGCGTGCGATCACGCGGTCCGCGCCCACACTCGCGGCAGCCGCCTCAACCTCGGCGTCACTCAGCGGAGTGGCCAGGCGGATGTTCGTCGCCACATCGCCCGCGAAGAGGAAGATGTCCTGCTGCACGTAGCCCACCATGCGCCGCACCTCCTCCACGGGCAGGGAGCGGATGTCGACGCCGTCGAGCAGGATCCTCCCGCGCTGGGGCTCGTAGAACCGCAGCAGCAAACTGATGACGGTGGTCTTGCCGGCACCTGTGTGACCGACGAGCGCGAGCGTCTCGCCGGGCCGCACCTTGAAGTCGATGCCGCGCAGCACCCACTGCTCCGTCTCGTACGCGAACCAGACATTCTCGAACTCCACGGTGACGCCTCGCGCGGCGGCGCGGCGGCGCTCGGCCACGGCGGTCGCCCGTTCGGCCCCCGTCAGCGCGCGCACGGGCGGGGCGTGCAGTGCCGCCCGCTCGACGCCTTCCGCCTCCGGCGTGTCGAGCAACCGGAACACTCGCTCCGAGCTGGCCATGGCCTGCTGCAGCGTGTTGTACTTGTCCGAGAGGTCCTGCAGCGGTTGGTAGAACCGCCGGGCGAGCTGGAGGAACGCAGCCACCGTGCCGACCGTCAGCGCGCCGCCCTCGACTCGGGGCGCGGCCGCCACGATGAGGCTCGCGAGCGCCACCGTCGTCAGGATCTCGATCGCCGGGAAGTAGAGGGCGTAGATGGTGATCGATCGCAGGTGGGCGTCCAAGTGCGCCTTGTCGAGCGCGGCGAATCGGGCGGACTCGTCGCGCTCACGCCCGAAGAGCTGCACGATCCGCATCCCCGAGATGCGCTCCGCCAGGAACGCGTTGATGCGCGCGAGGCGCGTCCGGATCTCGCGGTAGGCGTCGCGCACGCGCACCCGGAACACGCGCGACACCCAGAGGATCCCGGGCACCACGAGGTATGCCGCGATCGCCATCCGCCAGTCGACCAGCACCATCAGCACGGTGATCGCCAGCAGCGTGAACAGGTCGCCCAGCCCGGCCACCACGCCGCTCGCGAAGAGCTCGTTGAGCGACTCGATGTCGCTCGTGACGCGGGTGACGAGGCGTCCGACCGGATTGCGGTCGAAGAACGGGATCGAGAGGCGCTGCAGCTTGGCGAACAGCTCGCGCCGGAGGTCGTGCATCACCCGCTGGCCGAGCACGCCGGTGAGCCAGGTCTCGCCATAGGAGCAGGCCACCTGCGTCACGAGCGCGCCGATGAGCAGGAGCACGGATTCGCGGATCATGCCGCCATCCGCGGCCGGGATCGCCACGTCGATCACGCGGCGCGTCATCATCGGCGGCACGAGCTGCAGCACGCCCTCGATCAACAGCAGGGTCAGGGCGCCTACCACCAGCCAGCCGTAGGGCCGCACGTACGCCATCAGGCGCCGGGCGAGGCGGGCGTCGAACGCCTTGCCGAGCGCTTCTTCCTCGTGCTGGATCGTTGCGGGTGCAGTCATGGTCGGTGGTTAACTTTAACCGGAATGAAGGACCGCATCGTCGTCCGAGGGGCGCGCCAGCACAACCTGCAGGACGTCTCGCTCGAGTTCCCGCGCCGCGCCATCACCGTCGTCACCGGGCCATCGGGCTCGGGGAAGTCGTCCCTCGCGTTCGACACCATCTACGCGGAAGGCCAACGCCGCTACGTCGAGTCGCTCTCCGCGTACGCGCGGCAGTTCCTCGAACGGATGCCCAAGCCGGACGTCGACTCCATCGACGGACTCTCGCCGGCGGTGGCGATCGAGCAGAAGAACCCCACGCGGACCTCACGGTCCACGGTGGGCACGGCCACCGAGATCTACGACTTCCTCCGCCTGCTCTGGGCGCGCGCGGGCCGTACCATCTGCCCCATCGACGGCCGCGAGCTCAAGCCGGACACGCCCGAGAGCGCGGCCACCGCGACGATGGCGCTCCCAGAAGGCACGCGGCTCCACGTCACCTTCCCCTTCCCGCGCTCGGCCAAGCCGGTGCACGCACGCATCGTCGAGCACCTGCGCGCCAAGGGCTTCGTGCGCGTGATCGCGGACGGCGTGGTCACTCACCTGGACGAGCTCGACGCGGCCAAGAAGAAGCCCAACTTCGCGAAGGCCAAGGAGCTGCTGGTCGTCACGGACCGCCTCGTCGCCGGCCCGGACATGCGGACGCGCCTCGCCGACGCACTGGAGACGGCGTTCCGCGAGGGCGACGGCGAGGCGGTCGTGGTGCCGGAAGAAGGCGCGCCGCTTCGGTTCACGACCTCTTTCCGTTGCCCCAACGACGGACACGTCGCGCCCGAGCCCACGCCGCAGCTCTTCTCGTTCAACAACCCGCGCGGCGCCTGTCCCACTTGCAACGGCTTCGGCGCCACGCTCGAGTACGACCTCGCGCTGATCGTGCCCTACCCCGAGCGCACGCTCCGCGACGGCGCGCTCGACCCTTGGACCAAGCCACGCTACGAGAACAAGCGCACCGCCCTCGCCGAGTTCGCCAAGAAGGAAGGCATCCCGCTCGACAAGCCCTGGCGCGACCTCACGAGCGCGCAGCAGGAGCGACTGCTCCACGGCAAGGCCAAGGGCTACGTGGGGATGATCCCTTTCCTCAACGCGCTCGAGCCCAAGAAGTACAAGCAGTACATCCGCATCTTCCTGCGTCAGTACCAGACGGCGCAGACTTGCCCCTCCTGCGGCGGCGCGCGGCTCAATCCGGACGCGCTCAACGTGAAGGTTGGCGGTCGGAGCATCGCCGAGGTCGCGGCGATGCCGGTGGGACAGCTGCGACCGTGGGTCGACACGCTCTCGCTCACGGAGCAGGAGACGGCCATAGCCGCGCACATCCTGCGCGAGGCCCGCGACCGCATCGCCTTTTTGTGCGACGTGGGACTCACCTACCTCTCGCTCGATCGCACCACGCGCACGCTCTCTGGCGGCGAGGCGCAGCGCATCGGTCTCTCCAACTCACTCGGCGCGCGCCTCGTGGACACGCTCTACGTGCTCGACGAGCCGTCCATCGGATTGCACGCGCGCGACCTGGGCCGCCTGCTCGGCCTGCTCGCGCGGCTGCGCGACAGCGGCAACACCGTGTTGATGGTGGAGCACGACCTCGACGCCATGCGGATGAGCGACTGGATGGTCGAGCTCGGGCCCGACGCCGGCGAGCATGGCGGCAAGGTCGTCTTCAGTGGGCCCACGTCGACCGCCAACGAGAGTCCGCTCACCGGCCAGTATCTCACGGGCGCGAAGTCGATCCCGCTGCCGAAGAAGCGCCGGCGCGCCGGCCCTCGTTGGCTCACCATCACCGGCGCGCGCGAGCACAACCTGCGCGGCGTCGACGCCAGGATCCCGCTCGGCGCGCTCACCTGCTTCACCGGCGTCTCCGGCTCCGGCAAGAGCACGCTCGTGCACGACGTGCTCTACCGCGCGCTCGAGCGGCAGCTCACGGGCGAGAACACGGCGCGCCAGCACCTCGGCGAGCGCATCGGCGCGTACGACACGCTGAGCGGATGGGAGGAGCTCGACGAGGTCGTGCTCGTGGACCAGGAGCCGATCGGCCGCTCGCCGCGGTCGAACCCCGTGACCTACGTGAAGGCGTTCGACGAGATCCGGCGGATCTTCGCCGAGGTGCCGCTCGCCCGGCAGCGTCGCTACACGGCGGGCACGTTCTCGTTCAACGTGGCCGGCGGCCGCTGCGAGACCTGCGAGGGCGCAGGCGCCATCGAGGTGGAGATGGTGTTCATGGCCGACGTCTTCGTGCCGTGCGAGACCTGCGGCGGCGCGCGCTACAAGCCCGAGGTCCTCGAGGTGACGTACAAGGGCAAGCGCATCACGGACGTGCTGGAGATGACGGTCGATGCGGCCATCCGCTTCTTCCCGCGCGAGGAGAAGCTCGGCCAGGCGCTCTGGCAGGTGCAACAGGTGGGACTCGGCTACCTGCGGCTCGGCCAGGCGGCGACGACGCTCTCGGGAGGAGAGTCGCAACGGTTGAAGATCGCGCGCGAACTGGCACTCGCGGCCCGCAAGGGGGGTACGAAGCTCTACGTGATGGATGAGCCGACCACCGGCCTCCATCCGCGCGACATCGAGGTGCTGTGCGCGGTGCTGGACCGGCTCGTGGACGCGGGGCACACCGTCGTGCTGATCGAGCACAATCTCGACGTCGTGAAGCGCGCGGACTGGGTCGTGGACCTGGGACCGGAAGGTGGCGACGCCGGTGGCCAGGTGATTGCGATGGGCACACCGGAACAAGTCGCGGCGGTGAAGGGTTCGCACACCGCGCTCTACCTCGCCCCGCTGCTCGAGAGACCACGGGCAAGAGGCGAGTAACCCGTTCCCGAGGAGATGCCATGAAGGCGAAGACGAAGCGGCAACTGCGGAAGGTGACCAGGAAGGCCGAGCGAGCCGTCGTGACCACGCGCAAGACGGTCATGAGGAGCGGCGCGCGCGCGCTCAAGTCTGCTTCCATCGTGGCTGCCAACGCCGCGTCCGACGCCGGCATCGCCCTGCGGAAGGCGGGCACCGCCGCCAAGGAAGCGGTGGTCAAGGCGAGCAAGAAACCAAGAGTGCGGGTGGCGGCCGCGGCGCTGGCAGTGGCCGGCACGGCCGCGGCTGTGACGGTCGCCGCCAGAAGGCGAAGTCACAGCCGCTGACGCGTGAACAGCCACGACAAGCCACTGGGAGGCACAGAGGGCACAGAGTACGGCGGGAGAACTGCAACCGCATTTAGAGGGGGCTCCCGTGCAGGATTTTCCACGGGAGCCCCCTTTAATAACAGCAGTTGCAGTTGCGGTTCTCTGTGCCCCTCTGTGCCCTCCGCGTCTCCCTGTGGCTTGTCGTTGCTGTTGCCGTTCACTCGTGCCTGATGGCGTCGATTGGCGAGAGCCGCGAGGCACGCAGCGCGGGGTAGAGCCCGAACACGATCCCGATGAACACCGCCGCACCGGCCGCGACCGCGATCGTGCCGGGCGTCACCGCCGCGCGCACCGGAGCGCTCGTCTGGGTGCGCATGATCGCCGCGGTCGCGAATGCGATGCCGAGTCCCAGCGCGACGCCCACCGCGGCACCGGCACTCGTGATCGCCACCGACTCCGCCAGGAACTGCACGAGGATGTCACGATCGCGCGCGCCAGTCGCCTTGCGGATGCCGATTTCCCGCGTGCGCTCCGCCACCGCGGCCAGCAGCACGTTCATGATGCCGATGCCGCCCACCAGCAGCGAGACGCCGGTGATCGAGCCCATCAGCAGCTTGAAGACGAGCATCCCCGCCGCGACCTGCGCGACGCGCGCCTGGTTGGTCGAGATCGCCAGCCGCTCCTTCCAGTTCGGGCCATATGTCGCGGCGGCCCAGCGCTCCGTGCGGGCGCGGACGCTGTCGACCTCCTCGATGAGGCGCGCCGAGACGATGAGCGCGGGCACCCGCGCGCCGGAGATCGCCTGCTCGGCGGCGTCCACCGGCACGAAGCCGGTCAGGCCGTCGCCGCCGCTGCCGCGGCCGGCCCCCTCCCCCGCCACCGCGATGCCGATCACCTCATGCGGATTCCCTTGCAGGCGAATCGTGCGTCCGAGCGCCCGTTCCGGTGCCGCGGTGTCACCCGCAACGACGCCCGCCGCCCGGCGATTCAGCACGATCACGGCCGTGTCCGCATCGCGATACCACCGCCCGGCGAGCAGTTCGAGACCGACGTCCTCCGCATGAGCCTCGAGTGTGCCGAGCACCGTGAACCCGCGCGGTGCCGCCGTCGAGTCGAGCACGACGAGCGCGACGCCGGTGGTCACCAGCACGACCTTCTCCTCGCCCTCGACCGCCTCGCGCAGCGCCCTCGCGTCCGCCGACCGAAAACGGATGATGTCGTCGCGGCGCAGGGAGAGCCCATCCACCGTCGTCGACGTCACCGGAGCGACGGAGATGCCCAGCAGGTCGGTGGTCTCGGCAATCTGGTCGCGCGCGAACTTCTCGACCCCGTCCCCCATCGACAGCACGGAGACCATGGCCCCGACACCCATCACCACGCCGAGTGTGGAGAGGATCGTGCGGAGCGGGTTCGCGCGCAGCGCGTCGAGGCCCACGTTGAGGGAGCTGCCTGCGGAAATGGGCATCGAGGGCGGTAATAGGGCCGAGGGGAGGGACTCGGCGGGTCTACGGCACTGTCGATGGGCGTGTTTCGCCCGCGAGCGCGAATAGGGCAGGGTTGTGATGGGGCAGTCGCCCCGGTTAACTTAGCTGTCCATTCCCGCGTAGCTCAGTTGGTAGAGCAGGTGACTGTTAATCACCGGGTCACAGGTTCGAGTCCTGTCGCGGGAGCTGAAGTCCACGCTCGCCATCTCACGCAGCCCGAGTCGCTTACCGCGAGTCGGGCTGTGTGACGATATGGGAGCGGCGACTTGAGAGCGCGGCGGCTGAAGCGCGCGAGTAGGCAGTGACGCGAGACAGTGACGCGAAGCCGTGACTCGCGCCTGGCACAAAGGTGAACTTGCGCTCTCGGCCGTACGATAGCAGGGTAGAGCCTCCTCTTCCCGTCTCTCCTCGTGCCTGACTGATGACCGCACTCGTAGTGCCGCCCTCGTCGATCGATCCGAACCGGCGGTTGCTGCCGTGGGTTTCCGCCGCGCTTCTGGCCCTCGGCTATCTCGTCATCGCCGGCGTCTATATCGTGATGTCCTCGGACATTGCGAGCTCGCGTACGTACTCGGTCGAGGAACTCCACCGCATGGAGGCGATGAAGGGACTGATGTTCGTGGTGGTCACGGCCCTCGCCCTCTTCGTGTTCAACTGGGTACAGCTGCGGCGATTGGGACAGCGGGACGAGCAGCTGCGGCGAATGGACCGTGCCTTGGCCAATGCCGACCGGCAGGTAATCGCCGGCACCTTTGCCAGTGCGGTCGCGCATGACATCAACAACGGGCTCATGGTCGCGTCGATTCAGATCGGCGAGTTGCAGGAACTCGTCGCCGAATCGCCGCGGCTTCGACATCTGGCGGAAGACGCCCAGGCGGCGCTCGCACGCATTGGCGAGTGGAATCGCCGCGTCTTCGATATCGGCCGCACAAAGGTGCTCGGTGAGGTGCGTGAGTTTGACCTCGCGCATTCCGTTCGAACGAGCTTCGACCTGGCGCATCGACACCAGTCGATGCGCACCGTGACGGTCGACCTCCTCGTGCCGGAGAGGTTGCCGTTCCGGGGCACCGAAGCGATCGTCCAGCGCGCGGTGCTCAACCTCCTGCTCAACGCGGCCGAGGCGGCAGGGCCCTCCTCGAAGCTCCGTCTGACGCTGCAGCATCTCGGGGAGGGTCGCCATCTGATCGCGGTCGACGACAGCGGACCGGGCGTGCCCGAAGCGCTGCGCGCCCGGATCCTCGAGCCGTTCTTCACGACGAAGGCGGGCGGTACCGGCCTCGGAATCGCATCCGTCATCGCGTGCGCCAACCTCCACCACGGTACCGTGAGGATCGAGGACTCCCCGCTCGGCGGAGCGCGGTTCACGCTGACCATCCGGCCTGACGCGGCTGTACCTTTTTCATCATGAACGACGCGCTACTCCCCGGCCTCGCCGGCGCCGGGGACGACGAAGACCCGCTCTCGGCGGAGGACGTCGCACTTCTCGGAGAGGCGTACTACGCGCTCATGGCCGCGCTGCCAGCCGAGCGGAACTCCGATGCATTCATCGAACTCGGCCGCGCCGTTCATGCCGGGCCCCATTCCGCCAAGCGCATCGTCAAGCGCTTCGGGGTGCGGGATGTGCTCGAGAAGCTGGCCCAGGTTGCACGTACGCTCCGAGGCACCGGCCACTTCGCCGAAGCGTCCCAAGCTGAGTCACTGGCCCAGATGATCGCCGTCTGGGAGCGCAGAGTCTCGCCGCGCAAGCCGCCACCGCGTAGGTCGGGCTGACCCGGCGCGTCGGCCCGATCAGCCGGCGCGTCACGATCCGCCCTACCGCTTGGCTGCCGGCACTACCGTCAGGGTCACCCGCGACGGATGCGCCCGGCCGTGGTGCACCGCGTTGAGCGCCGTCACCGGGTCCTTCTCGTCGTAGTTCCGCCCGCCGGTGTTGAGGTTCCGGTCGAAGCGAGGGAAGTTGCTGCTCGAGACCTCGATCCTGATGCGGTGGCCCTTGTCGAAGTAGTTGCTCGTATTGAGCGGCCCGAGTTTCACTTCGACCACCTCACCCGGCCGCATCCAGACCTCCTTGTCGTAGCCTTGGCGATAGCGCAGGCGCTGGATCGTCTCGTCGAGGTTGTACGCGCTGCCGTCCGGATACACGTCGAGCAGCTTGACCGTGAAGTCGGTGTCCTTGGCGCTCGACGACACGTGCAGCGTGACTTCGATGGGGCCGCTGACCTCCACTCCCTCAGTGAGCGGATCGCTCGTGTAGACGAGGATGTCCGGACGCTCCTCCATCTTCCGCTGGTCGAACGAGCCTGCCTGCACGGCGTTGCCGGTGCAGCACACATTGCCTCCGTACGACGGCACCGGCTTGAGCGGGTCGTAGGTGAAGGTGTCCCGCGCCGCGGCGCGCGGGCGAGTCTTGAGCAACCGCCCGTCTCCCTGCCCCGTGTTCGCCTTGCCTTGGCTGCCGAGCCAATAGGTGACCGGTCGCGCGCCCTTGGGCGGCCACGAATCCGCCGTCTGCCAGCGGTTGCTGCCCATGGTGAAGTACCGCACGCGCGGCAGGGTATCGAGCAGCCCGGTGCGATCGCCCTTGAGGAAAGTGTCGAACCAGCCCCAGGTCATGGCGTCGTAGTCGAGCCGCGCGTCGCCCATTGACCGCTCGCCGACGATGGTGTTCTCCTGCGCTCTCTTGAACGAGCAGTGCGCCACCGGCGCGATCACCGCGTACTGCGCGTCGCGCGCTGCCTGGCTCTTGGCATTGGCACGCGCATGGTTGAACATCGCGAGATTGGGGCCGACGGAGACGTCGTACCAGGACATGAACCAGTAGCCCGGCACGTCGATCGGCATGTCGTCGTGGTAGAGCCCGCCCTTGTACCACGCGGAGTCGTTCGGCGTGCGCTGCACCATCCTCCCGCCCGTCGGCACGTTCATGGAGTCGGCGAAGATCCCCTTCGGTCCGTTCACCGCGCGCAGCAGGTCCTGCACCGGCAGGTGCGCGAGCGCCTTCGACCAGTCCACCGGAGGCTTCTGCGGCGCGAGGTCCCAGTAGGTCGAGAGCCGCACGAGGTCCTCCTGTGTGGTCCCAGGCGGGAACATCGGGCGCTGCGACTCCTGCTCGCCGTAGAGCCACGCGATGAACAGCATCTGGATGGCGCCGCCGCGATACCAGTTGCCCTGCTCGTACCAGCCGCCCACGCGTCCCACGCCGGCGCCATACCCCTGCGGCACGATCGCGCCGAGCGCGGGGTGAGCACGCGATGCGGCCGCCATCTGCCATTCGGCGGTCGACGAGCAGCCGATCAGCCCGACCTTGCCATTGGACCACTCGCGCGCGGCGATCCACGAGAACATGTCGTCGCCGTCACTGACCGGAGGGCCGAGGATGTCCCACATGCCCTCGGAGAAGAACTTGCCGCGCTCGTTCTGCACGATGTAGGCGTAGCCGCGCTTCACCGCATCGAGCGCCGCCGTCGCGTCGCGCGGCACGCCGTTGCGCACGTCCCACCAGTTGAAGTTGTACGGCGTGCGACTGAGGATCGCCGGCACCTTCCCTCCACCACTCGCGTTCCGCGGCCGGTACACGTCGGCCTGCAGCCGCACGCCGTCGCGCATG
>Ga0247822_10000437_pt1 | contig 22397 bp, 11 predicted proteins | sample 13C_Cellulose_Da_FD_192423 | JGI IMG/M metagenome (GOLD analysis project Ga0247822, IMG submission 192423) | Soil microbial communities from agricultural site in Penn Yan, New York, United States - 13C_Cellulose_Day30 | ecosystem: Environmental > Terrestrial > Soil > Agricultural land | place...
TTCAACGTCTTCGAAAAATCATTTCCCGATACAGAACTTCGAAAAAATATTCTCCAGCAAATCATCGGTCGTGATCGCCCCGGTGATCTCTCCCAGAAAATGCAGCGCCTGCCGTATATCCATCGCCAGTAGATCGCCGGTCTGACCTATATCAAGTCCCAGCAGTACCCGGTCGAGTGCGTCGTTTGTCCTCGATAAGTTCTGATAGTGCCTGATGTTGGTCACGAGTACATCGCCAGCCTTTACAGCTCGAACGTGAAAAGACGATAGTATCCTGTCCTTGAGTTCCTGAAGGTTGTCTTTACTTGAGGCACTGATGAATATAAAATCATGCGCTTTCAACACGTCTAGGAGCGCCGTGTCTGCTACATCTTTCTTGTTGCCTACTTTGATGAACGGAATTCCAAGTTGCCGCACGTTCTCTTCGTCTGCAGCAATCTCGTCTATCGTTGTTTGTGAGAGATCAAAAAGGTAAATGATCAGAGACGCGCGCCTCATGCGTTCGCGCGTTCGCTCGATGCCCAGTGCCTCGATAACATCCTTTGTTTCCCGTAGCCCGGCCGTGTCGATGAACCGGAAGTTGATTCCTTCGAGTACCATTTCATCTTCAATCACATCGCGCGTGGTGCCGGGAATGTCTGACACGATCGCCCGGTCTTCATTCAGCAGTGCGTTTAGTAGCGTTGACTTTCCTGCATTAGGGCGTCCGGCAATAACGGTAGGTACTCCGTTCTTGATAACATTCCCCTCGTCGAAGGATTGTATAAGACTGTTCAGGTATCCCTTGATTTGCAGGATCAGTCGTCGCAGATCGTCGCGCTTTGCAAACTCGACGTCCTCTTCACCAAAGTCGAGTTCGAGTTCAACAAGTGATGCAAAATGGACGAGCTCATCGCGGAGCTTTTGAATCTCCCGCGAAAAGCCGCCGCGCATCTGGTTCATCGCAGCCTGTCGCGCGTTGTCAGTCTCGGCATTGATCAGGTCGGCGACCGCTTCAGCCTGTGCCAGATCAAAGCGCCCTCCAAGGAATGCACGTTTGGTAAATTCGCCAGGTGTTGCGAGTCGCGCACCGCGCGATAGCAGTAGTTTGACGATCTGTCGCACGATGACCATCGAACCATGGCAGCTGATCTCAATACTATCTTCCTTCGTAAAGGAATTCGGACTACGGAATATCGATACCAGTACATCGTCGATGATCGTGGCTCCATCACGAATCGATCCGAAATGAATCGTGTGAGTAGGCTGATCGGCCAGCGACTTGCCGTGGAAACACGACTGTACAATAGAAATGGATTCAGGACCTGAAAGACGGATAACGGCAATGGCGGAGATGCCTTGCGGCGTAGCTAATGCAATGATGGTATCGGTAGGGGACATCACGCAAGTTAATTTGAAAAATGAGAATGTGAACAATTTCCGATCGCTCCCGGTAGTCGTTCGTTGGCGGAGTCTGCCCGTAGCGGATTAGTTGGACTTTTAGTCATACGTGAAGTGGAAACCAGTCCGTTTGTTATCAGCGTCACCTTCAGCTCTGATCGTCCGATGATGAACGTCGATGTAGCTTTACCGGACGACCAGCCTTTAGCCTTTCGGTAAATTTCTTTGTTAATTGTAGTGGCATGGTTATTGGCAATCCGCAGCAATGAGAAAAATATGCATCCTCGCTTCCTTCCTGTTCACGTTAGCATGTTTGCCTTCTATAGCGCAAACGCAAAAAGATCCCCGGTATTTTAACCAGCAACCTCCCGGTGTCAAGCCGATGGTGTTTGCGCCCGGAAAGATCTCGTTGCCCGATCAGTTTGAATTTGGCGCCACATTCTCAAAGAATCGCGACGAGTTCTTTTATGGCGTGGAGATCAATCAGAAGGCTGAGACACGTATTATGAAATTCAGTGATGGCAAGTGGGCAACACCGGAAAAGCTTTTGGTGCACAATGTTTACAGCTACAACGATCCTTTCCTCTCTCCGGATGAAAAACGGCTTTACTTTATATCTGACCGGTCAATCTCCGGCGAAGGAGCAAAGAAGGATTACGATATCTGGTACGTTCAGCGCGATAACGACAAGTGGTCGGCGCCAATCAATGCAGGACCAAACATCAATACCGGCGGCAACGAATACTATATGTCGTTTACGAAGGACGGCAAGATGTATTTCTCATCAAACGGGCGGGCTACTGATGGATCACGCGACTACGACATATATTCTTCTGAATCTAAGAACGGTAAGTTCCAAACGGCAGTGACAGCCGGGTCCGGTGTAAACACGGAACACTATGAGGCTGATGTTTTTGTAGCTCCCGATGAATCATACCTGATATTCGCAGCGAACAGACCGGAGGGATTGGGCTCGGGGGACCTTTACGTGAGCTTTCGTAAACCAGATGGCACCTGGACACCATCAAAAAGCCTGGGCGATTCGATCAACACCGAAACGGACGACTTCTGTCCATATGTTACTTCCGATGGGAAGTACCTGTTCTATGCAAGCAGGGGAGACATCTATTGGGTATCAACTGAGGTTGTCAGGAGACTCAGATGATCGCGCTGACGAAGTAAGTCCAGGCGAATAAGCTTGCAAGTTTGGTGTATCACACGCGTTCAGGTGTAAAATTTACACGTGTTAAACCGTGCGCGACTTTCTCTATAGATCTTCTATAATGCCTCTATAGCTGCTCTATACTTTTTCTATACCCGCTCTATACTTCTCTATACCCTCTCTATACTTCTCTACGTTGATGCTCGCCATTCCGGGCTTTCTCTATACCTTCCTCATTTCAGCAAGGCGCGTAACCTTCGGGGGAGCCCCAAGCTTGAGCTACCAATTGTCAGTTAAAGCTCTAACCCCGCACGATGAGCACGGGGATCTTAACCCTATGACGTACCGTATCTACAGTAGTACCAAAGATGAGGTCTTTAAAGAACTCGTGGCCATGAGCCCCCATCACGAGCAGATCCGCATTAAACTCAGTTACCAGCTTGGGGATCCGGCGGCGCGGATTACCAAATCCAACCTGGATCTCTACGTTATAACCGCTCGCAGTTAGCTGATCGCGGTAGTTCTCCAGAGCCAGTGTGTCATTGCGGGATTCGTGATCCTCAATATCGCTGCCGTACACCATAGCGCCGGCCGTTTCAACGATGTGAAGCAAAACATAGTGCGCCGATAGCCCGCCCTGAGAAAGGGCGCTCTTGATGGTAAGGTTGTCGATGTTACTGAAATCTAACGTTATGGCTATTCGCTTGTAGACGGGCGCACCTCCAACGTCGAGTTTGATTGCCTGTCCGTGCGGCACGGTTGTATCTCGTACCACACGACGGTCAATAATTGGCTTCACCGTGATGTACAGGAGCAGGATACCCGCTGCAATACACACGGGTATTACCGTAATCCACAGGATCCAGGCATTGTCGCCCGCCTCCGCAAGCCAGCCAGACACTTCCTGGATCACGAGCTTTACATTCAAAGACACAATTGTGGCCGCAATCACCCAGGCCGCAATCTTCATCCACGGTTTGATCACAAACTCACCCATCTTTTCACGGTCACTGTTGAAATGGATTAAAGGAATGATGGCAAAGCCAAGTTGCAGGCTCAGCACAACCTGACTAAAAATGAGCATTGCGCCGGTCTCGGATTCGCCATATATCAGGATGACAATCACCGCCGGCACAATGGCAATAAGACGCGTAATTAAGCGGCGCAACCAGGGGGCAATACGCAAGTTGAGATAGCCTTCCATAACGATTTGCCCCGCGAGTGTTCCTGTTATAGTTGAGCTTTGTCCGGCTGCAACAAGCGCCACGCCGAACAGGAGAGGAGCGAGTTCAGTTCCTAATAATGGCGCCAGCATTCGGTGCGCGTCTTGTATGTCCGCAATGTCATGCATCCCCGCACGGAAAAAAGTAGAAGCCGCCAGTATCAGTATGGCAGCGTTTACAAAGAATGCTGCATTCAAAGCGATAGCTGAATCGAAGAAATTATAACGGATAGCCGCCCAGATTCCTCGCGGCGACTGGTCAAATCTCCGCGTCTGCACAAGTGACGAATGTAAATAAAGATTATGGGGCATCACCGTCGCGCCGATAATCCCTATCGCAATGTACAACGCCTCATCCGTTGGAAGCGTGGGAATGAATCCCCGTACGAGTGCACCAGCGTCAGGCTTCGCCAAAAACATTTCGATCAGAAACGCTCCTCCGATAATGGCAACGAGCGCAATGATGAACGCTTCGATCTTCCGCATCCCGTAACTTTGAAGTACCAGCAATAACAAGGTATCGAGTACAGTAAGACTAACCCCCCATATAAGTGGAAGTCCAAAGAGCAGTTGCAAGCCTATCGCCATGCCCAGCACTTCGGCCAGGTCGCATGCAGCAATAGCTATCTCTGCCAGTATCCAGAGGAAGAAGTTTACGGGACGGCTATACGTTGTTCGGGATGCCTGGGCAAGGTCCAGTTGCCGGACAATTCCCAGACGTGCGCTAAGGCTTTGTAAAAGGAGGGCCATGATGTTAGACATCAACAGCACCCATATCAGCGCGTAACCAAATTTGGCGCCACCCGCCAGATCCGTTGCCCAGTTTCCCGGATCCATGTACCCGACACTGACTAAATAAGCCGGACCCATAAACGCCAGCACCTTCTTCCAGCCTCGCCTGTTCGTGGCATCGATGGAGGCGTTTACCTCACTAAGGGATTTCAACTGAGTCGCGCGCCGGGATTCCATAGATACGTCGTTGTTACAAATATAGGCTAATTAATTAGACTAATCTAAAATATAAATTAGGACGTTGTCCGGACATCGATGCGCTGTTTTTCGCAGGCTTCACTGGCATATCGCCTCACACTATTATTTAGTATGCTCCAATCGACATCACTATAGACTCCATCTGCACTCATCGCACTGGAACACCCCGCCGGTCACACATCATTGATCCCTGGCAGTCTCTGATCAATCCTGAAGGAGATTTTGCAAACGATTGCTGGCTAATGTTAAATTCTTTGTACCTTGTCATACGTCCAAGCCATGACCCGATTACTGTTAGCTGACGATCACCAATTGTTTGTAGATGGACTCAAGTCACTTCTTGTGGACGTTGACGATGTATGCGTCGTCGGCGAGGCCAAAAATGGCTGCGAGGTACTGGAATTCTGCGATCGCCAACCCGTCGATATTGTCATTATGGATATCAACATGCCGGTCATGGACGGCATCCAGGCATCGCGCGAACTCTCAAAAAAGCACCCCACAGTTAAAGTGCTTGGACTTTCCATGTATAACGATCGTGATTTCATTTCCGATGTTCTCAAAGCCGGAGCATTGGGATATGTGCTGAAGAACACAGGGAAGGAAAGCCTTTTGCAGGCAATTGCCAGCTTAAGATCAGGTGAAAGTTACCTGAGCGAAGAAGTAAGCAAAACTCTGCTTAGCGGCTTTATCAGGCACACTCCCCACGAGCAGGCCGCTGAAAAACTGTCTGATCGCGAAACTGAAGTGCTGGAATGTATTGCGTCGGGTCTTACAACCCACGAGATAGGCGAGAAACTGTTCATCAGCAAAAACACGGTCGAAACCCATCGCAAAAACCTTTTGTACAAATTGCGGGCACGCAATACCGCTGAACTCATCAACAACGCCTACAAGAAAAGACTGATTCAGTGATTTTGCTAAATCCCCATTTTCGGGGATGCGATAAGCCGCGTCGGGTATAATATTTACCAGGATGAATAGGTGTCCTTTTACACGTTCCTGTCCTGATAACTATGGTACTCATTGCAGATAGCGGATCTACAAAAACCGACTGGCGCCTGGTTGATGAAGCCGGTAACTCGACGGCCTCAATAGTCACAGAGGGGCTCAATCCATATTTTCTTCCGCAGGAAAGAATCGCCGCGATTGTCCGGGAAAGAATACTTCCGCTGACGACAACAGTCGACAAGGTCTTCTTCTATGGCGCCGGATGTGGCTCAGCCGTAAAAGCCGATCTGGTGCGCGTCGCCATTGATACGACGTTAAACACACGCCTTCCCGCCGAAGTGCACGGTGACATACTGGGCGCTGCCAGGAGCCTGCTCCAGGATAATCAGGGTATCGCCTGTATCCTGGGTACAGGGGCAAACTCCTGCCTTTACGATGGACAGGAAATCACAAACATCAGACCGTCACTCGGCTACATGTTTTCGGATTGGGGTAGCGGTACCGTTATGTGCAAAGATATGATCGCGCTGTTGCTTCAGGAAAAATTACCGCCTGTCATGCTCACGGATTTTAGGAATACATACAAGTTGGAGCGGCCGGAGATCCTCGATCACATTTACAATAAGCCGATGCCGAACCGTTTCCTGGCATCATTCACCCCCTTTCTTCTGAAATACGCTGAAGTACCCGAGTGCGAGTCCATCATTACCGGAAACCTCCGGAAGTTTTTTGAGTACTATGTTTGCGCCTATCAAAAGAAAGAAGAAATCGTCAGGCTTAGTTTTACGGGTTCGATTGCCTTCCGCTTTCGCCACTATCTCACGCGCGCCGGAAATGAATTAGGTTTCCGTATTCAGCAGGTCGTCCAGCATCCGATGGACGGCCTCGTGAAATATCATAACGTGACGGCCCCGCTAAAAAGTCTGCATCTCAGGCGTTAACAAATAACCGGGAGTGGACGTTGTAAATTGCCTCTCATTTTTTAATTAATTAACTGGTCCCGCATCGGCGTCACGCCCTGGTCCTTAATTCTCGTCCTGAGCCGTTAGTTGCTCTTAATACCTGAAGTACCGGCGAACAAACGAACAGCATTTGCACCAATATTTATCCTGCAAGCTATCATACGTAAACTACTCCGGACCCACTAAATACTCAGGACTAGCCTCTAACGACTGACGTATATAGTCTCAGTCAAGCCATCGATCAAAGCGAACCAGTGATATTTTCAAATCACCATTTTCAGGGATGCAAGTGCTTTCATAATTAGAAAGATTTGGTCATTGAGCAAACGGGCTCTCTTTAACTCATTAACCTAATCAAACTATGAAGAAAATTTTACAATGCTACTTGTGTGCGGTGGTATTGCTACTGACTCATCCACCCGGAATAGCGCAGACAAGGTCCGTATCGGGTACGGTCACTGCTAGCGATAACGTCGCACTTCCCGGAGTTACTGTTGCCTTGAAGGGAAAGTCTATTGGAACTGTCACGGATGGCAGTGGACGATTCACAATTAACGCTGAGCCGTCCGATGTTCTGGTGTTCAGCTTCATCGGTTTTGAATCACAGGAGAAAACTATCGGTGATTCGAGTGAGCTGTCAATTATGATGAACGAAAGCATCGCGAGTTTACAGGAAGTTGTTGTAGTGGGATATGGCACGCAAAAGAAAACGAACCTCACAGGCGCAGTCGCGTCTGTCGACACAAAGGTGCTTGAGTCGAGACCAATTGCCGATGCAGGGCGCGCACTGCAGGGAACAACGCCAGGTCTTAACATCGTTATTCCAAGTGGCGAAGTAGGATCGGACCCAGTAATAAGGATCCGCGGCCAGCTGGCTTCACTTGCTGGTGGTTCATCTCCGTTGATCCTGCTCGATAATGTGGAGATCCCTTCCATTCAACTCGTGAATCCTAACGACATCGAATCGATATCAGTATTAAAGGATGCTGCATCTGCTTCTATATACGGAGCCAAAGGCGCCTTCGGTATTATTTTGATCACAACTAAAAAGGGGGCAAACAAAGAGGGTGTAAGCGTATCCTACACGGGCAATCTGGCCTTTCAGAACATTTCCAAGGAGATGAAGATGGGAGGCATTGATGCGATGGAATATTCCATGCTTGCCTTTGAACGCGCGGGCGCTACGCGCGCGGGTGCTTTCTGGATTGTTACACGCGAAGGCTACGAAAAGGCGAAGACCTGGCAGGACAACTGGGGTGGGCAGGTAAAGCCCAATGATCCGATGCTTTACGGCCGCGACTGGTACGTCGATGTAAACAACTTTAAGATCGGTTTGAGGATGTATGATCCGTATGATTACATGGTGAAGGAATGGACGCCGACGCAACAACACAACCTGTCGGTAAGTGGTCAAAGCGGCAAAACAACCTACAACCTCGGATTTGGCTTTCTCGATCAGAGCGGTATGATAAAGCCTGCCACGAAGGACGAGTTTCAGAGATACAATGGTTCCGTTCAGGTAGCCACCGATGTAACGGACTGGCTGAAGTTCAACGTAGGGGCTATCTATTCAAAACGATCCAAGTATTATCCTTATGCGACCAGCTCTACAACGGCAGATCCCTGGTTATATATGTATCGCTGGGCTTCAACGTATCCGATGACGACGGAGGATGGCGAACCCATCCGGAGTCCTGCCTCCGAAATGGCTGCTTCGAATACGGCTTTTCAGGAAACAAACTACACCAACCTCACTGCCGGGTTCACCCTCACACCGGCAAAGAACTGGATGATCAAGTTTGACTATAACCATGCGAATGAGGAATACATCAACAAACGTCCGGGCACGCGCTTTACCGGCAGAGATTCCTGGAGCGCCGCAGTTCCCCGGCTCGACGCCAGCGGTAACCGTATATATGTGAACGATGCAGGAGAAGAGGTAGCTTCAACGACACCAGGTGCAATGCCTGCGTTTAAGCTAAATCAAACAACGTATACCGCAGCCGGTGCGAATCCGGACCACGTTTATCGGTATGCAGGAAATAGTCAGCGGAATACGATCAACCTGTATTCAACCTACGATCTGAATATTAACACGGACAACGCATTCAGATTCACGCTTGGGATGAACCGCGTCTCATATGAAACGTCTGGCAGTTGGTCGCAGACCACGCAGTTGATCGATTATTCAAACCCTCAGTTCGACCTGGCAACGGGAACACAAACAGCCGGTGGTGACGAGTACTGGGACTCGCAGTTGGGCTTCTTCGGGCGCGTGAACTATAACTTCAGGGAAAAGTATCTCCTTGAAGCAAACCTTCGCTATGATGGAACATCGAAATTTCCCACCGACCTTCGATGGAGAACCTTCCCTTCATTTTCTGCAGGATGGCGTGTGAACGAAGAATCCTGGATGGGATGGGCACACACATTCCTCGACGAATTGAAACTCCGTGGCTCCTGGGGAACAATCGGAGATCAGTCAGTTCCCGGCAGTCTTTACATTCCCACGCTGAACGGAGCGTTTAATAATTGGATCGTTTCCAATGCAAAACTTTATCAGTTCGGAGCGCCCACGGTGTCGCCATCACCCGTGGGCTATGGGACGCCGCTTGCTGTTTCACAATCGGTGACCTGGCAGGACATCACCACACTGGATTTGGGTGCAGATGTGCGCGTACTCAATGGCGCGCTGGGTCTCACGTTCGATTGGTTCATGCGCGATACCGACAACATGATCGTTCCGCAGGAGGGCATTCCGGCAACATTCGGAACACTGGCGCCGCAGAGCAACTATGGTTCTCTGAGAACAAAGGGCGTCGAGCTTCAATTGGATTACGCGCATCAGTTTGAAAACGGCTTGCGAATGAATTTCGTAGCGACGTTTGCCGACGCGGTGACAAAGATCACCAGCTATGGCTCAACCAAAGGTATTGGTACAGTCACCGTTCCATCGTACTATGTGGGAAGAACATTTGGCGAGATCTGGGGCTACGAAACCGATCGCCTGTATCAGGTCGACGACTTTACTTATGATGCAGACGGCAAGTTGGTCACCATGAAATCCGCCGATGGATTTACCGTTAACCAGCTGGCTGACGAAACAGCGGCCACACAGGGTAAACTTCAGGCTGGCAACTTCCTGTTCGGTCCCGGTGACGTGAAATTCAAAGACCTGAATGGTGATGGTGTTATCAATGATGGAAATCGGCTGACCGACGATCATGGCGATCTTAAAAAGATCGGCAATTCTACACCGCGATTTGAGTTTGGTTTCCGCGCCGGCGCATCCTTCAAGGGCATCGACCTGAACATCTTCCTGCAGGGCATCGGCAAGCGGGAAGTATGGGGCGACGGATTCCTGGCGATTCCTGGATACAATTCGGCAGACGGCGCTATGCCGCAGGCATTCGCCGGAGACTTCTGGCGCGAGGACCGCACGGATGCTTTCTATCCGAGGCCATATAACCAGGCGGGAAGCAGCACCACGCTGAACATGCAACCGCAGACAAGATACCTGCTCGATATGTCTTACCTGAGGGTCAAGAACATTACGCTCGGCTATACTTTGCCATTGTCACTTTCTCAAAAAGTACACCTCACCAAAGTGCGCATCTATGGTTCGCTTGAGAATTTTATAACATTCGACAATCTCGGCGATCTGCCGATCGATCCGGAGGAAGTGGCCGGCTACTCCATGTGGAACAATACAAACTACAACCTCGGTCGCACCGGCGTGGGTATACCCACCTTCAAGAGCGCTTCCATGGGTCTTCAGTTGAGTTTCTAAATACTTTGCATCATGAGAACAACTTCAATAATACTTTTGATGATCGCGCTTCTCGCTGGCAGCTGCGACGATTTTCTTGACAGGCCGCCACTAACACAAGAGAATGACGACAGCTATTGGACAAGCGAAAACAATCTCAGGCTCTTCGCCAACGGATTCTACAATAATTTCTTCGTTGGATACAACAGTGGCTTTGGCGTCGACTATGCACCACTCCGTGGCTACACGTTTTCCGATGATCTGAGTTCTACGGGTAAGCAGGCGAACTTTGAAACTCAGGCACCTCCCTCAAGATCGTCGGCGACGGAGACGGCAGCATGGTTAACAACTTATGCTGGTCCTACCTGGGACTTCGCCTGGGTGCGTAAGGCCAACCTGTTTCTTGACAGAATTAATGGCATGCAGGAAGTTTATCTCTCGGAAGAAGAACACAAGCACTGGAGCGCTGTTGCGCGCTTCTTCAGAGGCTTTGAGTATAGCCGCCTCGTCAGTGTATTCGGCGACGTTCCTTACTACGATCACCTGCTGCTCGATTCCGAGACCGACATCATGTACAAGGACCGCGACGATCGCGCTGTGGTAATGGATCAGGTATACAATGATTTCGTATACGTGCTGGAGAACATGCGCACGCTCGACGGGGGAAACAGTCAATACCTGAACAAGTTCATTGCCGCGGGTTTTATCTCCAGGTTCATGTTGTTCGAAGGAACGTGGCAGAAGTACCAGGAGGGTAATTCGGAAAAGGCGAAGCAATATCTGCAGCTTGCTGTTGATGCCGCCGGCGTGGTGATGAGTTCCGGTAAATGGTCTTTCGGAAGCAACTTCCGCGCGCTGTTTGGTTCCGAGAACCTGGCCGGCAATCCCGAAGTTCTGATGTACAGGCAATATGATGCGGCATTGTCGGTGACGCACGCCATTGCCTCCTATTCCAACATCACGGAAAGCCAGGTGCCTGCAGCAAACCTTGACCTGGTCAGATCATTCATCGCCACCGATGGCCAGCCTTATCAGTTGTCGTCAGTGCCGGACGCCGATCAGTTCAATATCGGCAACCTTATCAAAACACGGGACCCCAGATTTGAAGCAACGTTCTGGGACGTGCCACGCTCACAATCAGCTTCGCTATTGTATGCTGATAAATTCATCGACAGGGAAGGACCAACGTTCGCCGGCAGCACATATCCCGCCCGTTACGGATCCAACACCAATACCAACGATGCTCCCGTGATGCGATTGGCAGAAGTGGTGCTCAACTGGATCGAAGCGAAGGCAGAACTGGAAACAGTAGGAGGAGCCGGACCGACACAGGCGGATATAGATGCTTCTATTAATGCTATCCGTAGCCGGCCACTCGACGCGGCAGCGCAATCAAAAGGGGTGGTGAAGACGGAGCCTCTGCAGCTGGGCGCCCTTCCTGACGACCCCGACCGCGATCCAACGGTATCGCCACTGCTTTGGGAAATCCGACGTGAACGACGCATGGAATTTATCTTTGAGCACACACGCCTGCTTGACCTCAAACGCTGGAAGAAAATTGAGTACATGAATGCTGCCATGAACCCAGACCTGCTGCGCGGACCGTGGGTCAATTTCCAGGACGAGTTTCCCGAATGGCTGGTACCGGCAAAGGTGAATATCCTAAAGGTTGAAAAGGCGGACGGCACAGTTGTTACCTACAACGGATCAAACGCCGCAGACATGGTGGGATATTACGTCCTCGAAAACAGTACGAACAGAGATCCGTTCACCGATCGTGTTTACCTCGCTCCGGTGGGTAATAACGAAATCAGTCAGTATCAGGAACGCGGATACACGCTTACACAAACTTCCGGCTGGTGATCGTATCGGGTTCCGCAGGGATCGTCGGCTTAGCAAGGATTGCTTGTGGATGCCGGGTCTTCGGTCAATAGCAGAAAGCTGATCTAATGTAATTTGGGTTTGATTGTTTATAAGAGACCCCGTTCCGTGAACCGGAGCGGGGTACTCGTTTCTGACCGCTCATGGCTCAGGCGGCAAATCCAGCCCGCTGCGGGTCGGTAATCAGCGTATTCTCATCGTTATGCCGCTATTTTAACCTGCTAGTATTTATTCGCCGGGGCACTATCTGTACATTCCCGTCTTATTTGTATTATGTTCTATGAAGAATCCTTGTCAGTACTTCTTTTCGCAATCAGCATCGGACTCAATAACGCTATGGCTATTTGCCCGTCGTGTATGGAGTCATGTCATTGTTGTTATTATCCTGATATGCACGGTCGGAATAAAAGCGAACGCCCAGCAAGCTCATCCGCGATTTTTGGATTATCTGAATCATCCATGGGTAGACTCCGTATTCAACACGCTCTCCTCCGAGGAAAAGATCGCACAACTGATCATGGTCGCCGCTTTTTCCAACAAAGACGATGTCCATACGAAGGAGATACTGAAGCTCATACGGGATCAAAAAATCGGTGGACTGATATTTTTTCAGGGCGGTCCGGTGCGGGAATCAAAACTGATTAATACCTATCAGGCGGCCTCCAAAATTCCACTGCTCGTTGCAATGGATGCAGAGTGGGGACTGGGTATGAGACTCGACAGCACAATTTCATTCCCATATCAAATGACGCTGGGTGCTATTCGGGACGACAGTCTTATCTATCAGCTGGGAGTGGAAGTCGCAAGGCAACTCAAGAGGGCAGGAATACTCGTAAACTTTGCGCCGGTAGCCGATGTGAACAACAATCCAGCCAATCCGGTAATCAATTTCCGATCCTTTGGAGAGAATAAGAACAACGTGGCCCGCAAAGCCATAGCTTATATGCGTGGTATGGAGGACAACGGAATAATATCTACGGCCAAACATTTCCCAGGACACGGAGATACGGGAACGGATTCACACTATGCATTGCCTCAGATCCCGCACAATCGCGAAAGACTCGATTCACTTGAGCTATATCCGTTCCGTCAACTAATCGCTGCCGGTGTGAGTGGAGTAATGGTTGCCCATTTGAACATTCCTGCACTCGATAAGTCGGGAGTGCCGTCCACGTTATCGCGTCCGATAGTAACAGATCTGCTTCGGAAAGACCTTGATTTCAAAGGACTGATCGTGACCGATGCGATGAATATGCGCGGCGTTACGGCCAGCAATCCACCGGGGGTCGTCGATAGAGACGCCGTACTTGCGGGTAACGACATGCTGGAATTTACTGAAGACGTGTCACGAGCCCTATCCGAGATCGCCAAAGCCGTCCGTGAAAAGAAAATTGACCAGCGCACCATCGACGAAAAATGCCGGAAAATGCTTGCGATCAAATACAGTGTTGGCCTCAATCGAAACAGAATGATCGACATTCAGGGCATCACGAAAGATCTCAATGAACCTCACGCAAGATTGCTCAATCGCAATCTGTTACAGATGGCAATCACGGTCTTAAAGAACGAACACGATGCGATACCCATTCGCGATCTCGATAAAGTCAGCATCGCCTCGGTATCGTTCGGTCGTACGGGCATCACGCCGTTCCAGAAATCACTGTCGCGATATACGCAGGTCCAACACTTCGTAGTTCCCGGCAGCGCCACACAGGGATATCTGGATTCGCTCGAACAGAAACTGAATGGCTTCGACCAGCTTATTGTGGGCATTCACGATGATCCGGGTCGCCCCCATAACCGCGTTACATTTAATCCGCCCGTAAAACGCCTGCTGACAAAAATGGCGTCAAAGCAAAATGTTATCGCGGCGGTCTTTAAGAACCCGTATACGATAGATCAGATGGACTCCGTTGAGCGCGCCGCAGCGCTTGTCGTTACTTACCAGGACAATGCGGATATCGAAGACCTTACCGCGCAACTCATCTTTGGTGGAATTGGCGCCAGCGGACGCCTTCCGGTAAGCATTGGAAATAAATTCCCGACGGGCTTCGGACTTGACGTTAAGGGAGGAATACGATTCAAATACACCCTGCCGGAAGATGCTCGCATGAATTCATCGATATTATTAAACGGTATTGATTCCCTCGTGAATCAGGCACTGCTGGCCAAGGCCATGCCAGGATGCCAGGTGTTTGTGGCAAAAGATAAAAAGGTGGTTCTGTATAAAGCATACGGCCTTCATGACTACTCCGATACCGTGCGCGTGAAGTTAGACGACCTGTACGACCTCGCATCAGTTACAAAAATATCGGCGAGCCTGCCTCCTTTGATGAAGTTGTACGACGAGGGCGCGTTCAGTCTTGACGCCACGCTTGGAGACTATCTTCCAAAATTCAACCACTCCAATAAAGCCAACATTCCCCTGTACGATATCCTCACACACCAGGGACGCTTTAAGCCGTTCATTCCGTTCTGGCAAAACACGATAAAGGAGAATGGCCAGTACAGGAGATGGACGATAAGACCGGATTCGTCCCGACGGTATCCAATCAGGCTCAGGGATCATATGTATCTCAATCGGAAGTATCCCGATAAAATGGTAAAGGGTATTCGCAAGTCACCGCTGCAGGCGGAGAAGAAGTACGTTTACTCTGACTTCTTTTTTATGCTTGCCCCGCGCGTCATTGCAAGCAGGATCAACACAGACTTTCAATCGTATTTGCGTTCGAACTTTTATGCACCGCTTGGAGCGACATCGGTTATGTTCAACCCGCTATCAAAATATCCCCGTAGTTCGATTGTGCCTTCGGAGCACGATTATTATTTCCGGCATGAACCTGTTCATGGAACCGTCCACGACGAAAATGCGGCCATGATGGGAGGTGTTTCAGGTCACGCTGGTCTCTTTGCAAATGCAAACGATCTTGCCAAGCTCATGCAAATGTATCTTGACGGAGGCGAGTATGGTGGCAGGCGTTATATCAAACAGCAGACATTGCAGGAGTGGACAAAGACACGCTTCCCGGAAAATAATAACAGGCGGGCCATCGGCTTCGATAAGCCGAATCTTGTTTACACCGGAGCAAATAGCAACACAGCGAAACACGCAAGTACAACAAGTTTTGGTCATACAGGTTTTACCGGAACATTTACCTGGATGGATCCTCAAACCGGATTACTCTACATCTTTCTGTCGAATCGGGTTAATCCTACCCGGGTGAACTCCAGATTGTATCAGTTGAACACGCGCACCGAAATTCAGCAAGTATTATATAATGCGATAGAGAAATAGCAGACTCGCAGTTTACCAGGCAATGATTACCTTGACGTAAAACGATCCGCAACGGGGTTCAATAACCGGGCTGAACGAAAATATGGATATAGTGCAAACAAACAGCGTCAGAAGGATCCGGCAACGAGTGGTGACACGGAAGGAGGTGAGTGACCAACTCGATTGTTTTATGCGACAATTGGAGGATGATACTCAGCCGCCGTTCCCGCGCATACTCGTATCCGGGTACAGCGGATCCGGTAAGACTTTACTCGTAGAGAATTACCTGCAACGCTTAGTAGCAACGAATCCGGTGCTTATCGCCAGGCACTATCAGCGTCATCAGAACATACCATACTTTGGATTCAAGTATTGCATCTCTGACTATCTGAATAAGATATACAACAAGTCGAATAAGGCTGAACTGCAGAACTTCGCCGACAGGTTGAAGCAATACCTTGGTGAAAGCTTTCCTTTATTGACGGATTATGTCCCGGAACTATCATTGATTTTTGGGATGAAAGGTTCATTTCCGGCCCGTTCAAGTCTGACAATACAAAACCAGTTGTATCCGTTGTTCCTTCGCCTGTTCGAATTTCTTTCCGATTTCTACAACAGGCCGGTCTTTCTTTTTACCGATGACCTACAATGGATAGATGCGTCGGGTATCAACCTGTTGAAATATCTCCTGCTCAACCTCCCGGGAAAGAAGCTTGTTTGGATAGGTGCCTGTCGTGAGTTGCAGCATAAGTCGAACCTGCTTGCTCAGTTGTTGGAAGAACTGCGCATCGAAAAGATTGACGTTGAAAACATGGTCCTGAAGGGACTGACCCGGAATGAAGTCTGTATTCTTATTGAGGCGACTCTGGGGGCACCATGCCACGCCGACCTCATCGACATTTGTCACACGCTGACCGATGGAAGTCAGTCGCGTCTTCAGGCATTGCTGGATATGCTTAAAGGCAGTGATCTCATCTGGCATGATGCCCTCATGCTACGCTGCAATCCGGAGGCAGTAAGCATTCAGTTCCAGGCAATGCATGTGCAGCACCGTATTCTTGGGCAGGTGCAAAAACTTTCCGGCGACGCGTACAACATAGTATGTATTATGTCATGCATGGGCCGTTTCGATCAGCGCATTATCTGTGACTGGTTGTCGGGCGATGAAGCCCGCATGAAGGTGCTTCTGGATGAAGCTACCGATGCTGGCATTCTCGAGTTATACGACCAGGAAGTCAGGTTCTCGAAAATGGATGTAGGGGAACTGATCTACAATGAGCTTTCCGAGAACACAAAATTGAACCTGCATTATCGGATCGCCAACCTCTTTTACGATCGTGGTCTGGAGCGGTTGGGCAGCACGGACATGATCCTCATGGTTGACAGTTTTAATGAATCGATCGATCGCGTGAGATCGGACGGACGGATCGAACTCGTCGCAGACCTGAACTATCAGATAGGGAAGATCCTGCAGTCCGACAAAGCCTTTGACAGGGCCCGATTCTACCTCAAGATGAGTGCCGAGCTGTTGAAAGAATGCTCATGGCCAGGAGTCGAGGAGCAGGTCCGGCTGGTGTATATGGAACGAGCGAAGATAGAATATTCTCTGCGTGAATATGACCTTGCCGAAATTCACCTCGACTACCTGCTCGCACGTATAGCTGATCCGTTGAAGAGGTCTAAAGTATTCGAACTGAAACTCACTATTAATAATCACCTGGCCCGCTATCAGAAAGCAGTGTGGATTTTAAAAGAAAGTCTTGGCGAGCTTGGGATGGTGTTGCCGGTCGAGGAACAAATTTTGCACGAAGAGGTGAAACGTTTGAAAGCGATCCTCTCGCTGGAGGAAACACCGCGACCAGACGATAAATCCTGCCACCGGAACGCTGAACATTCTGAAGCCGTGCTGAGATTGCTCTATGTTGGTGGCATGAGTCTCCATCACACCTCTGACGTCCTGATGACCTGGGCAGCACTTCAGATAATTCTCAGTGGGAATCATGACCAGCCTTCTGCTGTGAAGGCCATCGGGTATGTTTCTTATGGTCGAATGCTGATTATTTCCGGCGACATTCAAAAAGGTTACGAATTCGGTTCGAAGGGTCCTGCGCTAAACAAAGAACTCGATGATATTACACTAAGGTGCCGCGTATTCGGTGTTTATGCGTTTTACATTCAGCCGTGGGTTAAAGACTTTGCTGAAAGCGACGCATTGCTGCTTGCGGCAACCGAGGCAGGACAAAAGTCAGGGGATCTCATTGGACTTTATATCCTGAAGACGCACCGTCTTAATCTGCATCTCATCTCCGGACTGCCGCTAAAGGGATTGACACGATGGGACTTCGAAGAGTCGTACCCGGGAATGGAACTCACCTACTATATCACTCATTATCAAAAGAGTCTGATCCAGTATCTGACTGGTGAAACGCCTGTGTTTTCGATCCCCAGACAAAATCCTTCGTCGCTTGCCGGAAGACTTACGATACAGGAGGAAAAGTTCTACCGGCATTACGTCTGGGCGAGATATTATTTCCTCTTTGGATACTTTGATCTCGCCGCCCGCGCGTCAGAAGAAGCACATGATAATTGCAAATTGCAGGAGGGTTCGCCGCTGTTGCCGGCAAATCTGATGATCTGGTTTCTTTCGATTATGCAGAACTGGTATCGATATACCGAACCAGTGCGCCTGCAAATGCAAATCCGTGTCACCGAAGTAATGAACCTGTTCGCTTCTTGGAAATCATTCGCTCCATCAAATTACGAACCTGCATGGCTGTTGATCAATGCAGAATGGTTGCGCATTCAGGGAAGGAATGACGAAGCATTACGTTTGTTCAGTCAGTCCTTCCACGCGTCCCGATCGAACACTTATCATCGTGCAATCAGCGCCGAGCTATGGGCGAAATGCCTGCTCAGCCGAAACGGGGAGGACCCGCGGGCACGAAACCTTCTTCAAACGTCAATCGACTCTTTCAACGAATGGAACGGGGTGGCTAAGAGCCGGCAGCTGATGCAGCAGTTCGAGGCAATTTTGTTTCAGGCAAGTCAACCGCCCCAGGTCGTCGACATCGAAACCATCCAGTATGAATTGAGCGGCGATATGGAAGTTTCGTCACTTGTGTCTAAGCTCATGGTACTGTTGCTGAGAACATCAGGATCAACTCGCGTAGTCGTTGAATTGGTGGAGGAAACAGGAGAGCGTGCCTATTATGATGAGTTGTCGCTCCTGCATCGCAGGGAGCAGGCTCCCCTTGTGCCCGCGTCGATGATTCTAACGGTTCTCAAATCACAAAACGCAGTTGTTGTAAATGAGCTCAGAGCCGAACAGGCACTGCGTAATGTCGACGAGCTACGTGAAAGTGGTATTCAATCGTTCCTTATACTTCCCGTTACAATCAGCGGCGAACTTTCGATGGTAATATATCTCGAGAATGCATTCAGCAGCAACTGGTATACCTCCGAACGGGTTAAATCTGTAAAGATCACGGCTAATCAGGGGGCGGTAATGATAGGCAACGCCCGCATTCACCAGCACGCGGTGAAGTTGAACGAAGACCTGCGAACAGAAATGGCAGAGAAGGAGAGGTTGTCCGGAGTGATTGAATTGCAGAAAGCTGCCCATGTCAACGCGCTGATGCAGGCGCAGTATAGTGAACGCAAGCGCATTGCCAGTGACTTGCATGATAGTCTCGGCTCGCTGTTGTCAAGCGTACGACTAAGGTTTAACGGACTTCAATACGAATACTGCCAGCGCGTACCTGAACGCGCCCAGGGATTCGAGGACAGTCTTATCCTGCTTGATGAAGCAATCGAGGAACTTCGTCGTATATCGCATAACATGGTGCCTGTTTCCCTTAACAGGTTTGGCCTGAAGTCGGCACTCGAGACATTTGTAGCTCCGGTTGTTGCGTCCGGTACCCTTACCGTTGACCTGCAGATCCTTGGATTGGACGTGCGCCTGTCAGAAGAATTGGAAGTCCGTATCTATCGCATTTGCCAGGAACTGGTTCATAATGTGATCAAGCACTCACAGGCAACGAAAATGCGCATTCAGGTCATCCTTCACCGTGATTCATTGAATCTTGTCGTTGAAGACGATGGTATAGGATTGAACAAAGATGGGCTGGCACGGGGATTCGGATTCAGCACCATACAGTCTAACGTAGATGTCTTCAAGGGTACGTTTGAGATCGAGAGTCAGCCGGGCAGGGGATGCCTTGTTGTGATCGATCTGCCTCTCGATGCTTCCAGCCTTGTAAGTCCTCAGTCCGTGAGCCGTAGTATATGATGTAATGTGCAATGTATCACAGATCCGTTTCTGTAAAACAGTTCGGCGATATTTGAAGGGTCACCGCACGTGCGTGAGGGCCTGCAATAATTTAGGCGCTTCGCTGTCCCAGAATACATCGTTCGGCTCCCTGGTGTAAAAGTTTCTGTTTGTCATCTCGGCTACCAGCTCGTGGACAACGACGTTCTCAGGATCAAATGTCACGGCCGCGCTATACGGTGCGCAGTAGTTCACCCATTCGGTATTGTTGATGAGCAGGAAGGGTAGCCGGTTGCCCAGGTACTCATAAAGCTTCGTTGGATAGGAAGACCACGTGGAAACATTTCGCGGATATGAAATGATGCCGAAATGAGCCCATTCTATGGCCTCCAGGATTTTGGAATGAGGCACAAGCAGGTCAATGCCCTCCAACCGGATAAATGAATGGTTATCCGCGAGTTCTTTCAATCTGGTCCTGACGTCGGACTTGGCAGCATAGCCGATCACCCGTAATGTTGTCCTGGTATTCACATTGTGCAATTGCATAGCCAGATCTATCGCCTCGAATACGCCAGTCGAGTCTGCTAGTGTACCGGTGAACAAAAGCCTGATCCCGGAGGCGGTCATGTCCTGCGGCATTTTCACCGGCCAGGGTCTGCCAAACGGCCGGGCTGTACGCACGGCCTTGTTTTCGACCACGCTGAACCTGCCTCCGATGAATCGCAGCTCTTGCGCATAGCTCTTCTCAGCAAGAAGGTAATGATCGATTACCGATGACGACATCCATTCTGCAGCCCGTACGGCTCCCGCCAGGAACGGACGTACGACGCGTGGCCACGCATTCCCATGACGGATATTCATCGCGTAATTTTCCTGGACATCGTAAATAATTCTTACACGGCTGAATATGCCGACTATTAAAGCGAATGGTAACAACTCAGAAGAGCAAATGATCAGTATATCCGTGCGGGCACTCATAACGACACGAAGCACGTAATACGATGCAAGCAGCCTTTTTATACTCAGCCGGTTAATGCGTGGTAGCGTCCGCACCGAAATATTATCCACTCGTAACGAGGCCGTTGTGGGTTGACCTACAATAGTCACATCGTATGCATCCGCCACCGTTCGGCCCAGTTTCTCATACATGCGGGTATCATCAACGGGTTTAAGAATTGAGGCAAGGACTATTCTCCTTTTTTTTATTTCTTGCATACCGATTTAAATATAACGCAATGGATCTTAAACAACAGATTGAGGCTATTTGGGACAATCGTTCATTACTCGAACAATCAGCTAGCAAGGAAGCGATACGCAGCGTGGTTGAAATGCTGGACAAAGGAACCCTTCGTGTAGCTGAACCTGCAGAGTCAGGATGGAAAGTGAACGAGTGGATCAAGAAAGCGGTGATCCTTTACTTTCCTATCCAGCAAATGGAAACCATTGAAGTGGGACCGTTTGAATTTCACGACAAGATCAAGCTGAAGAAGAACTATAAAGAACTCGGTGTGCGCGTTGTGCCACACGCTGTTGCACGCCACGGCGCCTATCTTAGCAAAGGTGTAATCATGATGCCATCTTATGTGAACATCGGTGCGTACGTCGATGAGGGCACGATGGTCGACACCTGGGCTACGGTTGGAAGCTGTGCACAAATCGGCAAAAATGTCCACCTCAGTGGCGGCGTCGGAATCGGCGGAGTGCTGGAACCTGTTCAGGCTTCTCCCGTTATAGTCGAGGACGGTGCATTTCTCGGGTCGCGTTGCATAGTTGTAGAAGGCGTTCGCGTGGGCAAAGAGGCCGTGCTCGGAGCAAATGTCGTGCTTACGGGCAGCTCGAAGATTATTGATGTCACCGGGTCTTCACCCGTCGAATATAAGGGTTATGTGCCGGAACGGTCGGTCGTTATTCCAGGAACGCTTCCAAAGAAGTTCCCGGCTGGCGAATTTCATGTGCCCTGTGCCCTGATTATTGGAAGGCGTAAAGAAAGCACGGATAAAAAAACCTCCCTGAATGACGCTTTACGCGACAATAATGTGTCAATATAAGCGTCAATAGAAAAGAGGGGAAAGGTTAACAACGGTTGGCACATGGTTTGAATTTCACAGGCTGATGCAGTCTGTATTTTTTGATTTGGATGATGAATAAAGCTCTCCTTAGCGTATTCGTACTGTTCGTGCTCAGCGGCTTCGTCAAGGAAGATCGGGTATATCCCCCGGTCAGGAACGAAAGCTTCAGACGTGGCGAAACCATCCATTTCAAAATGACTTATGGTATCTTCAACGTTGGAAAAGGCAGCGTAAACATTGACAACCGGTATCATAAGGTCAACAACCGCGACTGTTTCAAGATCGACGTCTATGGCCGCACGGTGGGTATGGTGGACTGGGTCGCCGACGTAAACGACCGTTGGGGCGCATACATCGACACTGCGGCCCTGGTTCCTCATCAGTTTTATCGTTTCATCCGGGAGGGGAAGTACCGGAAGGATGAATGGACCAATTTCGATCACGTTAACCGTCGTATAGAAGTAAAGACC
>Ga0247822_10000438_pt1 | contig 22366 bp, 13 predicted proteins | sample 13C_Cellulose_Da_FD_192423 | JGI IMG/M metagenome (GOLD analysis project Ga0247822, IMG submission 192423) | Soil microbial communities from agricultural site in Penn Yan, New York, United States - 13C_Cellulose_Day30 | ecosystem: Environmental > Terrestrial > Soil > Agricultural land | place...
CTGCCACGGTCGGCAATGGCGGGTTTTATGCAAACGTCGCCGGACCCTCGACCTTCCAGTGGGATCACACGGTAGAGGCGGATTGTAATTGTTTGGTGGTGTTTGGGTATGTAAGAAGTTATGGGCCTTCGACGGTTACATTCAACGGTATTCCAATGACCGCTTTGAAACCACATGGACCGTCTGGTGGTCTTGCGACTTCGATCTATTACCTTCTCAATCCTCCTGTCGGTACATTCCCGATCGTTTTTAACGCCAACAACACGCCGAACCTACAAACGGCTGCAGTAAGCGCCAGCTTGAAAAACGTAAACACGTCTCGCCCTTTCGGCAGGTGGACTGAAGCTACGAATGTTAACTATCCGACGGTGGTGGGCGGCGTCTGCCAAGTCTCTGCGATTGCCGGACAGCTAGTTCTTGGTTTCGGGACGTGTTGGGGTGGTGGTTCGTTTCCTTACGTCATCGGGGCTAACGAAACGCTGGTACAAAGCAGCGGGGTGGTCAACGGTCCTTTCGAAGCGAACATCACGAAAGCTTCTGGGTCGGCTGCTGGGGTCACTCAATTGCAAAGGGCTTTTTCCACCCCTAACAGCTTCGGTTCGATGATCGGGGTCGCGGTGAATGGGGCTCCTCCGACCGTTGAGCTCGTCAGCACCGTAAACCAAGCCGTCGGCGGCGTCACAATGACCATCCCGCATACGGTCACCGACGCAGGTCTGCTGCTCGTAAGTATAGGAATGGTTGGTCTCACAGGCGTCGTGACTTCGATTGATTGGGGCGGTCAACCCCTCTCGCAGGTTGCCACCGTAACAGGCGTCGGAGCCACGAGCACGCATCTTTTCGCCCTGAAGAACCCCGCAAAAATGACTGGGAACATCGTGGCGACCGTCTCCAACACCGGAGGACGAGCTGTCGGCACAGCCGTCGGCGTCAAGAACGCCAACGACTATCTTTCTCCGGTGACGGGAAAGTCTCCGAGTGTCGGAGTGGGAACCGAGGGACCGAAAACCATCGCGTATCAGGTGCCGAGCGATCCGAGCGGTCTCGTTATCGACTTTGCCACCAACTTCTGGGACGACGTCGATTGGATCGCCGGACCGGGACAGACGATCCTCACTCGGGTCAACGCTGCTGGTTATGCGTTCTTTCATGAAACGTCGAGCCGAAAAGCGGGAGCCGCTGGGGCGGTGCCTATGCAGTGGGTGGTGCCGCAAACCAGAAACGATGTGAGTTGGGTTGCCCTGACGGCTCTTTATAAACCATGACCGACCGACAAAAATATTACGAGTACGAGCCCGCTCAGGGCGGGAAGTGGTGGTTGAAGACGCCGCCGCCGCGTGAGCAGTGGTTCGAGGACGCACTCATCGATCTCGCGGGTCTGCACGACGGCAGGAAGCCGAGGCTGAGAGTCGTGTGGGGCGGGACGGAGAAGAGTGACATCGCCGAGAGGCCGCAGCTCAAATACAAAGCGGTGCGGGAGATCTGCACGGGTTACATCTACATGACCAAGAGCGGCGAGACCAAGTTCACGCCGTCGATGAACCTGCCGAAAGATGCCCGCGTGCCGTGGGAGTTTCACCCGAGAAAGGAACGCATCGAGCTCGGGCGGCTTCGCTGGGCGATCGAGCGGTACGTCTCGCCCGAAGAGCTTCGCCGGCTTGGTCGGTTCGAACGGCTCCACTCGGCGGACGGCGAAAAGATCCTGCGCGACTTTCCCGAGGAAGGCGTCTACGAGCACTACTGGTGGATCCAGACCGCCCGCCACAAGTATCGCGATCTGGACAACGAAGTGCTCGTCGCCGTGCAGGCGATGTGGCTCTACAATACGACCACGAGCGAGGCCCAGAAGACCCTCGACGATATCGAACGGCGGAGAAACCAAACCCTGATCGGAGCTCAGGAAGCTAACTCGATCTGGCAATCGATGAAATAGGAGAATTTATGGCGACAGCAGAACGAAAACCAATTCAGACAGTAGAAGTGCAACCGGCGATCGACCGCGACATCTCGAGTGCCCGACCGACCGAGACGCGGTACGGCTGGTGTCCGTACGCACCCATCAACCTTGTCGGCCCGAGCGGGACGCCGGCGCTTTACGTACAGCCGCACAAGATCGATTCGGGTTCGGGCAACATGGACAACCCGTACCACCGCGTGCTGCCGAAGAACCAGCTCATCGCCTTTCCGACGTTTGCGGCGGTCGAGAACGTGCTCTCACCCGATCTGGTCGACTCGAACGGTCGAGCGGTCAGCGTGCAGGGAACGCGTACCATCACCGCTCTTGAGGCGGCGACGATGGTGCTTCGCAATTACAGCTTCTGGGGATTCGTGATCCTCAACTCGCTGCAGGGCAAAGAGCAGTCGGAGGCGATGCGGATCTTCAAGGTCGTCCAGCCGTTCGACTACAACCTCGGCGAGCTTGAGAACGAGCTGACCTTCGGAGCTCTCGAACGAATCGAGGCGACCGAGCCGTTGGTCTTCGGCGACTACACGGTCCAGCCGCTCGCGGACGATGCGGAACGCGAAGTAGCACGCAGGCTTGCCGGTGAACTAGCGGACGGAGCGTCGATCGCCTACACCCTTGCCACCTCGGTGCTGAACGAAACCGAATCGAGCATGACGCAGCGGTTTGCCGGCGGAAACGGTAAGGTCGGTCCCGATGCGAACGACATCCGGCTCGCGAAGGAACTCGGTCGGGAACTGCCGAAGCTGATCGGGAAGAAGGACGAGCTTGGCGAGATCAAGGAGCAGATGGGCTTTCTTGTGAGCCGTGAAGCGTCGCGGGCGGACAGGGAACGCATCGCGGAGCTGGAAGCGAAGATCGCGTCGATGGAAAACGGGACCGCTCCGGTCGCCGTCCCGCCGGCATCCGAAGAGGCGAAGTATCCGCCGATCAGGATGGCGGATCCCGTGACGGTTAACGGTCGAAAGGGAAAGATCGTAAAACCGTTTTTCGGCAAGTTCGAGATCGAGTTTGAGGACGGCTCGGTCGAGAAAGTTCACCGCAGTGAGATCACGCAGTAAACGGGAGAGGCAATGAACGGACTCGACATAGTGCAACGCGTCTACCGGAAGCTGCGACGACCATCGCAGCAATCGCTCCCGTATCAGAGCGTGGTGGACAAGGTGCGTGAGGTCATCTCTCGGAAGAAGCTCGACCTTGCACTCTCGGAGCAGAACAATCTGGCTCGCCGGAGCGAGTGGTTCGTGCCGAGCGGGTCGGACTTTTCTCTTGAGGAACTCGGCCTCGAGGGCGGCGTTCTGCTGCCGATCAGGGTCGAGGTGAAAGGCATCGATTCGGAATTCGAGACGGGCGACAACGTGCCGGTGGTCGACTTCGGCGTGCTCGACACGTCGATCGTCGGAGCGGTCTCGTTCTACGGCGACCCGATACGCATGTCCTTCCGCGACCAGAGCGAGTATGTCACGAGCAGGCAGTACCGGATCGTCTACGAATCGGATTTCGAGGACGAGGTCGGCTTGGAATCCATCGTCGGTCTGCCGGCATTTTTCGGCGACATGGTCGTCGTCGAGGCGGCGTGGGATCTCCTCGACGAAGTGGAAGACAACACCACGGAATGGCAGGCGTACGCAAAATCGATGAACGAGAAATGGAAGCTTCAGATGATCGACAAACGAGCGGGCTGGGATCGTTACGTCCGAATGTTCAAGGGTCGGGCTCAGGTTCCTAAACGGACCTTCTGGCAGAACCAACGCGGTCGATACCGCACGCGATATTTCCGAGGTTAAAGCGAAATGGCTGCAAGCGAAGCAAGAGTGTTGAAGAGGGTGACCGAGATGCTCAACCTCGTTGACGCGGGGACGTACTCGTCGACGATCTCGTCGCGCAATAAGACGCGGAACGCTTTGGCGATCGCGGACTTCGTTGCCGAGGCGGGGCTGATGATCACGAAAGCCATCGCCGAGCGGCCCAACGAGTTTCGACGCACGTTTCTCTCCGACACGACGGTCACGACGAGCGGGAATCAGATGCCTCCGCACCTCGGACCGCCGGCGAAGGTCGCGATCACGCCGTATGCGGGCGGCACACCGATGGAAGGTAGACGAACAAGCTTCGACAAGATCGAGAGCTATCGCGAGAATCCGGAGAACGTCTACGACCCGATCGACCACGACCAAGAAGGCTCGACGCTCGCGGGTCTCTACGACATCTGGGACGACCGGTTCTTCTTTACCGGAGAGAGTGCCGTGCTTTCGCTCGCGAGACCTCCCGTGCGTGCGGACAACGCGACGGCGATCCCCGAGTTCATGGAGAACACATGGATCCGGCTCGGGATCGGCGAATCGGCAAAGGTCGGCGTGAGCGATTACGCGACGAGGCTGATCACGGAGTACGGAGCGAGAGGCAAAGCCGACCTCGAAGAATTCAAGGCGGGCGGACGCGTGTTCACCGAGGTCGACGTGCCGCAGCAGTCGCCGGTCGACCATAACTTAGTCAGATGACGCAATTCTCACTCGACAAAGCATTGCAGGCGATAACGGAAAGGAACGCCGAGGCTCCTGATCTGTCCGAAGGGATCGGGCGGATCGACCAGAACACTCCGGAGGTGAAACGTCGCCGCATCCGTCAGCTTGAGGCGGCTGTGCTCTCGCAGATCGAATACCTGCAGGGCGAACCAGAGAGCGAGCTGAAGACAACGCGTCTCAACGTCGCTCTCGACCGACTGGGCGAACTGCGAGCCGAGCTGGGTGACTACGAAGGAGCGATCGCGGTGACGGTGGATGTGAGGCGAGTCGCCGAGTACCAGAAGGTGCAGGAGGCGATCGCCCGTGACCCGAGCGAGACGTGTGCATGTCCGCTCGTCAGGGTGGTCGACGGAGCCAGCGGGTTCGTGACGCTCTCGCCCAGATTCAAAGCCCAGAGGATCCTGACCGAGAAGGGATACCTCGACCTGATCCGCTGTGCGAACTGCGGGTTCATGAACGCGAAATAACAGTCTAATGCCGCGAACTCTACAGGGACTTCCAAAGCTTGCTGAATGGCTCGGTTTCCGAGGCTATCGGTCGAGTGTGCCGAAGGAAGAGAGCGGCGACTATCTAGCTGTCGGATCGGAGAACGTGATGCTCACCGGCACGAGGAAGCTGCAGGCGTTCAAGGGAATGCTCGAGCGGCCTGACTCGGACGGCGGGATGGTGATGATGAACGTCGCGGAGCAGTACGCGTCGATCGGGCAGGTGTCGGACGTGACGGCGTACGGGAACGCGTTCAACGTGTACGCCTCGCTCTTTTATATCGGGAAGGGATTGGTGAGGCTCGCCGGTGAATCGCTCATGGTGACGGCGTCGGCGACCCTTTCGCTTTTGATCAAGCGAGCAGGCGGCTACACCGACCCCGAAAGTGGACCGTGGCAGGCGGGTCTCGCCCAACCATCGGCACCGATCATCAGGGCGATAACGCCGCCTGCCGGATTCACGGGAAAAGTGAACGGAGTGGTCTCTGCCGTGATCTGGCGGATCCGCTCGACGACGGGTGCCGTCTCGATACATTCGGAGACGTCGAACATCGTCGCGGCGGCGAACCAGTCGATCGCGATCACGCTGCCGCTGCCGGACGCGAACGGTCAGGATTACTGGGGCATCGGCGTGACGCGAAACGCCGAGGGAAGGGTCGGAGCCCACTTCGAATTGACCGAGATCTCCGAGAGCGAGGTCGACGGTGACACCATATCGCGTACCGACGTTGTAACGACAGCAGCGTCACCAACCATTACGAGTGCGGCGGCAGGATTCACGTCGGATCATATCGGCTGGACGGTGAACCTGACGAGCGTGTCGCCGGCGTTCACGCTGTCGACCTATGTCATAGCCGTGCCGGCGCCGAACACGCTCACCCTCGCTGCTCCCGTCCCGTCGACGGCAAGCGGCGTCTCAATGGCATTAGGAACCGCCGTCGAAGGCACCGAGCGGACGGTCGTGATCGAGTGGAGAGACGGCGATCTGATCGGAAAAGAGTTTGCACCGTACAGAGATTATCCGCCGCCGAACGGACTGTACGCGGGAGCGATCGAGGACATCGTCTTCGTCGACGGCTGTTATGCCGACGCGGAGAGTGCGACGTCGAGTGCGGTTCGCGGAAGTGCGATCGCACCATCGGAACCGGGGAAGCCGGAAAGCTATTCGCCCGACAGCGTGATCTTCACGAACGACATACCGACCGCTCTGCTCCGAGGCGACGGAGTGTACTGGAGGCTCGGGAGAAACAGTTGCTACGTCATCACCTATCTCGGCGGGCAGGAGAAGCCGCTGTCGGTTCAGATCGTGTGGGAAGGTCTCGGCATCGAGTACCAGCATCAGGCGTGCGTCGGCGAAGGCGGTCGGGTGTACATCTGGCCCAATGAACGCGGACCGATGCGGATGAGCGGACAGGCGTCGCTTGAGGGCGATTTTGCAACGGACGTTGCGGACGACCTCGCCCTCTGCACCATCCCGAAGAAACGCGTCATCGGCTGGGACGGCAAATTCCAAGTGATGGCGTTCTGCTACGGTACGAGGATATGGCCTTGGTTTACGGCTCTGCAGGCGTGGGGAGCACCGGCACAGGTCGCGGCAGACATCGAGGGCGACATCGTCTCCTGCGTGACGGAGAACGGCATCCTGCTCATTACGGATGCAGCAGACAACCTGTACGAGTACAACGCCGGTAACGGATCTGTGATGAAGGTGAGAACCGGCTGGGCGATGTCGAACGGCGGGATGGACAACGTGGCTCTGATCGAAGCGGCGGTGAGATCGGACAACGTGAGCAGTGTCATTATTGACACTTTTGCGGACGGCGACGAGACGGCGGCGGTGAGCTCGATGGCGGTTGCTCCCAGTCGCACCGGATACCAGCGGTTGCCGGCAGTCTGGCCCAATGTGCTCGACTGCGAATCTCACGCGATACAGATCACGATCGAATCGACCTCGGAAACGGGCGACTGCGGCGTCGAGTCGATAACGACATACGGCGATGCTCACAGCATGATCCGGTAAAGGACAATGGATCTACTCGAACAAAACGCGAAGACGTCGATGCTGCGGCTCGAGATGCGGAAGCTCCTCGATCCGGTTCAGCAGGACATCCTCGCACTGCAGGAGCAGATCACCAGCCTCGGCAACACGGTCGCGGATCAGCCGCAGACGAACTACGCCGGTATCACGAACATTCTCGATAACAGCTTGCCCGAGTGGTCGAAGGATGCGTACGCCGCGACCGGAGTTCTGCCGAACACGGGAGGCGACGGCAATCTCGAGTGTCACAATTTCTATCGGCAGCTTGCGACCGACACCGAGCTTTTGAAGACCACGACCGAAGCTCTCAAGAGTCCGAAGACGAGCGAGCCGGCGGAGCATTCATTGTTTCTCGCAAACGAAGGAGCGAACGCCGACATCCCGCGATGGGACAAGACGAACGGATTTATGACGCTCGGCGGTGCGGCGAACAAGTGGGACATTCACACGCCGCTGCCGAACGATATCGTGTTCCCCGGTCAGACGTTCTATTTTCAGTTCGAGACAAAGCTCGCGACCGCTGACCCTCTTGACCCAAGCGATCCCACGCCGCTGCAGTTCTTTGCCGGTCTCTACGACAATACGGCAGGACAAAGAAAGTTCATCGAGGGCGGCAACTTTACGATCACCGGCGAGATCTTCGGCGACCAGACGGGAACGACCGAGGTAGAGTACCAGATACTTGCGAAGACGGATTCGGGGGAGGAAGCGATCTCGAACGTCCTGAACTTTCCGAACGCACCGGCGGTGTTCAGCGGAGCCAACCACCCGCGCATATATTTCGCCGGTGTCGCGGGGTTCATTCAGTTCCTGATCTACCGGCGGCACGTCGCGTCGGGCGTCTACGTTCACCAGTACACGGTCGGTAACACCATTGAGGGCTCATATTACGACATCGGCAATCCGCCGATCGCGACCGTCTCCGGATTCCCGAGCCCGACGATCGGAACCGTGCCGAGAGCGTACGCGGTGACGACGAACTTTACGCCCGTACCCAACGTGTGGAACCGTCACAGTTTCACGATATTCGTCCCGACGACCTACAACCGCGGCCTGACCGGCTCGGGCATGCAGCATCTGAGATTCGGTCTGACCGAACTGACGGACACCGCACGCCAGATACAGATCCGCAGGATCGGGCTGTCGCAGGGCGACGGGGCGTGGTCGCGAAGCCCGAACGATCTGAGGACAGGAGCCCACTCTTCACCTTCGACCAGTGCGGAAGGTTCAGCGGGCGGAACGGGCGACGGCGGAACGGGAACGCCGCCACCTCTGCCACCGGGGACGGGCGGTGGTTATTACTGCGTCCTTGCCGACACGATGATCGACATCGCGGGCGGAGGCAGGATCGAACTGCAGAAACTCGACCGCGAGTATCTCGACTCGGGCGGGTCGATCCACGGACGGATCCGCAAGCTGAAGCTGTCGCATGCGAGCCGCATCTACCGAGTCGCGACCGCGAACCGGTGCGAGGTCGGATGCACGGTGACGCACCGGTTCATTACCCACGCACAGGATTTCAACGGCACGCAGGCGAAGGTTCTGAAAAAGCGGTTCGATGAGGGCCAGACGGTGCGTCTGCTGACGAGACGCGGCGACGAGACGGAAGAGTCGGTCATCGTGAGCATGCGGGAAGAGTCCGGCGATTTTCTGGTCGGTACGCCGATGATGGACGGAATTCCGATCTATACCGCGAACGGGTTTTTGAGCCACAACCGGAAGGCGAATGACTTTGGCGACGAGATCTTTTACTAGAGCTTTTATGATCGGCGTACTTGAGGAAGAGAGATGGAAGGAGCTGGAACACATCTTCGAGAAGAACTGGAACGCCGACCTTCCGACGCGTGGGAACGCTTACATCATCGCGGAATGGGACGATGCCGGAGCCATCTCCAGCTTCGTCGTCTGCGAGCAGTTGGTGAGGATCGGGCAGATCCACAGCGAGGGCGGGAATCCGCGCGGGTTGCTCCGGTGGGTCGAGGCGAACATGCCTGAAGACGTGAGCGTTATCGCGGTCACGCACGAGCGTCGCGACCGGAAAATATGCGAGCACCTGAAGATGTATCCGATGAACCAAGGGGTCGTTTACAGGCGGGATTTTTAATGAGAGAAGAAATACAGAAGTGTGGTAGATTTGCAGGCACATCCACTCGTGAAACTCCTGCCGATCTGATCAACTCAAAACCAAAGAAATACGCTGGGATGTCTACATTCCACAGTAGACACGGGGACTAATTATGGGCGGTGGAAAGAAACATCAAAGAGAGCAGGACAAGATAAACGCCAATCTGACGGCGGCGATCCTCAACCAGCAAAAGGTGTCGGAGCCTCAGAAGGAGCTCGACGAGGGAACTCTCAAAACGCTCCGCTTTTTCAACCGCACCGGCGAGTATGCGGGCAAGCCGATGGACGTCACCGACCTCCCCGGTTACAACGCCCTCGAAAGTATTTACGGGAATGCCAACGCTTACGCCCAGCAAAAACGCGTCGGGAACCCGCTGGCTGCATTTTCACGCAATGCGAACCCGATGTTCGCAAAACAACTGGAAAATCAAAACGCTTTCGAGCGGTATAACACGCGAGCTACCGGACTGAGCGAAGCCGTGGGCAACGCGAAGGCCCAAGCACAAGCACTTGCGGGTCAGTCGGTCGATTGGAACATGAACCGCAACAACGCGTACACAAACGCCTTGATGGGACAGAGCCAAACCCACTTCGGGCAGAAGCCGAAATCGGCGTGGGATAAGTTCATGGATATCAGCGGTCTAGTGATCGGCGGAGCCAAGGCGGCAGGCGGCTTAGGTTGGAAACCGTTCTAAAAAGGAGAGAAGAGCGATGGCGAATTTTACAAAACCGATCAGTTTTACAGGCGGCACTTGGAGCAACCTGCTTACCAGAATGAGGACGGCGGGATATCAGGGCGGCGGGAACGTCTCGAGCCTCGGCATCCACAACGCCGACGCCGCTCTGCTGCTCTATCTCCACCTTACCGACAACGGATCTACGAACCCTGCCACGGGAACGGATGGTTGGGTGATCGGCGCGGGTGCGGGCGGTGCGGGTGCGACGTTCTTCTCCGATCGCGGGGCGAACTCAAGCTCGCTCGATCTCGGCACGACTTGGATCTACGCACCGACGACCGTGACCGCGAAGGTGATGGCGATCGGTAGTTAAGAGAGAGAATTGCGATGAGTTTGACAACGATCCTAGCGGGCGATATTGCCGAGTACCGTGGCGAGGCGGAGCCTGCGTTCGCACGCCTTTACGCGAACCAGCAGTTCACGACGGATGACGGGATAGTCGTTGCCCAAGGCTCGACAAAGAAGCCCGCTTTCTACCAAGAGTTCACCGCGATCCGCAACGGCGACTTTATCCACCTGTTGGAAGGCGACGCGTACGCGACGACGAACTCGAACAAGCCGATGTCGACCTGCACGCTGGTCGTGTACGACGTGAACGGTCGCATCCTAGTTACCCCTTACCACCGGCTGAGGATCTCTCACCAACCTTCCCTGACAACGTGGGCGGCTCTCGAGATATTCTCCGGAGCGGTGCCGATGAGATATCCGCCGCACTATCTGAGTGCTGAGGCGATACTCGCCCTGTTCGATGAGCTGGACGGCATCGCGGAATGGGGAAGCATCGCCGGCGACATCGAAGACCAGACGGATCTGGTAATGCTTATCGAATCGGCGGGAGGCGGTGATAAGCACTTGGAAGGAGAGGCGAACCTTGTCGCCGCGATCGCTGCGATCGGAGCAGCCCAAGCGGATCTCTACATCAAAGAGGACATCACGGTCGCGGCGAACACGACGATACCCGCAAATGTTCATCTAGTTATCGAAGACGGAGCGGTGATCACTGTGGGCGGCGGTGTCACACTCACGATCAACTCGTTTCGCGACCCCGGCAATGTTCGGGCGTTCGCGGGAACGGGAGCTGTCCGGTTTGCCAAGGGAGCGGTCGACGCATACAAGGCCGCGTGGCGTGCTCCGTCGGGCAACGTGACCGCCGCCATCAACGAGGGTCTCGCCAATGTCGCCGCATGGGGCGGAGGGCAGGTTCTGCTCCCGACCGGAGCTCTGACCACCACGGGCGAGCACGTTATGGTGACCGGAGCCCAGATCATCGGAGCGGGCGGCGGTCGCACGACCGAGAACGCAGGAAGCGGGACGCATCTCAAGCTCACGGCAAATGCCAGAATGTTCCGCTTTGGCGGCGGTGTCTATTTTCAGAAGTTCAAAGGCCTTCACGTCGACGGAGCCAGCGGAGCGGCGTCGAGCTTTGTCTACGGCGAGGGCTCGGGTATCGGCGAGCTGGCGTCGCAGGGCATCATCCTCGATGACTGCACGGTCCACAGCTTCGAAGATGCGATCTATTTCAACTCGCTTGTAAGCGGATGGCAGGCTTCAGGGCTGACGGTCAAGGATAGCTTCCTGAGCTCGTCCGGCGGCAACTCCGTGTTCCGGTGCAACTCGCCGAACATGGACACGATCAGTTTCAAGAACTGCAACTTCCTGACTGGCGACTCGCGTCTCGTCCACGGCGAGGCCGTCTATAACATCGGTTTCGAAAACTGCATCTTCCAAGGCTCCGGAGCAAATCTCAAGGGAACGAGCCAGCTCATAGCCAGTGCCGTTGTCGCTCCCGCAGGGATCACAGCAGGCGGTATCGCGACCTGCACCGTGACATGGCCCTCGCTCGGGGTCGCGATCCCCGTATTGGTCCCGCTCACGACCGCAGACGACACGGCGGCGAAGATCGCTCGAAAATTTGCGGAGGCTCTGGAAGACAACGTAACGATCAGCAGTCATTTCTGGTGCGGAACGGACGGGGGAAGCACGGTCATACTGTGTGCGATCGATCCGGCGGTGAACGACGCGGCGGCGAACTTTACGATCGAGACCGGAACGGCGACAGGTATCACCAACGACCTGACCTCGACCAACTCGGTTGCCGGAGCTCTGCCGCTTGTCGGCAACATTCCCGCGATCGAGATCGGCGAAGGTTCGAACAACATCCAGTTCTTCAACTGTGCCGAGGAAGGGTTCGGCACGTTCGTCAAGATGAACGCCGGACAGGCGAGCTTCCACGGCTGCACACTGCTTGACCCGATCAAAGGGACGTCCCCGTTTGCGACCGTTTTCTCGACACAGGGCTGTCGATACATTCCAAAGATCTTCCAAGGCGCGTACGCGGGCGTCGATTACGTTTCGTCGATCGGCGACCTGACCTATCCGTCCGCTTATCTTAGCGGCGGGATCTCGGTCTCTCTTTACACCACCCGACTTTTGAAGAACGGCAGTGCTCTTATCAGCTCTGACGCATACAAGAACGCGTATAAGTTCGGCGGTCTGGTGAGGATCAGAGAGAGCGTCCCCCAAGTTGCGGACACCCCGCTGCTCAGGATCACGTCGGCAGACGGGAATAAGAACTTTCTCCAGATAGGTCAGCAGACCAGAGACTCTGAGGACGACCCGCTTTACGTTTATAACTTTAAGCGGGACGGAGCGTCGGCCCATCTAAAGATCGAGCCGCCAGCAGTTCTGCAAGGCACGGTTCAGGACGGCGTGCAGTTCTCCGGTATCGTACGCAACGCGGCGAACATCATCACGCGCGAGTACGTTCCCGGCAACTTCGGGGCGGTCGGGCTGGATCTTACCTACACGAACCGCTTTTACGTCGAGCCGATCAACGACATAACCTTCGAAACCAGCGGATTGGGAGCCGTCGACGGCAACCAGTTTCACATCGTGATCAAAACGATCAGCACGGTCGATCGGGTCATCGATTTCGGAACGGGCTTCAACCCGAACATAAAACCATTTCACACTGGCACGGTGAGCGGTCAGACCTTCATGTTCAGCTTCCTGATGCGATCGGGACAGGCTGAGCTGGTCGGGTATCCGCGTGCGGTGGCGAGCGAAGTCGATGGACACATCGAGGTTCCGGCGGTTCCGTACAGCTCGACGGATTGGGAGGGAGCGTATGCGGCCACGGCTCCGAGACGGGAGGAGGTCAGCGATGTCGCAAGAACGCAGTTCGTACATCTCGGCGGCGGTCTCGACTACCGTGCGACAGGGACCGTGCAGGTAAGCAAACGGGTGGAGTGTGTCAGCACCGCACAGGTAATCTATACAGTCCCTGCCGGATACATCCTGATCGGCAGTGGGGGGGTGGCCTTTAATCCGACTGCGGCGTCGATCACCAATATGAGAGTCCGCCACACCATAGACGGGGTAGATTATTACAACCTCGCGGGTGCAACCATTGCCTCAAAGGCTTCCTCAAGTGGTGGCGGTGTTTCAGTTACAGGTGTCGCAGGCCTCCCTGAAGGTTCCGTGATCACTCTTGATGCTGATGCAGTCGGTCTTGTCTGGGCTTTTCGCGGGATACTTATCCCTCTCGCCTTAAACCCGCGAATTAAACATATCAAAGCCCTACTCGGGACGACCCCTACTCCGGTTTATGTAACTCCGGCAGGCAAGGGTTTTACAACGCTCAGTGCTCAAGGGCCTTACAACGGACCCGGTCAATATGACGGCGCATGGATAAACATGCCCAGCGGAGTTTCGGCGAACGTGACGATGACTCTTCGCCCCACCGCTACGCCGTACGACGCGTTGAAGCATGATCTTGGCGTTCTTTCCGCACCGGTAGGAGGTGCCGCTTCAGGAAGGCCGTTGATCATGGGTGAAAACCAGACCGCAGAAGTCACCAGCTCAGACGCGTCGGCAGGTCAGATGATCAGAGTGTACGGGATCGAGTTCGACGTTTAAGGGGCGAAAGAAATGAGTAACATGGCTCTTATAAATTTGCTTGCAGGCTTGAGACAGGAGGAGGATCCGCCGCCGGTCGCCGCAGGTCTGCCGCAGATCGGTCAGCAGCAGGCTCCGCCGCCAGCGCTGCCGCAGATCCGCTTTGGTCTACCGGACTCGGTGCAGGCTGAGAATTTAGGACCGCAAGGTGAGTCGATCTCTTCGATACCGCAGATAGCGACTCCGCCTTTAGTCGACGGTGTTCCGGTGACGGGAGATCTGGCGACGCGAGACAGAAGGGTGGCTATGCCGCCGCCGGCTCCGACAGCACCCGCACAGGCGATGCCGACGATCGGCGATCTGCAGCGACGCGAGCTGGAGGTACTGGACGACCCGAACCGCTACAAAGAGGGCGGTGCAAACCGCAACAAGAAATGGAGCTGGCTGGAGAAGCTCGGAGCAGGAGCTCTCGGCTGGCTGCAAGGCGGTCTCGGCGGAGCGATCAGAGCGGGAACCGACCGCAACTATTTCCAGAAGATGGAAGACTCTCAGAAGCGTGAAGAGCTTCTGCCGAAGATCGCACGGACGAGGGCGATGGAAGACCAAGATCTGCAACGCGATTGGACGAAGGAACGGATCACCAACCAAAGACGCGATGACGCCCGCCGCGAAGGGGAATTCCAAACGACGCAGCAGGGGTTGAACCTGAGAAAGCTGATGGGGCAGAAGCACTTCAACCCCGATGACCCGAGCCACGCCGCGCTGGCGAAGGGAGCGGGTCTTGACCCTGCCGCCCTCAAGGGTTGGGACGACCGCAATCGGGTGACGAAGCAGATCGGTGGAATCACCTACGAACGTAATCCGGCGACGGGTGCGTATGAGCGGACCAACCTGCCGGCGGATGAAGCGAAATCGCTCACGGAGTACACCGTCGAGATGCCGACCGGCGAGCTTCGCACGTACAAGGTCTCGCAGCGGGACGCGGCAAGCTTCGCGACGCAGATGAAGACACTCGGTCTAAGGCTCGAGCAGCAGGAAAATCAGTTCAGCCGCCGGCTGGAATTTGACCAGCAGAAATTCGGGCAGGCGAAATCAGAATTCGAACGCGTAATGAAAGAACGCGAAGCGGCTCGACTGAGCGGTGACTCGAAAGCCGCCGCAAACCTAGATGCAAGGCTCACGCAAATGATGCAGTGGACGGCGAAGGCTCTCGGCGACCGCAAGATCGATCAGGGCATGCACGACATCCTGATGGAAACGATAGGTGGAATCGGCGGTAGATACTAAATGCCAGATGACGTATTAGCGGAACTGTTCAAAATAACGGGGGGCAAGGCACCGACCGCTCCCCGCTCTCCTTCTTCGTCTTACGACGATCTCTTCGAAAAATACGGCGAGAAGCACGACGTCGATCCCGACCTTCTGCGGGCGATGACGAACCAAGAATCCAGCTTCAACCCGCGAGCGGTCTCGCCGAAAAACGCCCAAGGCTTGATGCAGTTGATCCCCGGCACCGCGAGACGTTTCGGCGTTACGGACGTGTTCAACCCCGAGCAAAATATCGAGGGCGGAACGAAGTACATGAAGTTCCTGCTCGACCGTTTTGGCGGCGACGTGGATAGGGCTCTGGCAGGTTACAACGCCGGCGAGGGAGCGGTCGATAAGTACAAAGGAATTCCGCCGTACAGAGAGACGCAGGATTATGTAAAAAGGATCCGCTCGAAATATAAGGGCGGCGGATACAGGCGTGGCGGAGCACAGCCCGCGTCCACGTCCGTTGATGAGGATCCCTTAGCCTCGCTCTACGCCATCACGAAAGGAACGGCTGAGGTTGACCCGCTCGAAGATCTAAAACAGATCACGCAGCCGTCACCGCTGCCGGTGATAGGTGCTCCGCAACAGCCTGCACCGGCGCCGACGTTCCCGAACGGATCTGTTCCGCTGCTGCCAAGCACCGGAGTGATCCCGCAGAGCCCGCTGGATAGGGGCGTGCCGGCGTATCAGGCACCTGTGCAGACGCTGGGCGGAACCGAGAAGGTGCCGATCTCTCCGATCGCTCCACAGCCCTCGCCGACGAAACCGGTGCAGGCCGCTCCGGTCATTCCGCAGGAGCAGCTACAAGCCACGACCACCTCCGACGAGGACTATGCTCAGTATGTAGCGTTCGAGCAGTCGGAAGGGCGTCAGCCTGTCTCCAAGCCTGACTTCGACAAGCTGGTCGCCGCCGCTCCGCAAGGTCAGACCGGTGCGACCGGCTATCAGACCGAAGCCGAGCCCGTCCGTCAGAACCGCGAAGCGATCAACGCCGTCGTCGCTGAGAATAATGCAGCGAACGCCGACTATAACCGCAAGGTCGAAGAGTACAACCGGACACGCCCGAAACGACAAGCCGCAGGGACACAGGATCAGGTAAAGACAGACGGCGGCTTTAGGACGAGGTTCGCTTTTAGCGGCGACTACATTCGGGACAAGGATGAGTTCGCTTCACGCATCGCGAACGGCACCGGACTTGACTACGGCACGGTTCGAGCCCATCTGGATCAGCAGGGACTTACCGCCGGACAGGGGCGAGCCTTCTCGCCTGAAGTATCCGCCAAGTGGAAGGGGCATGAATCCAACTTTGAGATCGACGCCGAGACGATCCAGCAACTGAAGAACTATCAGCGCGGTCAGTCGCAAAAACAGACGCAGGCCAATAAAGACTTCGAACAACGCAAGGCTCAATTGCCGGCAGACATGGATCCAGCCGAACGTGAGTTGGAGCTGCTGCGTCTACGCGGGCTCGCTGATGCGGACGCTGGTCGTCGCTCGTTCGCGGAAGTCGCTGAAACATACGAGGCGGCAAAGGCAGGCCTCGAGGAATGGAAGCGGCAGAATCCGATGGAGCAGAATGAGGGGGCGGCTTACCAGTCAGCCCTGCAAGGTGATTCTGCGGCTCGCGTGGCGAAAGGCGGGAGCGTTAATGCCGAGGTTCAGAAGTTCCTGCAAGATCAGAAAGACCGGTGGGAACAGAATCGTCAGAAAGCGATCAGCGAATACGGTTCTTTAAGCGGCTGGAACGAAGCACAGCAGAAGACCCAAGCGGATCTTGAAAAGATCGCTAAAACAAATCCGCTTCTTGCTGCGGCGATCTACGGCGGGCGTAAAGCTGAAGCTGTCGCTGGCGGTGCAATGAAGGCGGTTCCTGAAACAGTGGCGGCTATCAGTGAGAGCATCGCCATCGCGTCGGAAGCGATCGACAAGGCTCTCGGTGTTAACGACATCGCCGCAACCGAACGGGCGACACACAGGTTCGGTCAGGATCTCCGCAAGGCTGCTGACGAGTACATCAAGATCCACAAGAGCGAGAAGGGCGGGATGTTCGAGCAGGGCGGAAACGTCTTTGGTCAGATCGCCGTCATGATGGGAACCGGCGGGGTTGCTTCCACTATCTCCAAAAGTGCCAAGCTCGGAGCCTTGGCTGCGTCTTCTGTGGGCGGAGCCCAAGGAGCTGCGGAACAATACCAAGCCGCCACCGAGACGATGCGTAAGCAGCTCGTCGCTACGGGGATGACCCCAGCCCAAGCGGACGCCGAGCTGTAGATGTCGAACTGGGCTCGTCTCGGAGCAGCCGGCGGAGGCTTCGTCTTGGCTGCGTCTGATTACTTTCTCGTCAAGGGATGGCTCGGAGCGGCGAAGGGTGTCGAGAAGCTGGGTTTCCTCCGTGGCTTCCAGAAGACGGTCGAGAAAGAGATGCTCGCCAAAGGAGCGACCGCTCCGGTAGCTCGAGCGGCGGCGACCCAAGCCGCTGACAATCTGATCGCAAGAACCGCGAAGTCGACCAGAGAATACCTGAAGGCCGGCGGCGGCGAGTGGTTCCAAGAGTCCATTCTCGAAGCCAAGGGAAACGACCTTCTCGCGTACATGACCTACGACCAGTCGCCGGAACGAAAGAAGCGGCTGCTGTCGTACACGGACGAGAACAAGGTCGAAGGAGCGATGGGATTCCTTGGCGGTCTGTTCGGCAAGAAGATCGGATCGGTCGTCGAGCAGAAGCGTCTCAAGGGGATGTCGGACGAGGCCGTTCAGCAGACGGTCAACGCCATCAATCTCATTCCAGATGAGGTGCCTGACGATATCAAGGAAGGCATCTTCGAAGAAGCACGGAGACGCGGCATCAAGACCGACGCTCCTACGCGACCAATACCGCCGCCCGCTGGTACATCAGTCGACCAACAGCAGCCACCGCCACCACCGCCGCCTGACGGTGGAGGAGCGGCACCAGCTCCCGCGCAGGTAGCACTACCAGAACCGCGACAGCTCTCAGCCAGCGATGCGGTCGCTGTCGGATCGATTGTGCAGATGCCGAAGGGTGCGGGAACCGCGACAGTTGTCGAGGACACGGGCAAGTCGGTCAAGCTTCTGACCGAAGACGGGAAGCCGACGCAGCGGAACAAGAAACATCTCGAGCTGATCAGCGAGCCCGTTGTTGCACCGGCTCCAACTGAGACACAAGCCGCGTTACCTCTAACAGGTGAGACGCAAGCCGCACCGGTCCCGTTCGTTCCGACGCATACGGACGCTAAGGGCGTGCCGGTAAAGGTCGAGCAAACTCCAGAAGGTTATGTGGCGACCAAGGCGAACGGTCAGCAAATGGCTCCGCAGCCGTCGACGAACCTATTCGATCCGATTCCCTCAGATCAGATCGAAGAAGCGGCGGATAAACAGGGGATGGAGCAGGCGGGGGTTTTAGGAGGCTTCGCGAGGAGGAGGCCTGCCGCAACGGCGACGCCAGAGGTGGAGCAACGGGGAGTCCTAGGCGACTTCAAGAGGAAAGCCGCCGCAGCGACGCCGCCGGTCAGCGAGACCCGCCCGCTGACGAAGTTGTCGCCCGAGGAGATCGCAAAACTGCCGGAGCGGGCGGAGTTTCCGGACTCGCTTGGGATCCCGCGATCGGAGATGCCGCAGATCCAAGGTGCGGATCAGTCGGCGTTCTTTGACTTTGCAAAATCGAAGGGATCCGAGATCAAGCGAGAGACGGTTAAGGCGTCGACTCTGCTTCCGACGCAGTCTGAGTACAACCCGAAGAACGCCGCTGGGATCCCCGCAGCGAAGCTCGCCAAGCCGTTGATGGTCTCGAGCGACAATCGCGTGCTCGACGGACACAACACGCTCGTGCGACTGCTCGAGAATCCGGACGCGGAGGTGCAGATCAACCGCATTCCGCTGACGGCGAAAGAAGCCCTCAAGCTGATGAAGTCGTTCCCGAAATCGGGAAGCAAGACGGTCGAACAGGTCGGCAAGTCCAAGGAGATGACGACGGTGTACCGGCTCGGGTGGGCGGACGAGACCACGCCCGCAGGCAAGTACGTCGGCGACGGCAAACGCGTAGCGGCCCACCTCAACTCCACCGGCGAGAACCTGATCGACGCGGGCGACACGTTGTTCGCCTATCGCGTGCCGAAGGACTCGGTCAAATGGGAGAAGCAGAACCTTGGCAACGCCATGATCCTACCGTCAGATGTCGAGGCGACGCTCATCAACAAGGTTCCGCTCAAAGAAGCGAAGTACGAGCAGGACGATTACTCCGAGGCTCGCCTGCAGGAGGTGCTCGACCCGCTGCCGTCGACGGCGACGACGCAGGGAGCGGTCGTAGAGGTCGAGCCGTTCACGCATCTGGACATTCGCCAGTCGGAGATACAGGATGCGACGATCCGCCGCGTACTCGCGGATCTGGACGGGTACGTCGAGCGGTACACGAACGAGGTGCTGGACGACGACGGGAATGTTGCCGGCGACAAGATCTTCAACGCGGACGAAGCGAAGAAACTATTCCCCGAGTACACGGACGACCCGATCGCGAACGTGCAGGCGGTTCACGAAGCGTCTTCGATCGTCGCGAAGATCGCTCTATCGATCCGGCTCAAGAACTTCGAAAAAGAGAACGGGCGGAAGGCAAAGGTGCTGCTCACGGCGGGTGGTGCCGCAGCAGGGAAGAGCCGAGCCGCCGGCGAGCGAATGAAGGAGGCGGACATCGTCTTCGACGGGGTGATGAAGTCGGCAAAGGGCAACGAGAGAGCCTTGGAAGAGATGGTCAGCTACGGGCACCAGCCTAAGATCCTTTTCGTTTTTCGTGACATAGCAGAAGCGGGTAAGAGTAACGTCGAAAGATCGATCAAACACGGACGCGTGGTGCCGGGGAGCGTCGGCGGCAAAGGGCACTTCGAAGCCGCTAAGACGCTTATCGACCACACCTACGACTGGGCGACCGATCATGATATCGAGGTGGAGATTGTTCACAACGTGCAGGGTGCGGATCCGAAGCTCATCACCCTCGACAACTTAAGGCGGTTAGTGTATTCTAATAGTGGAGACGCGGTTAAGGCGTTTCACGAAGCAGGATTAGCTGAATATGAGCAACGAAAAGAAAAATACGACGACCGAGTCCCCGCCGCCCTTCGAGGTGAAACCGTACGACCCAAGCAAGCCTCTCGACCCCGAGGTCTGGGCGGCTCACAAGGCCAGAATGGCGACGCCCGAAGCCAAGGCGGCGAGCAAAGCGATGACGGAAGAGTTTCTCGAAAGCCTGAAGCGGGCGAACGAGAAGGAAGACGAGGAACTGAAGAAGGCGGGGATCCGCAGCAAGTAGAGAAGAAGCCAGCGAAAAAGGTTTCTCCCGCCGGCCCCCGCACCGAACTACCCACAGGATCCACGGTCAACTACAGCACTGCCGCCAAGAAGTGGGAGGTGAGCGGGCCTCGCGGCGAATTTCTCGCATACGAGGGAACTCGCGAGGAAGCGGTCGCGAAAGCCTTGGCTTACCTAAACAGGCAGGACGCAAAAGCGATCGCCGAAGGCAAGCCTCTCGCCCCGAACGGCAGACCGTCCAACCTTACTCAAGAGCAATACGACCAAGTCCGCACACCTGAGTTCAAGGAGTGGTTCGGCGATTGGGAGAACGATCCTGAGAACGCCTCGAAAGCCGTCGACGGAAACGGCGAACCAATAGTTGTTTATCACGGCTCGGAGACCGCCGGATTCGAGGTGTTCGATCCGGAACGCCTTGGCACCGGAGCGAGGGCTGCTCACGGAGGGTCTCCGTCCGGTTTCCTCTTCTCCAGCAGTGAAAAGATCGCACAGACGTATTCCGGCACTTGGGATCCCTACGACCCAGCCGACCCGAAAGCTAAGGGGAACTACGCCGTCTTTCTCAACATCCGCGACCCGCTCGTCGGCGACTGGAAGGATGCGGGCTGGAACAACCCCGGCATGGGCGAGAAGGACGCGGACGCCTTTCACAAGCGTTCCGAAGCGGAGGGGTATGACGGTACGATCATCCATAGCGTTTGGGACGGCGGGCAGTACACCGAAGCATCCGCTCCGACCGCGACCACCTACGGCGTCTTCGATCCGACTAATATCAAGTCAGCCTTCCACAACGAAGGTACCTTCAGCAAGAAAGAAGGCTCCATCCTGAAGAAGGCCTCGCCGAAAGAGACCGTCGAAGAGACCGGACCGGCAGCGTCTGGGGCGGCGATCATGGAGTCGCCGAAGCTGCCGAAGCAGCAGAACGCGAAGCAGGTCATTGCCGCGATCAAGGCAAAATTCCAACGACTCATCAACAAGCCGCTCGCGGAGATGACCGACAAGGAGGTCGTCGATTCGATCGCGGGCCACGCCCGAGAAGAGCTGAAATGGTGGCTCAAGAATCGGGGCGACTATCAGGGTTTCTACACCGACAATCTCGAGCAGGCCAACAAGGATCTGCAGGAATGGGCGAAGAAGGAACACGGTCGCGAGCTGACGCCGGACGAGATATCGCTCTACCATCTCGTCTCCGCATTCGGTTCTCCGTCGGCAGATCCCGTGCAGGATTCGAGCTTCGGCCTGACGATCCTCGACAAGTATCTGCGAACCGGAAAGCTGACATCCATCACCGACAAGATCGCGACGATCTATAAAACGATCGCGGGAAAAAGGAAGGACACCGGAAAGCTGAAGTTTGCTCCGGAGGGTGAACCCGTCAAGGCCCAGATCTCGCGAGCGTACCAGACCCAAAACCTTGGGCGGTTCAACAAGCTGATGAACAGCTTTGAGGGCTCACGCGAGGAGAAGGTGTCGGCGGCGATCGCGTGGCTGCAGTCGGAGCGTCCGGCGAAAGAGATCCAAGAGAGGCTCGGGCTGAAGACCCCACCGGCTCAGAGCGAGTACATGACGAAGGAAGGCGGTCGAGCCATCTTCGGTTTGACGGGTACGAAGCTCGGTTCGTATTTCCTGAACCGCACCGGACAGCTCGACACGGTGACCAAGGATCTGTGGTACGCCCGATCGATCGCACGCTATCTCGGCCTGCCGCTGACGGAAGGGAAAACGAGCGACCCGTTGACGTCGCCGTTCTCCGACAAGACCGTTGCCGGCATCAAGTACCGGAAGCTGGCGGACGAAGCGTTCGAGCGGATCGGGAAAGAGCTGAAGATGACGCCCGCCGAGGTGCAGCAGGGTCTCTGGGATTTTGAGAAGCGACTGTGGGAGCACCTCGGGCATCCGGCGACCGATCGCGTATTTGTCACCGACGGGATCGAGAAAGGGAAACAACTGGTCGAAGCCGCGAAGACCGC
>Ga0247822_10000439_pt1 | contig 22355 bp, 26 predicted proteins | sample 13C_Cellulose_Da_FD_192423 | JGI IMG/M metagenome (GOLD analysis project Ga0247822, IMG submission 192423) | Soil microbial communities from agricultural site in Penn Yan, New York, United States - 13C_Cellulose_Day30 | ecosystem: Environmental > Terrestrial > Soil > Agricultural land | place...
GGCAAAGGTGCTGATATGCGCGTGGACACGGTGATTTCCCCTCAGGTGTGCGTCACCCTCGCATGAATGGCGTTCCTGACGCGTGACGACGCACACCGCAGAGCACGCAGCACCGCACAGGAACGCGGGCTTCACCTGAGCCCCGCGCGCCTGAACGCGCGCTCCCGCTCACGTCGGCGGCGTGTAGTCCGCCAGCACTTCGCCATCCACCGAGACCAGCCGGTCCAGGCGGATGCGTTCGCCGGTGTCGAGTTCGGCGTATTCGCTGCCCCCGTTCGCATACAGCGCGATGATCCGTGCATTGCGTTGCTGCTGCGCGCCGTCTTCATCCATGAACCGGATCGAAGCCGTGCTGCGCCGGGTCGCCGTGGCTTCCAGTACGTCGTGGAATTCGCAGTTGATCGGTGCGTAGGGCGTGGAGGGCCGGGTCATGGCGTGGCGCCTGGGCAGGTGGGCGCGCAGGGCGCGGGGTGGAGTATCGTGCGCCCGGAAACGCCGGAAAGGGAACCGCCAGCCATGGGACACGACACGTGAGCACGCCGGTACAAGGCCGCACGGGCCAGGATCCCGATCTGCTGCGCCGCCTGTTGCGCGCGAAGGACCGGATGGATGCCGCCTCGCACGAGGCGTGGCCGGTGCAACGCCTCGCGCGCGTGAGCCATGTGTCCGAAGCGCACTTCGCGCGCTCGTTCAAGGAAGCCTTCGGCATTCCACCGCACCGCTACCTGCTGACGCGCCGCATCGAGCGCGCCAAGGCGCTGCTGCGCGATACCGATACGCCCATCCTCGACATCGCCCTGCAGACCGGCTGGAACAGCCTGGGCACGTTCGGCCGCACCTTCCGCGACATCACCGGCGAAAGCCCGGGTGAACTGCGAGCACGCGAACAGGCCAGCCATCACGCGCTGGAATACGTTCCGCACTGCTATGTCAGCGCTGCCTACCGGCCCGGCCTCACCACCGCAGTTTCGGAGAAGCGGCGGCAGAAGGGCGGTGATACAAAAGCGCCCTCAACCAGGCAGGAGGTTCCATGAGTCAGGGTATCGGGGTGGTCGGTCTGTATGTCCGCGATCAGGATGAAGCACTGGCGTTCTATGTCGGCAAGGTCGGGTTCCGCGTGCATACCGACGTACGCAACGGCGACTACCGCTGGCTGACCGTGCAGCATCCCGACCAGCCATCCGTGCAGCTCGGTCTGTTCAAGGCGCAGCCGCCAGTGCTGGACGACGCCACCGCGCAGGCGGTCAACGCCATCGTCGCCAAGGGCGCCATGCCGCCGCTGGTGCTCAACGTGGACGACTGCCACGCCGAGTACGAGCGCATGCGCGCCAACGGCGTGGAGTTCACCCAGGCGCCTGAAGCGCGCTATGGCAATGTCGATGCCAACTTCCGCGACCCCTCGGGGAACGGTTGGAAGATGATCGAGTCCCGGCGCGCGGCGCACTGAGCGTCCACGCCATCGTGTCGCTTGCACAGGAGATCGCAATGAACGGGAACGCGTGGATCCGTCAGTTCCATCGTTGGCTGTCCATCACCTTCACCCTGGCCGTCATCGCCAACCTGCTGGTCATGGGGCAGGAAAAGATCGCACTGTATGTCGGCCTGTTCACGTTGCTGCCGTTAGCGTTGCTGCTGCTCACGGGCCTGTATCTGTTCGCGCTGCCGTATCTCGGCAAGCGCCGCAGCGGTGCACGCAGCGGGTAGATCGACGTGCGACCGGTTCCATCACCCCGCCCAGCAGAGGACGCCCGATGAAGTATCTGATTTCCTTTCCCAGTGCTGCGATGGTCGTATCCGGCGACGAACTTGAAGCGGCCGGCCGCGATTCGCGCGCGGTGATCGAGCAGGCGAAAGTCGCGGGGGTGTACGTCTTCGGCGGAGGCATCGACGAGAGCGTGGCGCCGGTGCTCGTGTCGGGCGATGGCGCTTTCGCCGAAGGCGGATACCCGTGGGCGCCGCCGCTCAACGGCGGTTTCACCGTACTCGAACTGCCATCCCGCGAGGAGGCCATCGCCTGGGCGGCGCGCATCGCGAAGGCGTGCCGATGCGAGCAGGAGCTGCGGGTGTTCATGTTCGATCCGGCGTCGTGAGGCGGTGGGTGCGCGGTCAGCGGGATAGGTTGGGCTGAGCCTGCGAAGCCCAACATCGGAGCGTCGGACGATGCGCGATGTTGGGCTTCACTTCGTTCAGCACAGGCTATGGCGTGTGTTTTCCGCTAGCCGCGCACTATGCGGAGGCAGTCGCCCTCAGTCCTCGATGGCTTCCACGCCCTGTCGATCCAGTTCCGCCAGGCGATCGCGCATGGTGGTGAGTTGCTCGGGCGTGTGGCCGATCCAGCCTTTTACTTCGGCGACCACGCGCAGCGGATCGCGTGTGCGATACGACCGGGTGGGATTGCCCGGGAAGCGCTGGTTGGTGAGGTTGGGGTCGTCCTCGAACGGGCCGGTCGGCTCGACGATGTAGATGTGTCCGCGGCCTTCGCCGGCCGCAAGCTCTGCGCCCCATGTGGCCGCTTCCAGCATCGCGGTCAAGTAGACGTACTTGGTGATGCGGCGCTTTCCGAAGTTTGAAGTGCAGCCCGCGACGATCAGGTCGCCGGGCGCCAGTTTCGCCTTGGTGCCGTGGTAGTAGATCTCGGTATCGCGCATGGGGATGGTGTTCCGGTGGCCTGCCGTATCGACAGGCCGGCGATACTGCAGCCCGCGGCGGGCCTTGCCGCAAGCCCCCGGGCGTTATATAAATTGAGGGTGGGAGGCGCAGTGCGCCTCCCTTTTTTGTGCGCTTTGCGATGGCGCGAATGGCTGGCAGGATGGGGACGGGAATGTCGTGTCGCCTGGGAGTCGGTCAGTCATGAAGCAGCTGTCCCGCGTCGTGGTTTCGTGTGTGTTGCTGTGCGGCCTGACCGCCTGCGGTTGTGTGGACGAATACGTCGACACGCTGCCATCTCCCGACGGTACGCTGAAGGCCGAGCTGCGCCATTGCGGCTGCAGCCTGACCACCTACCGGCGCACGCAGGTGACGGTGCTGGAGTCTTCGCGCAAGGCCGAGTGCATGGCCTCCACCGGCGTTGCCGGGTTCGATGCCCCCTTCGACCACGCACCGCTGAAGCTGCGTTGGCGGTCCAACGACACGTTGCATGCGAGCTACCCGGACTATCCCGACTTTCCGCAGACGCAGTACAGCGCGGGTGACCCGGCGAGGCCCAAGGTGACGCTGGTGTTCCAGGGCGAGCCTTAGAGGCGCTTGGCTGATGACTGACACCCGGCATGCGCGGTGCTACGCCGTCGCGAGGTTCACCGGTCGTCCGGAAGCAATTGCACTCTGACCCCAGTTTCCTGGCCCAACCTGGGGTTCTACTCAACTTGGCGAGAGGCCCAGTCACCTGCACGGCGGGCTTCTTCAATCCAATCCAGGGCTTCGCGGTAACCGTCTTCGCTTTCCAGGACGCGGTCCGTCAGGGGCCGCCCTGTCAGTGTGAAGTACGCACCGAAGTCCGCAGGCGTGAGTCCGGCGGCCTCGGCGGCTTGGTGGAACAGGTGCCAGCGAATTGCGCGCTTCTCGAGTTCGTAGCGTGGCCAGAACTCTGGAAGGACGTCTGCACCCGCACGCACGCGATTGGCCGGCTCTCCCAGGCGCTTGTCCTTGGGGGCGAGGCGCTTGGCGGCGGCGAGGAGCAGGTGTGCCATATCCTGGCGCTCTACGGTCCCATTAGCCGTCTGCAGTTGGCCTGCACACCGATGCAGGGCAGCGGATAGCTCGTGGGGCGAGGCCTGGATGTACGGATTCGGGTGGTCTTTGATCATCGTCCGACAGTGCACGGGCCGCGAATAGCGCCCATCCACCACGGTAGACGTCTGGCGGGGGCATTTCCCTATGGTGATGGGCGTGATATCTGACGGTTGGGCGCAGCCGCTGGCGAACTTACGGTGCTCCGACTTCTTATCGCGGCCCAGATCCACCGCAACGAGATTTTCTTGCCCCCCTCGTGTCGAATCGGTGCTTCAGGCCCTGAACCGTCTAGCTGGGCAGGGACGACACAAGCGCCTGTGCCCCTATGGAATCGAAGGGCCTCTCAGGCCGGCCTTCGATTTCACATGGCTGCGATAGGTTGAGGGCAGCTTGCGAAGTCGAACGCCGGGACGCTGGATGGTACGCGATGTTGGGCTTCACTTCGTTCAGCCCAACCTATGGTCCTGGGGAACATCGCCAAGCTCTGGAACGACGAGGAGATTGATCGGGGTGATGTGAAGGCCGCGGTCATGGCCGCAAGCTACTGGGGCGGGCTACCAGGCCGGCAGCTATGGATCACCGGCGAGTATCTGCACGACGTGGCGGTGGGTGAGGAGCGGCCCGAAAGCGTCTTCGAGTTCGCCGAGGGGGCGGCGTTCGCGCGATAACGCACATCGGCCACATCCAATGCAAGCAGAATGCTTGCATTGGATGAGAATCCATGCATAATGCAAGCAACTTCAATCAGAGAGATGCGCATGAGCAAGGAAGGGAGTGCGAAGGGTCGGGCGAAAGGGGGGCTCGCCAGAGCTGCCGGCATGACCAAGGAACGCCGGCAAGAGATCGCGAGAAAAGGGGCTGCGGCAAAGCAGGAGATCGCGAAGCTTCCAAAAGCAACGCACGGTTCCGCTGATCGACCGCTACGCATTGGCGAGGTCGAAATACCTTGCTATGTGCTGGAAGACGGAACCCGGGTGTTGTCACAGCGCGGCTTGATCCTAGGGATAGGCATGAGCCTGGGCTCCTCGCGATCCGGCGATGCTCGCCACATCGTTCTGTTCGAATCTGACGCCATGAAACCTCATGTAAACAATGAGTTGCTGGCGATGCTCAGAAGTCCGATTCGCTTTCGAGCGCCACATGGCGGTGCGACGGCCTTCGGGTATCCGGCAACTATCCTGGCGGACATCTGTGAGGCGGTGTTGTCTGCTCGGCGGGCAGGGGACCTGCCGCCGCGACTGTCTCACATTGGAGACGAATGCGAGACGTTGGTGCGCGGTTTTGCGCGGGTAGGCGTAATTGCACTGGTCGATGAAGCAACCGGCTATCAGCGTGATCGGGAAAAGGATGCGCTCGCCAAGATCCTCGAGGCGTTTGTAGCTAAAGAGCTGCAGCCTTGGGTAAAGACCTTCCCCCCCGATTACTACGAGCAGCTCTTCCGTTTGCGAGGCCTGCCGTATCCTCCAGAGAAGGCTCAGTACAAGCCTCAGTATTTCGGTGTGCTAACTAACGACATTGTCTACAAGCGGTTGGCGCCTGGACTTTTGAGCGAACTGAAGAGTGAGGCAGCTAAGGATGAAAAGAAAGGCAAGTTGCATCAGCGTTTGACTACAAACATAGGTCATCCAAAGCTGCGAGAGCACCTTGCTTCTGTAGTGACAGTGATGAAGTTGTCTAGCAACTACGACGACTTCGGACACAAGCTGGATACGATCCACCCCCGGTACGGGGATACCATGCAGTTGGAAATAGATGATGACAAAACCCCGGCTTAAGCCGGGGTTTCTTCTCGGATAGCTGCGGTCTCAAAGTGTGCGACGGAGATTGCTTGCATTGCTTGTTGGCCCTTCCCGCATCCTACTGTTGGGCTGACGAGGCCGATGGCGGTGCTCATTTGTATTGGAACTACGGGTGTGTGGCGAGTATCGAACTGGACCGGCAAGATTTCCGTAGACACTCAGTCGCCGCTCTGCGCGTAGCGCCTCTCAAACTCTACCGGTGACACGCCGCCAGCGGAACCATGCCGACGGATCGGGTTGTAGAACATCTCGATGTAGTCGAACACGTCCGAAGCCGCCATTGCGCGCGTCGGGTAGATCCGTCGCTTGATCCGCTCCTTCTTCAGAACGCTGAAGAAGCTCTAGGCCACGGCATCGTCATGACAGTTCCCACGCCGACTCATGCTCGGCACCATCCGGTGCGACTTCAGGAACGACACCAATCGCTGCTGGTGAACTGGCAGCCCTGATCGGAGTGGACCATCACCCAGAAGTAGAGGTTGACGGGGATTGTGCCCGAGCGAAGGCGACCGGCGAAAGGCCGACCAAGGACCGAAGCGGGCCGATCCCTGCATGAGTTCGCGAAGTTCTGACTTGAACATGACAGCCTTTTCATCGGATGCTCGCACCGCCCAGCGCGGGATCGGTACGGTCGCTCAGCCGCATCATGCGCCCCTTGAGCCGAGGCGATGGGCACGCGATTTCTTACAATCTTCATCCAAAGCGGCCCAGTTTGGCCCCGCCCATGTTGTCGCGCGTTTGTTCGGCATCTTCAACACAAGATCTCGCTGCACCAATGGCCTGCCGATGGAGTTTGGCAAGAATGCAATTCCGATCTGCGCTAGCTTTCGGCACTGCGCCTTGTAGCTGTTCGGTTTGGTTGCAGTTAGCTCAGCGACCTCATCGGGCGTGAGCCAGGTGCCAGTACATTGGGGTTTGATCATGACGGCCTCCCTGCGGTCTGGGGTTAGCGACAGCTGTCTCGAAGGCCCAGTTAGTCCTCTGTGAGGTCTGGTGCAACGCCGTTATTCCTTTGGCGTCTCCCCCAATGGCGGCAACCCAGTGGTCGGTGACGGAGCCCGTGTCGGAAGAACAACATCGGGGGGGGGCGGCGCAGGGGGGACAGATGTATCTAGTCGGAGGATGCCGGACTTAAGCATGTCCTGAAGCGACGCGATTCGTCTCGGGGAGGTAGCGGCTTCGAGCTCATTTAGGTATGCCCTTGCGACCGTATTCCCACGAGTGCCCGAAAGACCTCCCGAACTGCTAGCCATATTGGCCTTTGCCATCTCCAGTTGGGCGCTAGTGCGGGCGAGTGAATCGTTTAGCTCACGAATTTCCTTCTTGAATGCGTCTTCCTTCTGCGCAAGCTGCTGTCGCATTTCAGCACTCATGTCCTGCTGTTGCCTGGCCTCGGCTATGGCGGCGGCGAGGCTACTATTCAGCTGGGCGACCGCCGCATGTTGAGCATCAAGGCTGTCCCTCAGTGCCGTGATCTCGCCAATTGTTGAACTGAGCTGCGCTTCAGGTACCACATCCCTCCAATTGTCAATCGAGCTATTGGCCTGTTCCTGGAGCAGGCGACAAAGTGAAATTACCTCTTCGTAATTTCGTTGTGTTACCGCCGGCTCGATACTCCCTGATCGACTTGCCGAAAGAAACTTGCCGACACGCTCGTCGATCACAACCGTGGTTCGAAACAGAAGTTGAAGGCTACGTACGGCCACCCGCGCCCTTGCTTCGATAACGCTTGTGCCTACGAGCGCGGCAAGTTCGTTGGCTATACGGCCGCCAAGAACGCCGGTTGAGAGGGCGAGGACGATCTGCGCGATGACGTTTGCGGAGTCGTTCGACTTGGACTGACCGAAGTAGAGCATGATCGCTGCAAGCATGAGCAGCCCAGCGTTCCAAGGATCGCAAAGCACGATCCAAAAGGAGCGCCACCTAGCAACCAATGCGTTGCGCCAAGTCGTCTCTGTCTGCTCGTTCGCTTCAGCCATGCTGGTTCTCCCCAAACCCCGCCGCATCGTAACCCGCAAGTATCGGAGTTCAGCAAGGTTGGGCGTAGGCGAACTCCGGAAAGGCTCCGGAAAAGAGAAGGGCCGGGGATTAACTCGGCCCTAAATGCTTGAAAAGATTGGCGTCCCCACGGGGATTCGAACCACGGTCGCTACCGTGAAATAGTAGCTTCAGAAGAACTACTTGGATCAACCAATGGCCGGCTTCTGTTCGTTAGGGGAGGTCAGTGGCGTGCCGACAACGCACGTGCCCCACAAACGACAAAACCCTGGAGGTCCAGGGTTTGATCTTGGTGCCGAAGGTGGGACTCGAACCCACACGCTTTTAAGGGCGGCGGATTTTGAGTCCGCTGCGTCTACCATTCCGCCACTTCGGCGCGGACGCGGAGTATAGCCGAGCCCGACCCCCGACCGACAGGGGCGCGGACCCAGACCGCCTCAGTTGACCTGGTCCGTCCCCAGCAACCGCTCGCCCCGGCGCTGCCAGCCGTCCGCGCCGGCCTCTTCCTCCGGCGTGAAGATCCCGCAGCGGACCATCGTGCGCTGGTAGACATGCAGGCTCACCGCGATCGCCTTGTCGCTCGGATTGCGGATGGTGTGGTACTCGTGCGGCGGGATCAGGCTGCCCGCCGAGCCCGTACCGGCCTCGATGGTGCCCGCCGGCACGAAGCGGTAGCGCACATCGTCGTGCTCCGCCAACTCGTACTGCGTGATCTCCAGCCGCCCACGCCACACGCCCTCCACGCACCACATGCCCGAATGATCATGGATTTTCGTGCCCTGGCCCGGGCCCCACGTCATCGCGATCACGCTGTAACCATGCTCAGGGCTGGTGTACAGCTCGCGGCGCGCGTAATGGTCGGAGATCGGCTCCAGCACGCAGGACGGCAGATGCACGTCCTCGTCGCAGATCAGTTCGCACAGCGACTTGCGCAGCGCATCGGTGACGGCACGGTCGTCGCCGAGGGCGACGGCGGCGTCCAGCGACGCGATCAGCTTGTCGGCGCCGGGGAAATCGAGGGTCATGGGGCGAGCCCGGTGGAAGTGTGGGCCCATTTTAGCCGCGTGGAGCGGGGAGGGCGTCGTGCGGTGCGGGATGGATTGGCCGTTCCCGCACCCCGCGCAGCGGGGTGAGGGTGCCCAGCGGGCTTGTGAGGGGCGAACGGAGACCGGATGGGTGTGCGCTAGGGTGTTTGCCGCGCTCGCCCCTCATCCGCCTTCGGCACCTTCTCCCCGCGCAGCGGGGAGAAGGGAACAGCGGGGGCTCAGACCCCCGCCAGAAACCCTGCCACTGCCGGCCCGAACCGCTCGAAATCCACCAGGAAGGCATCATGCCCCTGCGGCGATTCCAGCGGCAGGAACTCCGCCTGCGCCCCACCGGCCGCCAGCCCCTCGGCGATCTGCTGCTGCTGTTGCAGCGGGAACAGGATGTCGGTGGCCGCCCCGATCGCCAGCGCACGCTGCACGCGGATCCTGGCCAGCCCCTTCATCACGTCGCCATCGGCGCGGTCCTCACCGGCGTATTCCGCCAGGTCGAACCAGTCCATCGACCGGCTGAGATAGAGATAGCAGTTGGGATCGAAGCGGCGCACGAAGCGGCGCGCATGGCCTTCCAGGTAACTCTCCACCTGGAACTCAAGCCCGAACGGCTCCTCGTCCGGACGGTCCGATTCGAGTCGCACGCGACCGAAGCGGCCATCCCACTCCAGCGCCGAACGGTAGGTGATCACGCCCAGCTTGCGCGCCATCCGCATGCCGGATTCCGGATAGGTCTCGTCGTCGTACTGGCCGTGGTTCCACTGCGGATCCAGCCGGATCGCCTCGCGCTGCAGCGAACGGATGGCGATGGAGAACGGCAGCGCCTGCGCACTGCCGGAGATGTTGATGTGCGTGCGCGCCGCGCCCGGGTGCAGCAGCAGGTAGGCCAGTGCCGTCATCCCGCCCATCGAATTGCCGATGATGCAGGCCAGTTGCTCGATGCCCAGCCCGCGCACCACGTCGAAGGCCGCGTTGGCGCCGTCTTCCACCGACAGCTCGGGGAAGTCGAGGCGGTACAGGCCACCCGTATCCGGATTCACCGAGGCCGGGCCCGTCGAGCCCTTGCAGCTGCCGAGCGAGTTCACGCAGACCACGAACCAGCGGTCGGTGTCGATCGGCTTGCCGGGGCCGAGCATCGCCTCCCACCAGCCCTCGGCCTCGTTGCCCGGATTGCGCGCCGCATGCGCGTCCGGCGACAGCCCGGTGACGATCAGCACCGCGTTGTCGCGGCGCTCGTTCAAGGTGCCCCAGGTTTCATACGCCATCCGCGCCCCGTGCAGCGCACCGCCGCGCTTCATGCGGAACGGCGAGGGCAGGGGATGGAAGCGCGTGCCGGGGGGGATGAATTCGGTCATGGGTGAAGTGTAGCGATCCGGGCGACGCTATTCGCCCTGCCAGCGCATCCCGGCACGCAAGGGCAGGTGGTCAGAACCGATATCGGGGCCGCGTTCCGCCCAGGTGCGTGCGAACTCTGGTGAGACCAGGACATGGTCGATACCGATGCCGAACATGCCGCCGCCCTCGCTGGGATAGGTGGGTGTCCAGCCGGTAGCGCGTCGCAGCGAGCGCATGTCGCTGCCCAGCAGTGCGCTGGACCATGGCGTGGCATTGAGGTCGCCGGCGACGATTGTCGGCCGCGTGGCGGCAGTCGTGGCGAGTTCCCGCAGCAACTGATCACGCGCGTGGTACTTGCGCGTGGCCATGGGTGGCTTGGGATGCGCGGCGATAAAGTGGACGGTGCGGCCGCCGATATCGAGATCGGCCTCCATTCGCAGCGCACCCAGTCCGTCGGGCAGCACGCGCACGTTGCGGAGAGGACGGTCGGACAACACCCCAAGGCCCGGCGGCGACGCGAGCGGATGCAGCGCTTGGTGGGCGAATCCGCCGTATTTCCGGTCTTCCAGCGCCTCAGCGTAGTGGGGCGACAACTCGGTCAGCACCACGAGATTGGCCGGTTTCTGTCGCAGCCAGGCGAGCAGCGCGCCGGGATCGCGCTGATGGATGTTGACGTTGGCGACCGCGACCAGGAGATGTGGAGGCTCGTCCGAGTGCGGCGCGACGGGACTTGCGGTAAGCCATGGCATGGCAAGCAGTGGCAGGCCGAGGAGCCAGCGCCTGTCGCGTAGGGCGCCGAGCAGGCAAGCGATCAGCCAGGCTGCGCCATAGAGCGGCTGCCAGTGCGCGAACAGGTCCAGCGCCCAGCCAATGGATCCTTGGCCCGGCATCCATGCGCGTTGCAGCGGGAGCAGCAGTCCGAGCAGCGCAGGTGCGGAGAGCCAGAGAGCTAGCCGTGACACGACGCGTGCGCGCTTCATGCAGTGAGCGGGAGATGGATCATCGCCAGAGTGTAGGGAAGGCGGTTTATCGATGCCATGTCATGCAGGTGCAGGCAGGGCACGGATACATCGCAACGCAGCATCCGTATCCCTCGCCCTGCGCAGCGGGGAGAGGGTGCCCAACGGGCGGGTGAGGGCGGACGGAGTGGGGATGCCGGCGTTACGATCAGCGGTCAACGTGCCTCAATAACGCGAGGCGGAGGGTTCTGCGCGAAGAGCGCCCTCATCCGTCTTCGGCACCTTCTCCCCGCTGCGCAGGGAGAAGGAGAAGCGGCAGCGCGGTATGGTGTGGCCTTACGGCACCACGCGATCAATCGTCAGCGTGTAGCTGTTGCCGGCCTTGACGTCGGCAGTGACGGCAGCGGCTTCCAGATCGCCGGTCTGGGCGGCGGGGCCGCTGCCCTTTGCGATGCGGGCGACCAGATGCACCTGCGGCAGCTGCGACAGCTTGAGCGTGGGCATGGGGCTGTCGCCGTCGCCGAGCGGCACGGTCACCGGGAAGGTATCTACCGGCAGGCGCTTGGCGGCGACCGGCATCGGCGGGCCGCCCATCTGGCGGGCGAACACGAACAGCGTGTCGCCCGGCGCCAGCTTGTCCTTCAGTGCCGGGGCCAGCTCAACGGTGACGGTGAGTAACGCAGGTGCCGCGTCGGTGACAGGCGCAGTGTCGGCAAGTGGCGGCAGGCCGGCGTCGGCACGGGCTTCGTTGATCTGCGTGCGCAGGGTGGCGGCCGTGTTGGGGTCGACCTTGGCCAGCAGGGGCTCCCAGGTCTTCGCCGCCTCGGCGTGCTTGCCTTCCTGCCGCTGCGCGAGGCCGAGGAACCACAGCGCGCGCTGGTGATCGGGATTGATGGCGATGGCCTTGTCCAGCAGTGCCATCGACTGCGCGTCGAGCTTGCGTTCGGCATTGTTGAACAGGCGCGCCTGCGCGGTTTCGACCAGCAGGTCGGCGTCGGTGGGCAGCAGCTGCACGGCGCGCTCGAAGGCTTTCTGCGCGTCGTCGTAACGTTGCAGCGCCGCGTAGGACTTGCCCAGCAGGCGCCAGCCTTCCGGTTCGTTGGGCTGCTTCGCGAGCTCGGCTTCGAGCTGGGTCACGGCATCGTCCAGCGTCGTGGGCATCGTGGCGGTGGCCTGCGGCGACAGCGCGGCAGGCGTGCCCACCACGCGGTACAGCGCGAACGTGGCGATGCCGAGCGCGGCGACGCCACCCAGCACCAACCCGCGTGCATCGCGCCACAGCGGCCACAGCACTGCCAGCAACACGGCGGCGGAAAGCACGATGGAGAGGATCACGAAGGTGGTCATCACCACTCCTGGTTGTCGTCGTCGGTGGTCGGCGCGGGTTGCTTCGCGCGCTTGGCGACGATCCGGCCGACCCACACGCCGCCGGCCAGCAACAGCAGCAGCGGCCCGAACCACAGCACGTAGGTGCCCGGTGCCATCTCCGGCTTGTACAGCACGAACTCGCCGTAGCGATCGACCAGGAACTGCTTCACCTGCGCGTCGTCCTTGCCCTGGCGCATCAGGTCGAGCACCTCGCGCCGCAGGTCGTGCGCGATCTGCGCGTTGGAATCGGCCAGCGACTGGTTCTGGCACATCACGCAGCGCAGTTCGGCGGTCAGCGTGTGGAAGCGGGCTTCCTCGGCGGTATCCCGGAACTGCAGCGGCGTGGGGTCGCTGGCCTGGGCGAAGGAGGGCGCGGCGACGGCGACCAGCAGGGCCAGCAGCAGAGCGCGCAGCAGGAGCATCGGAGACGCGTTCATCGGCCGGCTTCGATTTTTTCCAGCGCGGGGATCAACTGGTGGTCGATGATGGCCTGGTCGATGGCGCCGACGTGCTTCCAGCGGATCACGCCGTTGCCGTCGACGAGGAAGGTTTCCGGCGCGCCGTAGATGCCCCAGTCGATCGCCGCGCGGCCTTCGATGTCGGCGATGACCATCATGTACGGATTGCCGAACTGCTCCAGCCAACGCAGCGCATCCTGGCGCTCGTCCTTGAGGTTGTAGCCGATGAAGCGCACGCGCTTGGTCAGCGCGAACTTCGTCAGGATGGGATGCTCCACGCGGCATTCCGGGCACCAGCTGCCCCATACGTTCATCACGTAGGGCTGCCCCTTGAGGTCGGCGTTGGTCACGCGCTTGCCGGGCTCGTGCAGCAGTGGCAGGTCGAAGGCCGGCGACGGCTTGCCGATCAGTGGCGAGGGCAGGGCATCGCGGCCGGCACGGTCGGACCGCTTCACGCCGTAGTACAGCAGGCCCATCAGGCCGATGAAGAACAGGCCGATGATGATCAGCGCGAAGGTCATCGCGCCACGCGAGCGCGGCGGCGACGGCGGGAGTTCGGACGCGTTGCTCATGCGGGATTGGCCTCGGGCTTGCGGTGGTTGCGGAACCGGCGGTCGGCGGCGGTGACGAAGCCGCCCAGCGCCATCAGGGCGGCGCCCAGCCAGATCCAGCGGACGAAGGGCTTGATGTGCACGCGCAGCGCCCAGGCGCCGTCGCCGAGCGGTTCGCCGATGGCGACGTAGACATCGCCGAGCACCCCGGGCCGGATGCCGGCCTCGGTCATCACCTGGCCACCGCTGGCGTATGCGCGCTTCTCCGGATGCAGCAACGTCACCGGCTTGCCATCGCGCAGTACCTGCACGTGACCCCGGTCGGAGAGGTAGTTTGGTCCCTGGGTTTCATCGACGCCCTGGAAGTGGAAGCCCCAGCGGCCGACCTCGACCGTCTGGCCGGGCTTCACCGCCAGTTCGCGCTGCACGTTGAGCGCTTCCACCAGCAGCGCGCCGACCAGGAACACGGCGATGCCGGTGTGCGCCAGCGTCATGCCCAGCATCTCAGGAGTGAAACGGCCGTTCGCGCGCAGGCGCGACCAGACGAAGCGCAGCGTGCCCAGGCCAACCCACGCCGCACCGAGGATGCCGGCGGCGGCTTTCAGCTTGCCTTGGGGCGCCACGAACCAGGCGATGACGGCCAGTGCGATCGCCAGCCCGGCCCACGGCAGCAGCATGGCCAGCGGCTTGCGCAGGTTCTCGCGCTGCCACTTGGTGATCGGCCCGAACGGCACCAGTGCCACCAGCGGCGCCATCAGCACGATGAAAAGCAGGCTGAAGTACGGCGGGCCGACCGAGATCTTGCCCAGTTCCAGCGCGTCGGCGATCAGCGGGTACAGCGTGCCCAGCAGCACCATCGCGCAGGCGGCGGCGAGCAGCAGGTTGTTGGCCAGCAGCAGCGTCTCGCGCGAATTGGCGGCGAAGTACGACTTCTCCGATTCGCCCTCGGACAGCTGCGGTGCGCGCCAGGCGTACAGCAGCAGCGAACTGCCGATCACCACGCCCAGGAAGATCAGCACGAACAGGCCACGGGTGGGATCGGCGGCGAAGGCGTGCACGCTGGTCAGCACGCCGGAGCGCACCAGGAACGTGCCCAGCAGCGACAGCGAGAACGCGGCGATGGCGAGCAGCAGCGTCCAGCCACGGAACGCGCCGCGCTTCTCGGTGACCGCTTGCGAATGGATCAGTGCCGCGCCCACCAGCCAAGGCATGAAGCTGGCGTTCTCGACCGGATCCCAGAACCACCAGCCGCCCCAGCCCAGTTCGTAGTACGCCCACCAGCTGCCCAGCGCGATGCCGAGGGTGAGGAAACCCCAGGCGACGTTCGTCCACGGCCGCGTCCAGCGCAGCCAGCGCGCATCCACGTGGCCATCGAGCAGCGCGGCGATGGCGAACGCGAACGGCACCACGAAGCCGACGTAGCCCACGTACAGCAGCGGCGGATGGATGATCATCCCCGGGTCCTGCAGCAGCGGGTTGAGGTCGCGCCCTTCGCCGGGTGACGGCAGCAGGCGGATGAAGGGATTGGACGTGAAGATCAGGAAGGCGAGGAAGCCGATGGCGACCACGCCCATCACGCCGAGCACGCGCGCCATCACCACGTCCGGAAGACCGCGCGAGAACAGCGCCACGGCGCCGGTCCAGATCGCCAGCACCAGCGCCCACAACAGCAGCGAGCCTTCGTGCGAGCCCCACACTGCGGTGTAGCGATAGACCATCGGCAGCAGCGAGTTGGAGTTGCCCGCCACGTACTTGACCGAGAAGTCCTGCTGCACGAAGGCCACCGTCAGCGCGATGAAGGCCAGCATCACCAGCCACAGCTGTGCGTAGGCCGCCGGGCGTGCGACTTCCATCCATGACGCCTTGCCGCGCTGCGCGCCGGCCAGAGGCAGCACCGCCTGCAGCATCGCCACCAGCAGTGCCAGGATCAGCGCGATTTGTCCGAGTTCAGGCAGCATCAGTCATCCATTCCTGTACGCACGGAAGCAAAAGCGCCCCTCATCCGGCCTCCGGCCATCTTCTCCCCGCAGGCGGGGAGAAGGAGAGGAACAGCATGGTCGGGAAGGGGTGTGGCGGTTTGCACGCTTCGAGAGCGTCGTGCGTTCGAGTCCCTCTCCCTGCGCAGCGGGGAGAGGGTGCCGAAGGCGGGTGAGGGGCGAGCGGAGGTGTGTGGTGTCGACCACGCGGGAAGCGTCAACAAGCGCAGGGCACGAGGACGGCGAATGACAGGAAAAGCGCCCCTCATCCGCCCTCCGGGCACCTTCTCCCCGCGCGCGGGGAGAAGGGAAACGGCGATGGCAGCGGCGATCAATTCGCCGACCCCGCAGGTGCTGCAGGCACGTCGTGCTTCTGGTGCGCCTTGCCCATCTTGTCGGCGACTTCCTTCGGCATGTACGCCTCGTCGTGCTTGGCCAGCACGTCCTCGGCCACGAACACGCCATCCTGCAGGGTGCCGGTGGCGACCACGGCCTGTCCCTCGCGGAACAGGTCCGGGAGGATCTTGTCGTAGCGCACCATCAGCTGCGCGTCGCCATCGGTGACGCGGAAGTGCGAGGTCAGCGAGCCGGCTTCGCGCTTGAACGAGTTCTTTTCCACCATGCCGCCCAGCCGGAAGCGGGACTGCTTGGCATCACCGCGCAACACTTCGGCCGGTGTGTACAGGTAGGCCACGTTGCGCTGCAGGGCCATCGCGATCAGCGCGGTGGCGATGCCGGCCACCACGACGGCGAGCAGCACGAACAGCAGGCGACGGCGTCGCACGGGATTCATCGGTCAGCGTTCCAGGTCGGTGGGGGCGGCGTTGCGGCGCGAATCGCGTGCGACGCGCAGGCGTGCGGCGCGCAGTTCGCGGCGCACCTGCAGGCGCGGGGCGATGAAGTCCCAGGCCAGCACGGCGGCGAACACGGCGTAGGCGCCGATGACGTATTCCAGATAGCTCATGGGGCGGCTCCGTCCGACGCGAGTTTCGCCACCCAGGCCTTGCCGGCTTCGCGGTGCAGGTTGTCGGCGCGCGCGCGCGCCAGCAGCGAGCCGGCGAACCAGAACTTGGTGGCGATCACCATCAGTACCAGCGGCAGCAGCATGCTGTCGTCCATGCTGGACTCGCCGAACACGCGGATGGTCTGGCCCTGGTGCAGCGAGTTCCACCACACCACCGAGTAGCGGATCACCGGCAGCAGCGCCACGCCGACGATGGCCAGCAGGCCGGCCGCACGCGCCGCGCTGCGGCGGTCGTCGATGGCGCCGTACAGGCCCATCACGCCGAGATAGAGGAACAGCAGGATCAGTTCGGTGGTCAGGCGCGGATCCCAGTCCCACCAGGTGCCCCACATCGGCTTGCCCCAGATGCTGCCGGTGGCCAGGGTGATGACGGTGAACGCGGCGCCGGTGGGGGCGCAGGCCATCGCCAGGATCTCGCACAGCTTGATGCGCCAGACCAGCGCGATGGCGGCATAGAACGCCATCAGGCCGAACACGAACATGCTCATCCACGCGCTGGGCACGTGGATGTAAAGGATCCGGAAGCTGTCGCCCTGCTGGTAATCGGCCGGCACCACGAACAGCGCCTGCCACAGGCCCACGCCGAACAGCACGAGCGCCGCCAGGTAGCACCACGGCGTCCAGCGCGCGGCGAAGCGGTCGAAGTAGGGCGGTGAGCCGAGTTGGTGGAACCAGCGGACGAGAGGATTCATGCGGCGGCGGTCTTCAGGTCAGGGCGATGCGGATCGCCGCGGCGGCGGCCAGCGGCGCCAGCAGCAGCGAGAGCAGCAGGCCGGCGGCCAGCCAGAGGAGGGCGCCGGAAGCATCCAGCCCTTGTGCGCTGGCGGTCACGGCCCCTGCGCCGAACACCAGCACGGGCACGTACAACGGCAACGCCAGCAGGGCGACAAGGATACCAGAGCGCCTCATGCCCACCGTCAGCGCGGCCACCACGGCGCCCAGCAGGCTCAGCAGCGGCGTGCCCAGCGCGAGCGTGGCCAGCAGCATCGGCAGGTCGCTGCGCGGCAGGTGCAGCATCTCGCCCAGCAGCGGCGTCACCAGCACCAGGGGCAGGGCGGTGGTGGCCCAGTGGGTCAGCACGCGCACCAGCACCAGCCACGCCAGCGGCACCGGCGCGAGGATCCATTGTTCGAGCGAACCATCTTCCGCATCGCCACGGAACAGGGTGTCCAGCGACAGCAGGCCGGCCAGCAGCACGGCGACCCACAGCACCGCCGGCGCCACCTTCGACAGCGCCTGCGGCGCGGTGCCCAGGCCGAGTGCGAACAAGACGACCACCAGCATGGCGAACAGGGCAGGCTGCAGTGCATCGCCACGGCGGCGCCACAGCAGTTGCACGTCGCGCGTGATCAGCGCGCGGGCGGTCTGGAGGAGCGAGGGCGCGGTGCTCATGCGCGAGCTCCCGTGAAGCAACCCCGTCCGCCGCTTGCGGGGGAAGGGGCGGTGTGCAGCGGGTTCGAGGACACAGCCGTCGGACTCATGTCGCGTCTCCCCGCTCCAGCAGCAGCATGCGGGTCTGCACCGGTGGCGCGGCATACGCGCCGTGCGTGGTCACCAGCGCAGCGCCGCCGTCGCGCAGGTGCGCGGAGATCATCCGGTTGACCAGGGTGATGCCGTCCAGGTCGAGGTTGGCGTAGGGCTCGTCGAGCAGCCACAGCGGCGACGGCGACAGCCACAGGCGCGCCAGCGACAGCCGCTTCTTCTGGCCGGCGGAGAGCTGCCGCGCCAGCGCGTCCTCGTAGCCGGCCAGGCCGACCATCGCCAGGGCATTGCCTGGCATCTGCCGCGCGCGGCGACCGTGCAGGCCGCAGAGGAAGTTGAGGTTCTCCAGCGCGTTCAGGTCCGCCTTCAGCGCCGGCAGGTGGCCGAGGTAGGCCATCGCGTGGGCGCGACGCGCCGGGCCGGCGGGCTGGCCGTCGATGTCGATGTGGCCCGTGTCGGCGCGCAGCAGGCCGGCCAGGACGCGCAGCAGAGTGGTCTTGCCGACGCCATTGCCGCCCTGCACCAGCAGCGCCTCGCCTGCGTCCACGGCGAAGTCCAGCGGCCCGAACACCGGCTCGTCATTGCGCGAGAACGCCAAGGCGCGGGCGGCCAGCAACGGCGGATGGCGGGGAGCGGCGTCGGTCATCGGATCGGGCGTTCCCGGGCGGGAGGCTGGGGTGTCCTGGGGGCTCAGCCGCGCATTGTAAGCGGAGGCGCCGGGCCGGCCGCCTGCGACAGACGGTCGCGCCCCGGACCCCGCCAGACTCAGCCCACCCAGTCGGTATGCGGGTCGCCGTCGGCCTGCGCCGGTCGCGGCCACATCATGCGCAGGCGGACGGGTTCGCCGGCCTGCCAGAACAGGGTGCCGCCCTGGCCGAACTCGCGGGCCAGGGCATCGGCCTGCTCCGGAGTGGCATCCAGTACCAGGCACCCGTGTTCCACCATGCCGCCCCGGCTGTTGCAGCCCAGTGCGGGATGGAAGGACAGGCCGAGCGCCTGCACGCGGGCATGCAGGCGTTCCTGCGCGGCGTCATTGAGCGGGCGCGAGGTGTCGCCGGGCGGGGGATTCCATGCGGTGATGAACAGATAGCGGGTCGCCATGATCTGCCGCTCAACATCCGCTGCGGTCAGGCCGGTGCGGAACAGCCATTCCTGCCGCCCTACCGCCACGAAGTAATGCGCGGCTGCCCAGGCGGTGGCCAGACGTGCCCGTTCGGCCTCGGGAACCTGGTCGATGGCGTCGGGATCGCGGGAGTCGCCCATGGCCGCATCATCGCGCGTAAAGCGGAGCGCGTACACTCCGCCTTCCCCTTCATCGAGTGCCTGACCCGGGATGTTCCAGCCCCAGACCAAGCTGCCCAAGGTGGGCACCACCATCTTCACCGTGATGTCGCAACTGGCCGCCGAACATGGCGCGGTCAACCTGGGGCAGGGTTTCCCGGATTTCGCGGTGCCGCCGCGGCTGGTGGACGAACTGGATGCCGCCATGCGGGCCGGCCACAACCAGTACGCGCCGATGACCGGGGTGGCGCCACTGCGCCAGGCCATCGCCGAAAAGGCGCTGCGCTGCTACGGCCGCGAGGTGAATCCCGACACCGAGATCACCGTGACCAGTGGTGCTACCGAGGCGCTGTTCAACGCCATCCATGCGGTGGTGCGCCCGGGCGAAGAGGTCATCGTGCTGGACCCGGCCTACGACAGCTACGAGCCCGCCATCGACCTGGCCGGCGCGCGTGCCGTGCATGTCCCGCTGGATCCGCAGACCTTCGCCGTGGACTGGGACCGCGTGCGCGCGGCCATCACCCCGAAGACGCGCCTGCTGATCATCAACAGCCCGCACAACCCGTCCGGCGCGATGTTCGACGCCGCCGACATCCGCGCACTGGCCGCGCTGCTGGAAGGCACCGGCATCTACCTGATCTCCGATGAGGTGTACGAGCACATCGTGTTCGACGGGCGTCGCCACGAGTCGATCCTGCGTTACCCCGAGCTGGCCGCGCGTGCGTTCGTGGTGTCCAGCTTCGGCAAGACCTACCACTGCACGGGTTGGAAGATCGGCTATGCCATCGCACCGCCGGCGCTGACGGCGGAGTTCCGCAAGGTGCACCAGTACAACGTGTTCTGCACCTTCGCGCCGGCGCAGTTCGCCTTCGCCGCGATGATCCGCGATGAGCCGGAACACTACGAGCAGCTGGGTGCGTTCTACCAGGACAAGCGCGACCGTTTCCGCGAACAGCTGCTGGGCACGAAGTTCAAACCGTTGCCGGTGCCGGGTGGTTACTTCCAACTGGTGGACTATTCCGCCGTCAGTGACCTGCCGGATACCGAGTTCGTGAAGTGGCTGACCGTGGAACACGGTGTCACTGCGATCCCGCTGTCGCCGTTCTACGAAACGCCTCCGGCGGGCCAGCGCCTGGCGCGCCTTTGCTTCGCCAAGAACGAGGCGACGCTGGATGCGGCGATCGCAAGGTTGAAGAAACTCTGAGCCCTGTAGGAGGGGCTTCAGCCCCGACGCCTTTGCCGGAGTATCCGAAAGGCTGACGGAGAAGCGTCGGGGCTGAAGCCCCTCCTACAATGCACGTCCTTTTCGACAGGATCAGGAATACCGACACCATGCAGGACCTGCGCATTTCCCTGATCCAGGGCGAAACCCGCTGGCACGATCCGGCGGGCAACCGCGTCTACTACGGCGGGCTGATCGCGCCGCTCGCGGGACAGACCGATCTGGTGATCCTGCCGGAGACGTTCACCAGCGGTTTCAGCAACGAGGCCATCGACCAGGCCGAGGGCATGGACGGCGCCACGGTGGCGTGGATCCGCGAGCAGGCCGGGACCCTGGGTGCCGCGGTTACCGGCAGCGTGCAGCTGCGCACGTCGGAGGGGGTGTTCAATCGTCTGCTGTTCGCCACGCCCGACGGCGCGCTGCAGCACTACGACAAGCGGCATCTGTTCCGCTATGCGAACGAGCACAAGCGTTATGCGGCCGGCAGCGGGCGGCTGACGGTGGAATGGAAGGGCTGGCGGATCAATCCGCTGGTCTGTTACGACCTGCGTTTCCCGGTGTTCGCGCGCAACCGTTATGACGTGGAGCGCCCGGGCCAGCTCGACTTCGATCTGCAGATATTCGTCGCGAACTGGCCGGCGGCGCGTGCGTATCCGTGGAAGACGCTGTTGCGCGCGCGGGCGATCGAGAATCTCTGCTACGTCGCGGCGGTCAATCGTGCGGGCACGGATGGCAATGGGCACGAATACAGCGGCGACAGTGCGGTGATCGATTTCCTGGGGCAGCCGGTGGTGGAGTTGCCGGCAGGCGAGGGTGTGGCGACGTCGACGATCTCGGCGGAGGCGCTGGCGACGCACCGGGAGAAGTTCCCGGCGATGCTGGATGCGGACCGGTTCGAGCTGCGTTGAGTTGAGCCCTTCTCCCTGCGGCAGAGGGGCTGGGGAGAGGGCCAACGGAGTCCATAGCCTGTGCGGACCTTGGGCGTGTCCAAGTGGCGGGCCCTTGTTTCAGGTTTCTGGGCTTGGCGGGATGGTTCTTTTGGCGTGCAGGCATGGCGCGCTCGCCGCGGGGCGTCCCTTTCTTTGCTCGTGCAAAGAAAGGAACCAAAGAAACACGCCCCAGGCGGCACGCCCTCCGCGCTGCGCGCTCCGGGTTCGCGAGTGGGCCGGGAATTTTCGTAAGGCACATCCTGTGCCATACGAAAACGCCGCCATCCATGGCGGCGCCCTGCGGGTTTTACCCGGCCCGCTTGCCGTGCCTCATGGGGGCCCGAAAGCAACAGCCACAGCAAAGCACTTTCTACGGATATGCCCGGCTCAGCTTCGGGGCCCCTTAGGTCCGGCAGTCACGGCGGGTCAAACCCCGTAGGGGCGGCGCACAGGAATGTGCGTCGTTTCCGGATGACACAGGATGTGTCTTCCGGAAATTCCCGCCGGGACTGCGCACCCGCCGCTTGCGGCGGGCGGACTGCCGGGGGTGTTTCTTTTGCCTACTTTTCTTTGCACAAGCAAAGAAGCGTTCTTCAACAGCCGAATGGCTGGTCAAGTAGGGCCCCCGCGGCGAGCGGCACCATGCGTGACCTCAAGCAGACCCGCACCGAAAGATGCACGCAACAGGTTCATCGCGCGTGAGCGTTTTCGGTGAGTCGCGGACGTTGTCAGGCCGTCGGTTGTCGGCGTGCGCTGACTCCGTTGGCCCTCACCCCAACCCCTCTGCCGCAGGGAGAGGGGCTTCAAGCGCAGGTAGGTCAAACAGGTCAGGCGCTTTTCTGCGGGAGGATCTGGCACACCGCCTGGCACATCACCAGCACGCGGCCCGCGTCGTCACGCACCTCGCCCGCGAGGAACAACTGATTGCGCGTGCGTTCGACCAACCGCGCATGGCAGGTGATGTGCGGCATGTCCGGTGTCACCGGGCGCAGATACTGCGTGTTGAGCGAGGTCGTGACGCTGGGCGGCGCGATCAGGTACGAGAACGGGCCCAGCGTGTTGTCCAGCGCGGCGACGATGAAGCCCCCCTGCATGTGGCCGATCGGGTTCTGGTAGCGGGGCAGCACGGGAAAACGCATCGCCAGCGATACGCCTTCCACGTAGGCGACCGGCTCGCCCTGCATGTCGAGCAGGCATGGCGGCGGAA
>Ga0247822_10000440_pt1 | contig 22349 bp, 17 predicted proteins | sample 13C_Cellulose_Da_FD_192423 | JGI IMG/M metagenome (GOLD analysis project Ga0247822, IMG submission 192423) | Soil microbial communities from agricultural site in Penn Yan, New York, United States - 13C_Cellulose_Day30 | ecosystem: Environmental > Terrestrial > Soil > Agricultural land | place...
CGCTTGCCAAGCAGAAGGCCGTGAGCGCGCGGGCGCTGTGCTGGATCCTGGCGGGCCACTGCCAGCATCACCTCGGGATCCTGGACGAGAGATATGGAGTTTAGATAGATTGCGAATCTCGTGATTTCCTGATCTGGTGATGTCTTGATCGAGGTGACGATCGGTTGATCTAGGGATCTATCTGACGATCTATCTCAAGATCTATCTTGCGCCGTGGACCGCGCCACGTGGCGGGCGATCGCAACATCGTCGCCAGATAGATCGACCGATAGATCGGGCGATACCTCAGCAGATCTCAAGATCAACAGATCGATCGCCACATCGCCACATCAGGAAATCACCAGATTCGCGATCCCTTATCTGCTCGATCTATCTCTGCGTGCTGGTCGTTGCCGGCGTCAGCTCGGTGACGCTCTCGGTGACCGACTCCACCCTGGTCCGTGAGTAGGCGATGGGGAAGTATCGGCCACGGGCCCACATCTCGAACAGGTTCCGGTACATCGGGCTGTCGGGATTGCCGGACTGGCCGGGGTTGTTGAGGCCGATCGAGTTGTCCCAGTTCTCGGTGTCGGCAATCAGCTTGAACGAGCCGCCCGAGGTCTGATTGTCCGCGCCGCCGGTGGCGCTCACCGTCTCGCCATTGCCGCCGCGGGGCAGCGGCCCGACGTTCAGCCTGGCCCGCGTCGCGTCGTTGGCGGCGCCGGCGAGCGGGTGACGGATGAGCGCGTGGTGGTACCCGTCCTGGCCCCATTGCCATTTCGCCATCTCCGGGCCGAAGCGCTTGCCGAGCTCGGCCACCGCTTCGTCGAGGCTCTTGACGACGAGCGCGTCGCGAGCGGCGGCCGGGTCTGCGCCAAAACGGCCGTCGGGCGCGTACAGCCAGTCGATGACACGCTTCAAGGACAGGAAGTTCTGCCCGAGCGCCTCTCGGGCGGCCACGGGAATCATCACCTCGCGGACGTTGGCCGACAGCCGGCGCTGCCACATGCCGTAGATGCCGGCCGGCACCGACGCCTTGTCCATCACGAAGTCCCACCCGAGCAGCAGCTCGCGCGCCCGGGCGGACGCCGCGCTGGCCACGTTCAGGTCCTTCAGCAGCGGCACCAGCGCCCGCGCGGGGATCGAGAGGTCGTCATTCTGCAGCCGCGCCATCTCGGCGACGCTGAACAGCCGGCCGGAGCCGAGCACCTCGGTGATGCGCGACGCCCGATAGGGATCCGCCCACGTGTAGTGCATCGCCTCTGGGAACGGGTAGTCGTTCGGGAACAGGTAGTGATTGGCGGTCGCGACGAAGCCGCGATTGGGGTTCAGCTCGTGCGGCAGCGCCGTGATTGGCAGGTATCCGTCCCACTCGTAGCGGCCGTCGCCCGGCACGGGTAGCAGCCCGCTCCAGTTGCGGCGCATCGGCTGGATGCCGGCGGCCTGCCAGCCGATGGCGCCGGTCCGATCGGCCCAGACCATGTTCTCCGCCGGCATGCGGTTGTACCCGCAGGCCTCGCGGAACTCCTCCCAGGTCCGGGCCTGACCCATGCGGAGGCTGGCCAGATACGGTGCCGAGCCCGGCTCCATCCAGCCGGCACGCAGCGCATAGGCCTTTCGATTGGCGCGGTCTTCGAAGATGACAGGGCCGTGGCGCGTGTACTTGTGCTCGACCGACACCGGCTTCTCGCCCTTCACGGGAATCGCGTCGGTGACGACCTTCATCACTTCCCATTGCCCGTGGTAGCGGTACTCGTTGGCGTTGGCGGGGTTGACGTCGTAGACGTAGAGGTCCTCGCTGTCGTTGCCGAAGATTGTCAGGCCCCACGCGCCGTACTCGTTGTGGCCGATCGACACGCCGGGCAGCACCGGCTCGCCGCCGCCGATGACGTTCCAGCCCGGCCCCACCAGGTGCACCCAGTAGCGCAGGGAGGGCGCGCTCTGCGTGCGGTGCGGATCGTTGGCGAGGATCGGGAACGTGCTCTGGGTGCGCGACCCGCTCACGACCCAGTTGTTGGAGCCGATATCGCGCGGGTTGATCACATCTTCGTCGGGGGTCGGCCGTCCGGTGTCCGGCCTCGCAAGCGACGCGGCCCGCGGGGTACCCCGCAGCTCCGCGATGACGTCTTCGGGCTTGAACTCCACCGGATTCCGGAACGCGTTGTAGAGCCGGAGCACATCGTCGGGGAACGCTTTGGGATCGAGGGCGGTGTCGAGTGAGAACACCGGGTTGCCGCCCTGGATGTAGATGAGGTCCTTCAGCGCGTCCGCCGACATGTGCTTCAGCGCCCGCATGTGGCGCACTTCTTCGGTGAGGTTCGCGGTGAGGCTCTGGTGACGCGAGATGACCACGGCCGGCGTCCAGCGGCCCGGTCTGAGGCCGAGCATCTTGAACTCGAGCGGCAGGAGCGACGGGTTGCGCTCGGTCTCGGAGATGTACGCGTTCACGCCTTGTACGAACGCTTCGATGATCGCCTTGCCCCGCGGGTGATAGTTGGCGAGCTCCGCGTCGAGATCACCGCGGAACAGGTGCAGGCGCGCGCCGCGATCGCGTTCCAGCTCGCGCCGGCCTACGACCTCGGCCAGCGTGCCCGTGGCCTGGCGGCGCCACAGCTCGAACTGGAACAGCCGGTCCCTGGCCGCGGCATAGCCCTGCGCGAGGAACAGGTCTGGCTCGGACTGGGCGTAGATGTGGTTGATGCCCCAGCGGTCCCGCCGGATCTCCACCGGCCGGCTGAGCCCGGACACGGATAGGGTCTGTGGAGCCGACTGTTCCGAGCCGGAGAGGGCCACCGGCCCCGACAACACGACGACGGCGACGAGTGCGGCGTAGGGCAATCTCACAGGGGCGCTCCTTGGCGGCTGGATGCTCTGCGTGCAGGCTCTCGAGGGATACCAAGCCTGAAGCCTAGAGCCTGACGCCCAAGCCTAAAGCCTGACGCCAAAAGCCTCAAGCCGAAAGCTTCAAGCCCAGAGCCTAGAGCCTAAAGCTTCACGACCGCAGCCTGCCAGTGGGGTGGGTCGGTGTCCGACTGGAAGACCTTGGTCAGGTCCACCACGATTTGATCCCCCGCCCGTGTGACGGGGAAGCGATCCATGTTCCGGGTGGCTCGGCCCGAGGTGAACGTGCCGTCGGGGGTGTACTTCGACTCGTGACGCGGGCACTGGAAACGCTTGTCCTTCGCCCGCCAGCGGAGGGCGGTGTTCTCATGCGGGCACGAGAGCGCGAATGCGTACACCGAGGATCCGTCGCGCACGAGGATGACCTGTGTCCTGTTGTCGATGCTCGCGCCGTCCGCCGCCGGGACAGGATAGCGAGCCTCCGTGGCCGTCGCGCGGAGCGGGACCAGGGTGGCGAGCGTTGCCGCCGACGTGATCAGGAAGCGGCGGCGGTCGGGATTGGGGCATTGGCCGCAAGGCATGGTCGTCTCCCTCAGCCGGCCACCCGCAGCCAGCATCCCGCCAGCAGGGTGAGCAGCCACAGCGCCAGGCTCGCCGCGGCCGCGAACCGCGTCAGGCCCCATCCCGCGCTGCCGTCTCGTGCCAGGCGCCGCTCGGCGGTCCAGAGGAGCAGGCCATTGAAGGAGAGCAGCCCAACGGAGGTCAGCTTCAGCAAGAAGGCCGACGACCCGGCGAACGTTTCGACATCCGCGGCCGCCAGCAACAGCCCCGTCATTGCGGTCAGCAGGAACGCGGGAATCACCACGCGGTGGGCGCGCCCGAGCCGATCGACGAGGGCCCGATCCGGGATGATTGCGCCGAGCACGTCGGCGTCGGCCGCAATCGCGCGCCCTCCGCCGACCATCACGCCGGAGAGGTGGAGGAAGACCACGCCAAGGGATACCGGCTGCGAATTGCCATACAGCGTGGCCCACGGCTGGACGAACGTCACGAGCGCGCCAGGGATGGTCATGGCGCTACCGGCTCAGGAGCATCAGGACATAGCCGACCGATGCGGTGCTGAACCCGACGATCGCCGCGTTGCGGTGCGCACTCTTGTTGCCCTCGAATCCGCCCTCGTCGCTCTCGGGCGCGTTGCCCGCCGTCGCCAGGAACGCCGCATCGGCGCCGAGCATCAGCAGGCTGTGGACGAGACGTTTCGTGCGCCCGGCCGGATTGTCCCAGCCTTCCCACAGGTTCCACACGCCGGTCACGGTGTTGACCGCGAAGAGCGCCCCGGTGAGGCCGGCCAAAACGCTGTGGGTGGTCTTGAGCGCCCCCGAGCCGTCACCGTCATACAGTTGCTGCCCGACGATGGCCTGAGCGACGAACAAGGGGCCCGTGGCCCACGACGCGTACTTGTGGACCTTGTTCCTGAACTCGTAGGCCTCCGAGTAGACGTAGGCCTTGGGCGGTGGGGCCCCCTGGACGGCCTCGGCGGCCTCGAAGGACCGGGCCGGCAGCGGAGAGGCGGATTCGGTTACGAACGCCGGGAGCCAGCTGGCGTGGATTGCCACCGGCTCGGGGTCGTGCCCGTCGAAGCTGATATGCCACGCCGACGACGGCGCAGGGAAGAAACTGGCGCCGGCCTCTGCCGCCAGGGCAGGTGCGGCGTCGGTGGCCAGCAGGACGGCCAGTGGGATGGCCATGAACACGGCTCGCATGAGAACCTCCGAAATCAGGCGCGTACCCTAAGTCTATGCCGCCAGACTGAGAACGGATGAGAACCGCGAAACCCGGCTGCTATACTCGAAAATCCGCATGCGTTTCGCCCCCGAATACGTCTCCATCGTCCTCAACGAGAACTTCGAAGACGCCAAGGAGCTGCTGCTGACGCCGCTCATGGCCATCAATTACGCCCACCTGGTGATGCTCACCGAGTGCGGCATCGTTTCCCCTGAGGACGCGCGGGTCCTGCGAGGGGCGCTCGACGGCATCTCGCTCGACACCGTGCGCGAAGTCACCTACGACGGCACCTACGAGGACCTGTTCTTCTTCATCGAGCGCCTGATCGAAAAGGCCGCAGGCGAGGACATCAGCGGCCGTCTGCACACCGCGCGCAGCCGCAACGACATCGCGATGACGATGTATCGCATCTGGCAGCGGGAGTTCATCGCGGCCGTGGCGACGGGCGCGATCGAGCTGCGCGCCGCGCTCATCGATCTGGCCTGGCGGCACCGGGATACCGTCTACGGCGCTCACACGCACACGCAGCCGGCCCAGCCAACCACGGTGGCGCACTACCTGCTTGCGGTGATCGAGCAGCTGGAACGCGACGCGGCCCGCCTCGCAGCGGCTTACGAGTCCACCAACCTCAATCCGCTGGGCGCCTGCGCCATCACGGGCACGGGCTTTCCAATCGATCGGCGGCGCACCAGCGAGCTCCTGGGCTTTTCCGGGCCGACCTGCAACACCTACGGCAGCATCGCGACCGTGGACTACCTCCTCGAAGGCGTGTCGGCGACTCACGTGCTGCTCATCGGGCTCGGGCGCGTCATCCAGGACCTGCTGCTCTGGTGCACGATGGAGTTCGGCTACCTGCGACTGGGCGACGGCTTCGTGCAGGGCAGCAGCATCATGCCGCAGAAGCGCAATCCCGTGGCGCTCGAGCACGCGCGCGCGATTACGAGCAAGGCGGTCGGTCAGGCGCAGGCGATTGCGACGGCCGTGCACAACACGCCGTTCGGCGACATCGTCGACACGGAGGATGACTTGCAGCCGCTCGTCGCGTCGACGTACCGGGATGCGACGCGCGCGGTGACGCTGGTCGCGGCGGCGATGCGGGGGGCGGACTTCGACGTCGCCAGGCTCGCGGCCCGCGCGGGTGAGGGCGGCACCACGCTCACCGAACTGGCCGACACGCTGGTGCGGGACCACGGCCTGCCGTTCCGCGCCGCGCACGCCATCGCCGCCTTGCTGCTCAAGGCGCGGACCGAGGACCCGCGGACGTCGCTGTCCCAGGCGCTGGCCAAGGCGTCGCAGGCAATCCTCGGTCACACGCCCGCCTACACCGAGGAGCAGCTGCAGACCATCATGAGCCCGCGCCATTTCGTCGAGGTGCGCACCACCTACGGAGGTCCCGCTCCGGCGGAGACCTCGCGCGCGCTCGGCGTGTCGAAGGACGCGCTCGGACGGGACCGGACGGCGTGGCAGGCGCGACGGGATCATCTGGCGCGCGCGCAGGCGTTGCTGGATCAGAAGGTCCGCCAGCTATGACCCAGGTGCAGCGGAACTACGTCAAGGTGCTCGTCGTCTGGACGGTCACCCTGCTGTCGCTGTACGCGTTCCAGCAGTACTTCAGCCGCTGACGACGCGGATCCCCGGATGAGCCGCATCGACTGGTTCGTGGTCATCGCCTATCTCACCTGGGTGCTGTGGGACGGCGTACGGCAGGCCCGCAAGTCGAAGGAGCTCGAAGGCTACCTCGTCGCCGGCCGCAGCCTCCCCTGGTGGCTCGTTGGTCTGTCGGTGATGGCCACGCAGCTCTCGGCCATCACGATGATCGGCACGACCGGCCAGGGCTATGCCGACGGCATGCGGTTCCTCCAGTACTACTACGCGCTGCCGGTGGCGATGATCATCCTCTCGGTGACCCTGGTTCCGTTTTTCCACGGCGCCAAGGTCTTCACCGCGTATCAGTACCTGGAAACGCGGTTCGATTCGAAGACGCGGTCCCTCACCGCCCTCCTGTTCCTGCTCTCCAGGGCCATGGCGTGCAGCGTGGTCATCTCGGCGCCCGCGGTCGTGATGTCGGTGATTCTCGGGCTCGACGTGACGACGACCTGCCTGCTGATCGGCATTCCGACGACGATCTTCACGATGTTCGGCGGCGTCCGCGCGGTCGCCTACACCGACGTCAAGCAGATGGTCATCGTGGTGTTCAGTCTCGGCGCGGCGGTGGTCATGCTCGTGTCCGGCCTGCCCGACGGTGTCGGCTTCTTCGACGCGTTGCACGTGGCCGGCGCCACCGGCCGGATGCAGATGTTCGACTTCCGTTTCGACATCACGCAGCAATACACGTTCTGGTCGGGCACGATCGCGGCACTGTTCCTCTTTCTCTCGTACTTCGGGACCGACCAGAGCCAGGTCCAGCGCTATCTCGCGGCCAAGTCGGTGGACGAAGCCCGCAGCTCGCTGCTGATGAGCGCCTACTGGAAGATTCCGCTGCAGACGCTCGTGCTCCTCGTCGGCGTGCTGATGTTCGCGTTCTACCTGTTCACGCCTCCGCCGATGCTCTTCAATCCGGTGCACGAATCACAGGTGCGCGTGAGCGGCAAGGCGGCGGAGTACGCGGCCCTCGAAGCGCAGTTTGGCCAGGCGGTCAGCGAACGTGGCTCGGCGGCGCGGCAGTTGCTGGATGCCCGCGGGGGGGCCGGCGGGAACGCCGCCGTGGCGGACGCGCAGGCGACATTCAGAAGATCGGACGAGGACGTCAAGGCCATCCGCGAACGCGCGGTCGCCATCGTCCGCGACGTGTCGGGTGATGCGTCGTACCGCGACGTGAACTACGTGTTCCCGACCTTCGTGACGACCAAGCTGCCGATCGGCCTGGTTGGCATCATCGTGTCGGCCATCCTGGTCGCCGCGATGTCGGCCTCATCCGCGGAGCTGACGGCGCTGTCCACGGCCAGCGTGATCGACTTCTACCAGCGTTTCGGGCCGTCGAAGCCGAGCGACGCCCATCTGCTGATGGCATCGCGGCTGGCGACGGGGTTCTGGGGACTGTTCGCGTCCATCGTCGCGGTGTGGGCCGTGGAGCTGGGATCGCTCATCGAGGTCGTCAACCGTTTCGGTTCGTTGTTCTACGGCTCGATTCTCGGGGTGTTCCTGCTCGCCATCGGCGTGAAGCGCGCCAACAGCACCGGCGCCTTCGTCGGGGTGCTGGTGGGGATGGCGACCATCCTGTACGTGGCAACCTTCACCAACGTCGCGTTCCTCTGGCACAACCTGATCGGGGCGGCAGTGGTCGTCGCGGTGGGGATTGTGGTATCGGCCGTCACCGGCGGGCCGCACAAGGGCGGGAGCGGATCGGCCGAGCGCGCGCTGGCGGGGCGCTGAGCCATGGGCCGACCGATCGTCCTTGCGCTCTTCGCCGTCATCGCGGTGATGGTGGTGTCGTGGCTGCTGGGCGAACTGCTGCGTCAAAGACGCAGGAAGTGAGCTGCGTCCATTGATGATTGATGATTGGCGATTGACGATTCATTTGAACAATTGGCGATTGGGCCAATGGGAGATTCGAATTGGATTTCCAAATTGCGCAATTGAATGCCCCAATGGCGCAATCGCTCGATCGTCAATAAATCACCGGATCGCCAATCATCAATCATCAATGGACGCCCTTCACAGTCGGTCCAGGTCCTCCTTGCCGATGACGACGTTCCACGCCAGCAGTTCGTACTGCGCCACGCCGGCCTGGTAATACGGGTCGCCGTCGCGAATCGCGTCCAGCGCCTTGTTCGGGTTGTCGTCGGGCAGGCGGACCAGGAACATCCCGCCGAACCGTGGGTCGTGCGGCCCGGCCGCGACCAGCGTGCCAGCGGCCTTCAGCTCGCGTTGATACGCGCGGTGCGCCTCCTGAACGGCGAGCACTTCCTCGATCGGGCGGCGATAGCGGACAATGGCGATTCCATACATGGCGATTCGTATTTTCGTCACCGGCGGCACGTTCGACAAGGAATATGACGAGCTCCACGGCCGGCTGTTCTTCAAGGACACCCACGTGTCCGAGATGCTGGCCCTCGGCCGCTCCAGGGTGGATGTGAGCGTCCGCACCCTGATGATGATCGACAGCCTCGAGATGACCGACGCGGATCGCGATCTGATCGTGTCGAACTGCCGGCAATGCCCGGATCCACGGATTGTCATCACCCACGGTACCGACACCATGGTCGAGACGGCGGGCGTGCTGGCCCGCGCGGAGCTGGGCAAGACGGTGGTGCTGACAGGCGCGATGATCCCCTACGCGTTCGGCAGCTCCGACGGGCTCTTCAACCTGGGTAGCGCGCTCTCGTTCGCGCAAGTGCTGCCGGCAGGTGTCTACGTGGCGATGAACGGCACCGCGTTCGCGTGGGACCAGGTGCGGAAAAACGTCCAGACCGGCTATTTCGAGGCGCTGTAACACGAAGGTCACGAGCTCTCACGAAGAACACAAACTCACACGATGATCACGAAGGCTGCTCGCTTCGTGCCTCCTTCGTGCTCTTCGTGTTATTCGATCTCGAACGACAGGAAGATCAGCTGCCCCTCGCGCTGCACCTGCAGGGCGACGGCGGCGTTGTCGGGCATCCGTCCGATCGTGCTCTTGAGATCGGCCAGGCTCTTCACCGGGGCCCCGTTCACCGAGAAGATGATGTCTCCGACTTCGAGGCCGTACTCGGCGCCGGCATTGAGCGCGCGCGCGGCGACGAGCACACCACCGATGCCGCGCAGGCCGCCCAGTGACGCCGCCAGCGAGGCGTTGACGTCCAGGGCCAGGATGCCCAGGCGCGCCACCATGTGGCGCTCCGGCGTCACCAGGTCCGAGAAGCGGGTGGGATCCCCTTGGCGCTCGCCGATGGCCACTTCCGCCTTGACGGGCGAGCTGCCGCGCAGCAGTTCCAGCACGGCGATGTCACCCGCCGCCAACCGGTACAGGTTCACGTCGAACTGGCGGCCGTTCTCCATTGGCTTGCCATTGAGCGTCAGCACGATGTCCCCGACCTTGAGCCCGGCGGCCGCGCCCGGCTCCTCGGGAAACACGTCGGCGAGGATGACGCCGCTGTCGCGCGGCAGGCGGAGCGCCTCGGCCAGCGTCGGCGTGATGGTCTGCGCCGAGACGCCGATGGTGCCCCGCTTCACGCGACCCCACTTGCGAATCTGCTCGAAGACGGTGCGCACGATGTTACTGGGCGCCGCGAAGCCCAGGCCCTCGTTGCCGCCGCCCTGGGAAAGGATGAGAGCATTGATGCCGACGAGCCGCCCCTGGACGTCCACGAGCGCACCGCCGCTGTTACCAGGGTTGATCGGCGCATCGGTCTGGACGTAGATCATCGGGTCATCGGCGCTCAGCTGGCGACCGACCGCGCTCACCACGCCCATCGTCATCGAGTTCTCCAGCCCGAGCGGGCTGCCGAACGCGCAGACGACCTGCCCCGCGCGCAAGGCGTCGGAGTCGCCGAACGGCAGGGCGGGCAACCCGGTGGCGTCCACTTTGAGCACCGCGAGATCCGTTTCCTCGTCCGCGCCGACAATGGTGGCGTCCAGGGTCCGGCCGCGCGGGCGGACGATGGAGGTGGTACTGTCGGCGCCGCGCGTGGGCGCCAGGATCACCTGCACCCGCCGCGCACCCGAGACGACGTGATAGTTGGTGACGACATAGCCGGAGGCGTCGACGATGACCCCGCTGCCCGTACTGCGCTGCCGCTCGAGCAGCGTATCAGCCGTTTTCGAGCCCGCCGCCTCGGCCAGGGAGTAGCCCGAGACGTTGATCTGCACCACGCTGGGACCCACACGCTGCACGAGCGACTGCAGTTCGTTGCTGAACGCGGCGAGCGAAGGCGTCTGCGCATGCGCCGGGCTGGCCATCGCTACCAGTCCGGCGACGGCAACCCATGGCACCAGCAGTCCCCGCAACGAATCGGCGTAGAGGAATGGTCGCAACATGACAGACAAGACCGACGGCAGTCCCAGCAGGGTAGCAGATTCTAGTACAGTGCTCATGCGTGGGTGCCCTGACTTTCCTAGGCGCGGCCGGCACGGTGACCGGCTCGCAGTATCTGCTCGAATCCGATCATCGTCGCGTGCTCGTCGACTGCGGGATGTTCCAGGGGCTCAAGTCCCTCCGCCTCCGTAACTGGGCACAGTTGCCCGTCCAACCCGCGTCGGTAGCGTCCGTGGTCCTCACCCACGCCCATCTGGATCATTCCGGCCTGTTACCACGCCTGGTTTCGAACGGCTTCGCCGGCCGTATCTTCTGCACCGCTGGCACGGCGGATCTCTGCAAGCTGGTCCTGCCCGATGCCGCGCACCTGCAGGAAGAAGACGCCCGCCGCGCCAACAAAGGACGCTACTCGAAGCACACGCCGGCGCTGCCGCTCTTCACCGAGAACGACGCGGCCGAGGCGCTCGCGCGCTTACAGCCGTTCGGCTACCACCGTCCGGCGCCCGTCTCACCCGACCTCGAGGCCGAGTTCATCAACGCCGGGCACCTGCTCGGTTCGGCCTACGCCCGGGTCAAGCGCCGCGACGGCAGCGGCGCGACGATCCTGTTTGGCGGTGATCTCGGTCGCTACAATCGCCCGATTCTGCCCGATCCGTCACCAGGCGTCGCCTGTGATGTGCTGCTGCTGGAGTCGACCTATGGCGATCGGCTGCATCCGCCAGAAGACGACGGCGCGGAGCTGGCCCGGATCGTCAACGAGACGGCCGATCGCAAGGGCAAGGTGATCGTTCCGGCGTTTGCCATCGGCCGGGTCGAAGAGGTGCTCTACTGGCTGAAGAAGCTCGAGAGCGAGGGGCGGGTTCCGGTGCTGCCGGTCTACGTGGACAGCCCGATGGCGGTGCACGCGCTCGAGTACTACCGGCGGCATGCCGCGGAGCTGGACCCGGACGTACGACCCGCCCGCGGCGAGGTCTCCGCGTTCTGCACCGCGCGCTTCGAGCCCGTGGAGTCGAGTCGCGAATCCCAGGCCGTCGTCGATCGGCCGGGCCCGTGCATCGTCATCTCGGCGAGCGGAATGGCGACGGGCGGCCGCGTTCTCCATCACCTGGCCGCGGGGTTGTCGGATCCGCGGAACACTGTGCTGTTCGTCGGCTTCCAAGCGGCCGGCACGCGCGGCCGCAACCTGATCGAAGGTGCAACGCAGATCAAGATGTTCGGCCAGTTCATCCCCGTCCAGGCAAGGATCAAAAAGTTGAACGCGATGTCGGCCCACGCCGACGCGGGCGAGATCGTTCAGTGGCTCCGCACGTTTCCCGCGCCACCGGGCGTCACCTATCTCGTTCATGGCGAGCCGCCCGCGCAGGTCGCGCTGCGGTCGCGCATTCAGCGAGAGCTGGGGTGGAACGTTCGCATCCCCGAGTACGGTGAGAAGGTAGCGGTGGAGCTTTGAGAAGGTGAAGAGCCCGAGCGCCGTGCCCGACACACTGACCCCGGCAACGACCCGCCCCTACTTGCTCGAGCAGATCGACGATGCCGCCGTCGTCCAGCTGTATGCCGACGGGTTCACCGCGCTGCCGCTCTCCGAGAAGGTGCTCGTCTGGCATCTCTACTGCGCGGCGGTGGCGGGTCGCGACATCTACTACGATCAGCGATACCGTCACAACCTGCCGATGCGCGCCATGCTCGAGGCGGTGGTCGGCCACCCGTGGGGCATTGCCGACGACGTGCTGGCCGAGATCACACGCTACACAAAGCTGTTCTGGCTCAATACCGGCCCCTACAACAACCTCACGGCCCGCAAGTTCGTCCTCAACCTCGCGCCCGACGCGTTCGCGTCGGTCCTGGCTCGCGCCCACGCCAATGGCGCGCGCCTGCCGCTGCAGCCGGGAGAGACGCCCGGGGACCTCGTGTCGCGTTACGCCCCGATGTTCTTCGACGCCACCGTGGATCCGATGGTCACGAACAAGACACCGGGCGCAGGCCGCGACATCCTCGGTTCGAGCGCCAACAACTTGTACAACGGCGTGACGATGGCGGATCTCGAGGCGTTCCGCGAAGAGCACCCGGTCAACTCGCGGCTGGTGAAGCAGGACGGAGTGCTCGTCGAGGAGGTCTACCGCGTGGGCGGGCGCTACCACCACGCGATCGTTCGCATCGTCTCGCATTTGCGGGACGCGGCGACGGTGGCGCCGGCCGGACTGCGGACCGCGCTCGAAGCGCTGATCCGCTTCTACGAGACCGGCGACGACCGGGATCGCGAGGCGTTCGACATCGCGTGGGTTCGCAACCACGAAACGACGGTGGACACGATGAACGGATTCATCGAGGTCTACATGGACGCACGCGGAGTCAAGGGCGCCTGGGAAGGCGTGGTCTACTACAGCAACCCTGAGAAGACCGGCAAGATTCGCACCCTGGCGTCGCACGCGCAGTGGTTCGAGGATCGCCTGCCCGTCGAGCCGCGATTCCGGAAGCCGGTGGTGCAGGGCGTGTCGGCCATGGCCATCGAAGTGGTGGTGGAGACCGGCGATGCGGGGCCGGTGACCCCGATTGGCGTCAACCTCCCGAACGATCAGCGCATTCGCGAAGAGTACGGCAGCAAGTCCGTGTCGCTGTCGAACGTCCTCGACGCGTACGAAAAGTCGCAGCCCGAGAGCCTCCGCCACGAGTTCTCCTGGGACGACGACGAGGCAGAGCGTGCGCGAGAGTGGGCGGCCTTCGCCGGGGAGTTGACGACCGAGATTCACGAGGTGCTCGGCCACGGTTCTGGTCGGATGGCGGAGGGCGTGACGGTGCAGCCGCAGGAGCTGCTGAGGGAGCAGTACTCTGCCCTCGAGGAGTCGCGCGCGGACCTCGTCGCCCTCTATTTCGTCGCAGACCCGTATCTGGCCGAGATCGGTCTGGTCCCGGCCGCTGACCAGGCGTCGATCGTGCGGGCCGAGTACGAGGCGTACGCCCGGAACGCGCTCGTCCAGCTCCGCCGGGTGCGAGAGGGGACCTCGCTCGAAGAGGACCACATGCGCAACCGGCAGGCGATCGTGCGGTGGCTGATGGCCAACACGAGCGCGGTCGAGGCTCGGATGCGGGACGGCAAGACGTACTTCGTCGTCACCGATACAGCGGCGTTCCAGCACGGCGTCGGCCAACTGCTCGCCGAAGTTCAGCGGATGAAATCGGAAGGCGACTACGAGGCCGCCCGAGCGTTCTTCGAACGCTACGGCGTGCACTTCGACCCGGCGCTACGTGACGAGGTGCTGGCGCGCGTCGACCGGCTCGGCCTGCCGTCCTACACCGGCTTCGTGATGCCGAAGCTGGAGGCGGTGTACGGCGCTGACGGCACCATCACCGACGTGCGGATCTCCTATCCTTGCGATCTGACCGTACAAATGCTGGAGTACTCGCAAACCTTGCAGGGACAATCCCCGTGACCTCCGTTCGCCGACGCTCGCTCGCACTGCTTGCGTCTCTCGGCCTTGCGGCCCTGGTCCCCGTCGGCCCGTTGGCGCAACCCGGCGTCTCGGCTCAGGGGCAGGCTGCAGCTCTCGAGAGCGTGCTCATCGGGGAGGACACGCGCAATGCCGACCTGATTCGCGAGGCGATGGCGGGCGGAGCACAGCGGCGTGCCGGCATTCGTGCACTCGGACGGCTGGAGCAGCCCGAGCTGATCCGCTGGGTGGCGCCGGCCCTGGGCGATGGCGTCGGCATTCGGGCCGAGGCGGCGTGGGCGTTGGCTCAGCTCGCGCGCACGCCCGAGTCGGTGGCACAGGTGCAGGCGCTGCTCATCGAGCGGGCTAAGCAGGATGGCAGCGCCGGGCTGTGGGAAGTCTGGGGCGAGTTGGCGGCCGCTCTCGGGCGCTTGCCGTACGCGACGCCGGAAGAAGTGGCGCGCGCGGAGGGCGTGCTGGTCGAACAGCTGCCGGCGCCCGAGTCGTTTGCCGAACCGGAGACCGCGGCCGTTACCGGCGCGGTCCGTGGCCTCGAAGCGCTGACCCGCGTCAGCCGAAAGGTGGCGTCACTGCAGACGCGCACCTGGGATCGGCTCCGCTGGTCGGCGACAGCCCAGCGCCCGCAGGCCGATCCCCGCTCCGCCTGGATCCGTCGTCTGGCCATGGCGGCGCTCGTGACCGCCAACGAAGCGACGCCCTCGATCATCGAGCGCGCCCTAGGCGATCGTGACGTCGAAGTGCGGCGGCTGGCCGCCCTCGCCGCGGGCGCGGAGGGCGCGGTGACCGACCGCGAGCGACTCCTCCAACGCGCGCTCAAGGATGGCAGTGCCCCGGTCCGGCTCGAGGCGGTGCGGGCCTGGGGACGGCGACTTCAGGCTACGTCCTGCGCACCGATCAGGGCCGCGGTGATGGACGCCGACCCGCACGTCCGGCTCCAGGCGATCGACCTGCTTGGCGGCGAATGTCCGCAAGCCGAGGGCCCTTCACCCGAGCTGGCGTCGCTCGTCGGCGAACTGTCGGCAAGGCCCCGCGAGTGGCATGCCCCAGCCCACGCCATCGTCTCGCTGGCTCGCCGGGAGCCCGCGGCTGCGGCCCAGGTGCTGCCGCGCTTTGTCGAGCATCCGACCTGGCAGGTCAGGATGTACGCGGCACGCGCGGCGGGCGTGCTCGAACGCACGAGCGTGCTCGTCGCACTCGGAGCGGATCCGCATGACAACGTTCGCGAGGCCGCACTGGCCAGCCTGATCGACAGCAAGCGGCCCGAAGCGGTCGGGGTTGCGCTCGACGCCCTCGGGCGATCCGACTACCAGCTCGTGCTGACGGCAACCCGCGCCTTTGCCGATCCCTCCACCGCCCCTCGAGCGGTACCGGCCTTGATCAACGCGCTCAAGCGCATCACGAAAGAACACAAGGACACGTCGCGCGACCCGCGCATCGCCATCCTCGAACGCCTGCAGGCGCTCGGCGACAAGGCGCAGGCCCCGGCACTGGACGCCTACCTGAAGGATTTCGACCCACGCGTCGCCGCCAAGACCGCGGAAATTCTGCAGGCCTGGACAGGAGCGCCGCGCGCGGCCGCTCCGCAACCGGTCCCGTCTCCTGCCGTCACGCTGGCCGCGGTCCAGGAGCTGCGCAGCAAGCGGCTGCGCGTGACCATGGCCGGCCGCGGTAGCTTCGACATCGCGCTCGACGTGGACTTCGCTCCCCTCACCGCCGTCCGCATCGCCCGGCGCGTGGGGGAGGGCTACTACAACGGGCTCACGTTCCACCGCGTGGCGGCCAATTTCGTCATCCAGGGCGGCAGCCCCGGCGCCAACGAGTACGCGGGTGACGCGCTCTACATGCGCGACGAGGTGGGTATTCACCGGCGGGGCACCGTCGGCATCTCGACGCGCGGCCGCGACACCGGAGACGCACAGATCTTCGTGAACCTCGTCGATTCGCCGCGACTCGATCATCAGTACACCGTGTTCGGCACCGTCGTCGCCGGCATGGAGGTGGTCGACGGCATGCTCGAAGGCGACGTCATCGAACGAATCGAGGTCGTCGGGTCCTGACGGCCGTGCATGCGCTCTTCCCGACTCCCGCCGGATCTCACCGCTAACGCGATCGCGCGGGCGGTCGAGGTGCGCCGCGCCTCGAATCGCGATCTGATCGACCTGACCGAGTCCAACCCCACGCGGGTCGGTCTCTCCTACCCGCCGGACCTGCTCGCGCCGCTCGCGGATCCGTCCGGCCTGACCTACGACCCGCAGCCCCTCGGCCTGATGTCGGCGCGCCAGGCCGTCGCCCGTGAGTGGCTCCGTCACGGCCGGACGGTGCGCCCGGATCGTGTCGCACTCACCTCCAGCACGAGCGAGGCGTATGCGCTGCTCTTCAAGCTGTTCTGCGACCCCGGCGACCAGGTGCTGGTTCCACACCCCAGCTATCCCCTGTTCGATCACCTCACGCGCCTCGAGGCCGTGGTCGCCGCGCCCTACGCGTTGGACTATCACGGTGCCTGGCGCATCGACCTAGCGTCCGTGGAGGGCAGCGTCAACCCGCAAACGCGAGCCCTGCTGGTGGTGTCGCCCAACAACCCGACTGGCTCCTTCCTTCATCGGGAGGACCTGCACGCGCTGGTCGGAATCTGCCGCCGCCACGATCTCGCGCTGATTGGCGACGAGGTCTTCTTCGACTACAGGCTGGGCTCGGCGCCGGACGCGGTGAGCGTGCTCGATCAGGACGAGGTGGTGACCTGCGCACTCGGCGGCATGTCGAAGTCCTGCGGGTTGCCGCAGGCGAAGCTTGGATGGATCGCGTGGGGTGGGCCGGACGCTCCGTTGAAGGAGACCATTGCCGCGTATGAGATCATCGCGGACAGCTACCTGTCGGTATCGACGCCGATTCAGGTGGCCGCGCCGGCGGTCTTCGCCCGCGCCGGCGAGGTGCGTGACCAGCTGCAGACACGCATCGCCCGCAACCTGCAGTCGCTCACCGACGCCTGCGGCCGGTGGCCGGCCGCCACGATGCTTCGCACCGAGGGCGGGTGGTCGGCGGTCGTCCAGGTGCCTGCGGTCCGCCCGGAAGAGGATCTCGTCGTGACGCTCGTGACCGAAGACGGCGTGCTCGTCCATCCCGGCTTCTTCTTCGACTTCCCCCGTGAAGCCTTTCTCGTCCTGAGCCTGATCGTCGAGCCCGGTGGCTTCGACCTGGGCGTCGCGCGGCTGCTGGCCCGGGCGTGCGGGAGCGCGGGGTGACGCGCACGAGCGGCATCGGCGTGCCGCTGTTCTCGGTCCCGACCAGACGCAGCTGGGGGCTCGGGGAGTTCCCGGATCTCGTCGACCTCGCCCGATGGGCCGACGGAGCGGGGCAGTCGATCGTGCAGATCCTGCCGGTCATGGAGCTCCCTGAGCACGAGCGCTCCCCGTACTCGGCGCTCTCGTCCTTTGCCCTCGATCCCACCTACATCGCGCTGCCCGACGTGCCGGACTTCGACGCGTTGGGCGGCGAAGGGGCACTGGACGACCTGGAACAGGTGGTGCTGGCCGACGTGCGGCATGCGCGCCGGGTGCTCTATGCGGAAGTGCGGCAATTGAAACGGCGCTGGCTGCGCCGCGCTTGGGAACACTTCGCGCGAGTGGAGCTGAAGGGCCGGACGCGTCGGGCGGATGCGTTCGGCGACTTCTGCGCCAGGGAGTCGTGGTGGCTCCAGGACTACGCGCTGTTCCGGGCCCTCCTCGATCTTCACGGCCAGCGCGCCTGGTGGGAATGGCCTGAGGCGCTGCGACAGGCCGAGCCCGAGGCCGTCGCCCACGCCCGCGGACGGCTCCACCCGCAGATCGTTTTCCTGATGTACCTGCAATGGATTGCCGCGGAGCAGTGGAAGGCGGCGCGGCGTCAGGCCGCGCCGGTCCGCGTGTTCGGCGACCTGCCCTTCATGATCAGCGGCAACAGCGCGGACGTGTGGCTGCGGCAGCCCGAGTTCCGACTCGATGCGACGATTGGCGCGCCTCCAGATGCGTTTGCGGAGGACGGCCAGGACTGGGGCCTGCCACCCTGGCGCTGGCGGGTGATGCGCGAGCGCGACTACGCGTGGTTCCGGGCGCGCGCGCGCCGCCACGCCGAGCTCTTCGAGGGCTTCAGGATCGATCACCTCGTCGGCCTGTACCGGACGTGGACGCGGCCGCTTGACAAGACCCAGCCACCGCACTTCGAACCCGCCAGGGAGGCCGAGCAACGGGCGCTTGGCGAGGACCTCGTCGGCATCTTCAAGTCGGCCGGCGCCGAGGTGATTGCCGAGGATCTGGGATCGGTGCCCGCGTTCGTGCGCACCTCGATCGCCACGCTGGGCGTTCCGGGCTTCAAGGTGCTCCAGTGGGAGCGGCATTGGGACCAGCCCGGCCAGCCGCTAATCGACCCCAGGACCTTCACCCCGCTGTCGGTGGCGACGACAGGCACCCACGACATCGAGCCGCTGGCTGCCACCCTGACCGAGCCGGAGGTGCGAACGGCCGTCGCAGCGCTGCTGGAGTCGGGCTCGTACTTGTCGCTGGTCCCGATGCTGGACGTTTTCGGCTGGACCGATCGCATCAACACGCCGAGCGTGGTGAACGACCTCAACTGGACCTGGAAGGTGCCGCGGCCGGTGGACACCTGGGGCGAGTGGGTCGAGGCACGGGAACGCCAGTCGTGGCTGCGTGACCTGACGCGCGCGACCGGCCGATGACCGGGCGGGCAGGCGAACGGCAGACGGCAGGCGGCAGAAGGCAGACGACAGAAGTAAGATCCGGCGCCATGGCTGCACGACGCGCCGGGGTCCTGTTGGTCGCGGTTTTGATGGTGCCAACCCACCTCTGGGCCCAGGAGGCCGGACCGGCGAAGGCGAACGGGCCGTGGTTCGGGCTCCGCCTGCCACCCCGGCCGGGTGAGGCTCCCGCGGTGCGCGTGGGCGGGCGGCCGCCGCGCCCGGTAGCTCGGCCCGCCGACGAAACCGCGTCGCCAGACCTGGATGCCGGCCGCATCAGAGCGGACCTCGAGACCATTGTCGGCTTTGCCACCGACGCTCGCCGGCGCGAAGAGCAGGGTTCGCAGCAGATGTGGGGGCGTGTGGCCGGGTTCCCCTCCGCGGCGAAGACCGTGGAGTGGGCGGCCGCGGAGTTCCGACGCGCCGGAATCGGCGACGTGCGCGTGCAGCCGATCGTCCAGGATGCGCGCGCCTCGTTCTGGATGCCGCTCTCGTGGGAGGTGCGGCTGCTGGCGGACCCCGCCTTCGGCGAAGGCACGGCCGACGTCGTGCTGCACTCGGCCCTGCCGCTGTCGCCCTCGAACATTCCCGGCGGAACGCTGACCGCGCCGCTCGTCTACGTGGGTACGGCCACACCCGCGGTGTCCCGGCTGATCGACGTCAAGGGCAAGATCGCGGTGGAACTCGTCGTGCCGCAGGGGCACATGCTCTTCGAGCGTGGCGCAGTCGACGCTCGCGCGGAGGACCTGGTCAAGCGCGGCGCCGTCGGCGTCTTCAATCTGGTGCGGCTCCCCGGCAACGAGGCGTCACGCGACTTCAGCGACTGCGGCAATCCCTGTTTCAACATCGGCGGGCGCGATGGCCACTTTCTCGAGCAGGTCCTGGATCGTGCCGCGCTGGCCGGCGCCGGGGATCGCGTGCGCGTGCGGATCGCGCTGTCATCCGAGACCCGCACGGGATTGAAGGCGGAGAACGCCGTGGCCGTGATCGCTGGCCGGCGGGCCGACGAAGTGATCGTGTTGAACGCGCACGTCGACGGCTGGTTCGATGGCGCGGGCGACAACGCCGATGGCCTGGCGGTGCTGATGGCGCTGGCGCGCCATTTCGCGCGGCCCGGCAACCATCCCGATCGCACGCTGGTGTTCGTCGCCAGCGCCGGTCACCACACACCCGGCATCAACGGACCCCGGAGCTTCGTCGCGGCCAACCCCGAGTTGGCGAAGGCCGCACTGATGCTGGTCAATATCGAGCACGTGGCCCAGCGCAACTTCTCGCCCGCGCGGACGACCTCGCCCGATGGCTACCGCGAGGCCGTCGCGGATTCCGGCGAGGCGCCTATCGCGGTCGGCGTCACCAATGGCTCACCGTTCCTCCAGGCCCTCATCGACCAAGGACCGGCCCGATACGGCGTGAACTTCATCTCGGAGCGATCGACGTTCCAGAGTGGCGAGACCGGAGGCTGGTCGGCGCTGCCGGTCGCCAAGGTGAGCGTCATGCAGGCGCCGCCGCTCTATCACACGACGGGAGAGGTGCTGGACGTGATCTCGGAGCCCGGGCTCGAGCGGATCGCCCGCTTCCTTGCCCAGCTGGTGGCTCAGGCCGACCAAGCCCAGGCGCGGACAATCAATCCCTGAGTCGAGGCTCGGGTGTGGCGCGAACGCCATGCCGAGTGCGCAGCGTGATGAGCGGCTGCGGCTCGATCGGATGCGAGGCGTCGAGGGTCAGGCGCCATCGTTGGGTGATGGTGGCGAGCACGAGGATGGCTTCGGTCCAGGCAAAGCTTTCACCGACGCAGACGCGGTTGCCGCCGCCGAACGGGAAGTAGGCAAATCTGGGGCGTGGCGGCGGCTCGGACAGCCAACGCGTCGGGTCGAAACGCGCTGGTTCGGGCCAGAACCGCGGATCACGATGGACGACCCACTGACTCATCAGAACAAGTGAGCCGGCGGGCACGTCATGTCCCGCCCAGTGATAGTCGACCACCGCGCGCCGCCCCATCGTCCAGGCTGGCGGGAACAGCCGCATCGATTCGGCCACCACCGCGCGGGTGTAGGGCAGGTGCGGGACGTCCGCGGCCGACGGCGTACGATCTCCCAGCACCATGTCGACTTCCGCGTGCAGGTGCCGCTCCGCGTCGGGGTTCCGGGCCAGCAGCACCCACGTCCACGCGAGCGCGTTCGCGGTGGTTTCGTGCCCGGCGAGAAACAGCGTGATTACCTCGTCGCGCAGCTGACGGTCGCTCATCCCGCCGCTCGCGCCCTCGATGTCCTGTGCGCCGAGCAGCATCGACAGCAGATCCCCCCGGTCCTCCCCGGACTTTCGCCGCGCCGCGATGATGCCGTAGACGACATCGTCGAGCGCCTGCTGCGCGGCGCGGTAGCGTCGCATCCTCGGCAAGGGCAGGTGGACGAGCCAGTCCGCAAAAGGGACCAGCACGAGGTCGAACATCTCCATCACGTCGGTGATCGCCTGCTGCACGCGCGCCGTGTCGCTGTCGCCGCCGACCTGAGCGCCGAACAGGGTGTCGGCCACGATCGCGAGCGTGAGGCGGTTCATCTCGCAAGACAGATCGAGCGGTCGGCCAGCCTGCCAGCGCTCGCGCATCGCCACTGCGGCCCGGATCATGGCATCGGCGTACCCGGTGACGCGGGCCTTGTGGAACGCGGGCTGCACGAGTCGGCGCTGCCTGAGGTGGAACGACCCCTCGCTGGTGAGCAAGCCCTCGCCCAGGGTCTGCTTGGCCCGCTCGAGCGCGCGCCCCTTGCGGAACGAAGCGGCGTTGGTGACGAGGACGTCCTCGATGCCCGCCGGGTCGCTCAGCAGGAAGACGTCCTGCCGGCCGATGCGGAAGTGGGCCATTGGTCCGTAGCCCGCCACTTCCTCGAGAAAAGCGAGCGGGTCCCGCCGCATGCGCCGGAGCGCGGTCCAGGGCAGTGTGAAACGGGGACCCGGAGTCACGGGGACATTCTATGGAAGTTCACCTGTACACGTTCAAGGTTCCACGTGGCGGCACTATCGCGCCCGTATAGATCAACAGATCAACAGATAGATCGACAGATAAATCAGCAGATAGATCGCCAGTTCGCCACATCCCAACATCGATCAGTCGATCACCAGATCAAGAGATCACCAGATTCCTTGCAAACTGCCCTTCTCCGATCGCTGGGATAGAATCAACCGGTTCCAATGTTGCGCCACACCCTCGTCGCCCTGGGCGGCCTGCTCGCGCTGTTCCACGGCTGGCTGCTCGGCAGCCAGCTTTGGGCCGGTCAGCTGGCCGAGCCTGGCCTGGTGCTGCGGTGGGCGATTGCCGCAGGCCTGGTAGCGGCGCTGATCGGGCTCCGCCGGAGCGGCGGCGCGATGTTCTGGGGCCGGAAGGCCGTCTGCATCTGGCTGCTGGCCGCACTTCTCCATGCTCCCGCCATGGCGGGAGAGCAGGTCGGGTACGAATCACCGGCGCTGCCCGAAGCCGTCACCGCCGTCATCCAGATTGCCGCGGCCTCCGTGATCGTGGGGCTGGGACTGGTCCTGTTCGCGGCCCTCGGCGGCTGGCTTCTCGCCCGACCCCCCGCCGCCTATCGTCCGGCGCTCGCGCGCGCGCGAGGCGCCGCCCATCTCG
>Ga0247822_10000442_pt1 | contig 22313 bp, 10 predicted proteins | sample 13C_Cellulose_Da_FD_192423 | JGI IMG/M metagenome (GOLD analysis project Ga0247822, IMG submission 192423) | Soil microbial communities from agricultural site in Penn Yan, New York, United States - 13C_Cellulose_Day30 | ecosystem: Environmental > Terrestrial > Soil > Agricultural land | place...
GATTGTGGGTCTAAAAACACTTTTTTTATACCCGACTTTATCTACTATTAAGTTATACCCGGGTTTTCTGGATTATGGTGTCCGGATGCAGTCGGTTTGGCTTCTGCAATAGGGATTTTCTCGCCTCCCTGCGTTCACTTGTGAACTCGCATTCCTTATAGACAGCTGCGCTAAGAGTAAAGTCGCGCTAAATACTGCCCGGTTTTTTGTGGGGTTTCGCTGCATGAAGCGGAAGACTCGCATTTTAGCGACTAAGCTAATTGTTAAATTTAAATTGGTTGCTAAGCAGCCAGTGTTGTCGGATTTTTATCGTTTTAAATCTCGGTCTAGGTTTTATAGTTTCGTGCAACCCATGTGGAAAAATTCTAATGGCACATTCTCTTTTTAATCGCGTCTCTCTGGTTACCCACTCCCTTGCATTAATGTCAGTCGTTGCGTTCTCAGGACATGTTTGCGCGCAAGCAACAACTGCGGCAAACACGGTAAAAGACGCAGCATTGCAAGCTATCGAGTCTAACCCCGATGTGCAGGCAAGCTGGCATGCGTTTAGTGCTGCTGGCCAGGATGTGCGAGTGGCGCGTGCAGGTTATTTGCCGACGGTAGACATAGGTGCAACGACGGGAAAAACCAATCGCGATTACGACGGCCGTGCGAGCTACACCAACAATCAGGCGCAAGTGACATTGAGCCAGATGTTGTTTGATGGTTTTCGTACTTCCGGTGAAGTTGCACGTTTTGATAGCGCACGTCTGGTGCGTTACTACGAATTATTAAATACGGTTGAAACTACTGCGCTTGAAGCGGTGCGCGCCTATGAAGATGTAAAACGCAATCGCGATTTAGTAAATCTGGCACGCAACAATTACGGCAAACACCGTGAGGTTTATGGCCAGATTGAAGAGCGTGCGACTTCCGGTGTTGGTCGCCGGGTAGATTTGGAGCAGGTTGCTGGTCGTTTGGCGCTGGCTGAATCGAACCTGTTAACTGAAGCATCTAATCTGCATGATGTGACTGCCCGTTATTTGCGTGTGGTTGGTCATTTGCCCGCAGAAGATTTGGCTGAAATGGATTTGGCGCAGCAAAAACTTCCGGAAAATATTCGCACGGCCTTAACACTGGCGTATCAGGGGAATCCTGGTTTCCATGCGGCGATTAAAAATATCAGCGCTGCACAAGCGGCAGTGAAAGTAGAGCGTGCCGGTTATTATCCGAAGGCAGAAATTCGTGCACGCCAAGTGACCAGCCGCAGCCAGAATGGTTTTGATAACCGTACTGATCCCGATAATTACGGCGATGAGAGCGCGGTTGAATTGGCGCTGACCTACAACCTTTATAGCGGTGGTGCAAATCGCGCTGCTGTGCGTCGCTCGCTTGAGCAGGTAAATGAGGCGAAAGATTTGCGCGATCAAGCTTGTGTCGATTTACGTCAGGACACACAGATTGCGTACAACGATGCAAGACGTATCCGCGAGCAACTGACTTCATTGCAACAACACCGCATGTCGAGCGATAAAGTTCGTGCTGCTTATTCGGAGCAATTCAATATAGGCCAGCGTACATTGCTTGATTTGCTCGATGCTGAAAATGAATATTTCCAGGCGAGCCGCGCATTAATTATTGCGAATGGCGATTTGGAAATTGCACATGCGCGCTCTCTGGCCTCAATGGGTGGTTTGCTGCCAGCGTTGGGAATTGTGCGTGATGGCTTGGGTGTAATGCATGAGACCAAAGTGAATGATTCGCTCAATATTTCCGAGTCCGCTTGCCCGGATGTTGCACCCGTAGCCTTGGGCCGCGATGATCTCATCAGTCAAATAACACCATTGGCTGGTGATGCGTTGTTCGATGTAGGCAGTTCGCAATTAAAAGCCGGTGCGACACAAAAATTGGATCAGCTGGTTGCCGATATCAAAGCGACTCCGAAAGTAGTGCAGATCAGTATTGAAGGTCACACTGACAATTCAGGCACAGACGCGCTGAATATTCCGTTGTCAAAGGCTCGCGCACAGCGTGTGCGTGATTATTTTGTCTTGAATGCTTTGGAATCTATTCCGATGACCGTTGATGGTTTTGGTGCTATGCGTCCGGTGGCCGATAACAATACCGTTGCAGGTAAAGCTGCCAATCGCCGTGTAGATGTCACTGTAACGCGCAGCGAGTAATCGGATTAGCCCGGTGTTGATTTTTTTAAGTCAGCCAAAAACGCATCAAACTCCGTAGTTTGATGCGTTTTTTTATGCGCGGGATAAAATCCCGGTCAATGAAATTGCGTGTAATGCAATCGGCAACTATATTACAGGTGCTTTTGGTTAACCGCTGAAATCCTTCGCTGTTAATTTGCCTTACCCGCTTGCCGCTCCCGGAGCCACAATGACCCTTGATGTTCAACTTTCCACGGATGTTCCTATCGCCGCAAGTAACGGCGGACCGTTGCTTGAATGTTTATTGCTCATTGCGCGCGCGCACCAAATTACCAGCACCCGCGAAACCCTACTTGCCGGTTTGCCGTTAGAGTCGCACCAGTTAACACCTGCATTATTTGCCCGCGCGGCAAAGCGCGCTGGCCTTACCAGTAAAATTGTGCAGCGCGAGTTGGCGCAATTAAACAGTGCCTTATTTCCGGTTGTGCTACTGCTGGCGAATAATCAGGCATGCGTACTGCTTTCTATAAAAGACGATCATGCACAGCTGCTTTATCCCGAGTTGGGCGATGCAGTAGTCGATGTGCCAGTTGCCGATCTAGTGAACAATTACGCTGGCCGCGCTATTTATGTCCGTCCACAAGAGCGGTTTGATGCGCGCACTGCCGATATTGGCAAAAATGCCAATACAAACAATAATTCGGCGCATTGGTTTTGGAGCGTTATTGCTGATCACAAATATTTGTATCGCGATGTTTTGCTCACGGCATTGCTCATTAACTTTTTCGCGCTGGTCTCGCCATTATTTGTAATGAATGTTTACGATCGTGTGGTGCCCAATCATGCGACAGACACACTCTGGGTATTAGCGTTCGGGATGTTAATTGCCATCAGCGCCGATTTTGTGTTGCGCATGATGCGCGCCTGGTTTGTCGATTTAGCGGCGAGCCGTGTTGATGTCACCTTGTCGGCCAGCATTATGGAGCGGGTGTTGGGAATGAAACTGTCCGAGCGGCCTGCGTCGGTTGGTTCATTCACTTCCGGTTTGCAATCCTTTGAAGCGGTGCGCAGTTTTATTTCGTCGGCGACAATTTTGGCGTTGGTGGATTTGCCCTTTGTATTTTTATTTTTAATTGTGGTGTTGCTGATTTCCTGGCCATTGGTGTTGCCAATTATTGTTGGTGTCGCACTGGTGATGATGTATACCGCCGCGGTGCAACACAAAATGCATTTGTTATCTGAAAATTCCATGCAAGCATCCGGGCAGCGTAACGCCACCTTGGTTGAAAGCTTAAGCGCGCTGGAGACAGTAAAAATTCTCGGTGCCGAAGGTCGCATGCAGGCAGTGTGGGAAAAAACCACGTTACTGGTATCGCGCGTGGGAGTAAAAATGCGTTTGTTGTCCGGCTCTGTCGGTACTACAACTATGTGGATTCAACAGGCCGTGTCGGTGGTCATTATTATTGTCGGCGTATATCAGGTTATTGATGGAAACTTAAGCCAGGGCGGACTGATTGCGGCCTATATGTTGTCGTCGCGCATCATGGCACCGGTTGGACAGACTGCCGGTTTGTTAATGCAATATCACAGTGCTGCGACCGCGTTGACAGCATTGGATATGATCATGCAAAAACCGGTAGAGCGGCCAGCGGATGCCAGTTGGATTAGCCGTCCGCGTTTGCAAGGTGGAATCGAATTTAAAAAAGTTGCATTCAAATATCCGCAAGATGAGCGCGAAGTTTTACGTGATGTCAGTTTCAAAATTAATCCCGGTGAGCGCGTTGCGATTCTTGGGCGCAATGGTTCGGGAAAAACGACCATTGAGAAATTAATTGCCGGCTTGTATGAACCGGTTGCCGGTACTGTGTTGCTGGATGGAATAGATATTCGCCAGCTCGACCCTGCGGAGTTACGCCGCAACATGGGTTATGTATCGCAAGATGTAAATTTATTTTTTGGTTCGCTGCGCGACAATATTGCGATGGGCGCTCCTCATGCGAGTGATGAGGCGATTATCGAAGCTGTGCGTTTGAGTGGGCTCACCGATTTTGTAAATCAACATCCGATGGGCTTGGCGATGCCGGTTGGTGAGCAGGGCCAATTGTTGTCGGGCGGGCAGCGGCAAGCGGTGAGTATTGCGCGCTCGCTGTTAAGTGATCCACCAATTTTGTTGATGGATGAACCAACCGGCGCAATGGATCACACCAGCGAAGAAGAATTCAAACGCAATCTGGTGCAATTTGCAGAGCACAAAACCTTATTGGTGATTACGCATCGCACCTCGCTGTTGGAGTTGGTTAATCGCATTATCGTGATCGACGGTGGAAAAATTGTTGCCGACGGGCCGAAAGAACAAGTGGTGGAAGCGCTACGCCAAGGCCGTATCGGGAGGGCATCATAATGACGGCCTCACGCGATAAAATCTGGTTTGAACGCATTGGTCGCTGGTTGGATAAATTAGGTCTGCCTGCGACACGCTACATTGACAAAGCTTACGCGCGCTGGCTTGAGCCGTTGCATGAGCAACCGAAAGATTGGGTGACGGATTCTGACTGGGCGAAATTGCAACAAGAGCCAATACGCGCACGGCTGCTGCTGCGTGTAATGGCATTGATTATTTTTCTGCTGGTGGTGTGGGCTGCATTTGCCAAATTGGATGAAGTGGCGCGCGGTGAAGGAAAGGTTATTCCTTCATCACAATTGCAAGTGATCCAATCATTTGATGGTGGTGTCGTGCAGGAAGTGTTGGTGCGCGAAGGCCAGGTGGTAGAGAAGGGCGATCTATTATTGCGTATCGATCCCACGCGTTTCATTTCTACTTTCCGCGAAAATCGTGCGGAATATTTGGCATTGCAAGCGCGCGCTTCGCGTTTGCAGGCACTGACTTCCAGCACGCCCTTAGGTTTTGCAGATGATTTGATCGCTGATGCACCGGATATCGTTAATCACGAACGCAATCAATATGAATCCAATCGCCGTGAATTGGATGAGCAATTAAGTATTGCGCGCAGCCAGTTGGATCAGCGCTCAGAAGAGCTAAATGAAGTCCGTGCAAAATTAACGCAAGTGACTCGCGCACTGGATTTGGCATCGCAGGAATTAAAAGTGACCAAGCCTTTGTTGGCGAGTGGCGCAATTTCTGAAGTCGAAATTTTGCGTCTTGAAGGTGAAGTGTCAAATGCGCGCGGTGAGCGTGAACAAGCGGCGTCGCAAGAATCGCGTTTGATGTTGGCGGTGCAGGAATCAGAAGGCAAATTGCGCGAGACTGAATTGCTCGCCAGCAATAAGTGGCGCAATGAGTTGTCGGAAGTATTAAGTAAGCTTGCATCGTTATCGGAAACCAGCACGGGTCTTGCCGATAAAATTAAATACGCGGAAATTCGCTCACCGGTGCGCGGTACAGTGCAGCGTGTATTTACCAATACTGTGGGTGGTGTTGTACAGCCGGGGCATGAAGTGGTTGAGATGGTGCCGCTGGATGACCAACTATTGGTAGAAGCGAAAGTATCGCCGAAAGATATTGCGTTTTTGCATCCGGGGCAGGAGGCGATCGTAAAGTTTACTGCTTATGATTTTGTTGTTTACGGCGGATTAAAAGGAAAGGTTGAACACATCAGCCCCGATACTATTACCGACGAAAAAGAGCGCACCTTTTATATTGTGCGTGTGCGCACTGAGCGCGCGGGTTTTGATCCGAGCTTGCCAATTATGCCGGGCATGATGACGCAAGTAGATATCCTCACGGGCAAGAAAACCGTTCTCGCCTATTTGTTAAAGCCGGTGCTGCGTGCCCAACAAAATGCTATGACCGAACGATGATATCGCACCTGTTTTTTTCACCTGACGACGTAAGTTCACCGCGCTGGCTGCAAGCCTTTCCGGCGGCGCGAATTGATGCTGCGGTTACCTCCGCGAATAATGCTGATTTTGTGTGGCTGCTGCTGCGCGATGAATTAAGTTTTTTGCAAATCCAAAGTTTTAGCGCGACCGGCAAGAAAGTGATTGCGATGACGGCGATCGAAAATCCGCAAGAAGCACGCCGTGCATTGGAGACGGGGGCGAGTGGTTATGTGCATTATCTGGCAGCAGCTGAAGTGTTGGAGCAGGTTGCACAAGTTGTCGCAGCGGGCGGCATGTGGTTGGGCGCGGATTTGATGCGTCAACTCGTGCTGGCAACTGCGCGTATTATCCCGGCTGCAACTACTCCCAAAGCTGATTTATCACTTCTGACGAGTCGCGAAAAGGCGGTGGCTGAATTGGTTGCTGCGGGTAAAACGAATAAAGAGGTTGCGCGCGATTTGGCTATCACCGAGCGCACGGTAAAAGCGCATTTGGGATCGACCTTTGAAAAGCTGCAGGTGCGTGATCGTTTACAGCTGGTGCTGGTTTTTTCGCAGCAGTAGCAGCGCACAAGAATAAGATCCACGCTCACAAAACTTCCTATCTAATCTCACCTCGGAACTCAGCCTTTTGCTTTTTCTTGCATCTCTGTTGGCGCTTAAAACTGTTTTTATCAAAATTTCGCTATTTCTATTCTTTATTCTTTTAAGAAGCTAAGAAAATCTCTGCTTATTGTCCTTTAGTCCAATGGCGCATTTATCCACCATAGCTAGACTGCCATCATTGCTCTCATTCCGTGAGATGCATCACATTTCAATTCGACGTGGAGTCATGTATGAGTAATGCCGTTGCCAAGGTTTCATTTCTGCAAGGTCAAGCATGGGCGAAAGCGCCGGATGGTAGCTTGCGCGCCCTGACCGTTGGAAGCACGCTGAATGATGATGAGATTTTGGTAACCGCGCAGGGCGCCCGCGTTGAGCTGGATGTTGGTAATGGCGAGCCGTTGGTAGTCAATGGTGGCGCTGAAGTGGGTATGAGCCGTGATTTCAACGCTGATACTGCCACTGGTACTGATGAAGCCTTATTAAGTGATGCCAGCGTGCAAGAAGCCTTGACCGTATTGGAGCAGGGCGGCGACCTGTTGGAAGAATTGGAAGAAACGGCAGCTGGTGATAATGGCGGCGGCGGCAGTAATGATGGCCACAGCTTTGTACAGTTAACCCGCGTTATTGAACAAACCGGTTCCCAATCCTTTGATTACGATAGCTCATCTACAGGTACTGCTGCTATACCGGTAAACGATGCAGGCTACGTCAACCGTGCGCCAGAGGTTACTGACCAAGCGCTTTCTTCTGATGAAGATGAAGTCTTGTCAGGTCAAATTATCGCGACCGATATTGAAGGCGACCAGCTCACTTACACCCTGACTACTCCACCAGCTAATGGCACTTTGGTGCTTGATCCCGTTACTGGCCAGTTCACTTTTACGCCCAATGCCAATTACAACGGCCCGGACAGTTTTGTGGTGACCGTGACCGATAACCGCGGCAACTCCAGCGTTACCAATATCACCTTGAGTATTGCGCCGGTTAACGATGCACCTACCACCAATGACATCAACCTGACCACCGATGAAGACACGCCGGTAAATGGTCAGGTCATCGCGCAAGATATTGAAGGCGATACTCTGTCCTACGTTGTTTCCGGCCAACCTGCGAACGGTACTGTAACGCTTGATCCTGTAACCGGTGCGTTCGTTTATACCCCCAATGCAAACTACAACGGTGGCGACAGTTTTATTGTGACTGTTAGCGATGGCAACGGTGGCACTGCCACCAGCACCATCACCATTGGGGTTAATCCGGTTAACGATGCACCTGTCAGCAGCAACCAGAATTTGGTTACCGATGAAGATGTTGCTATCGGCGGCCAGGTAGTAGCCAGCGATATCGACGGCGATGTGCTTGGTTATACCGTTTCCGGCCAACCCACCAATGGTACGGTTACCCTAAATCCTGTGACCGGCGCGTTCGTTTATACCCCTAACGCCAACTACAACGGCAGCGATAGTTTTGTAGTAACCATCAGTGATGGCAACGGCGGTACCACTACCAGCCTGATTACTATCGGCATCAATCCAGTGAATGATGCCCCTGTATCTAACAACCAGAATCTGACCACACCGGAAGATACTGCGTTGCCTGGTCAGGTAGTTGCCAGCGATGTAGACGGTGATGTGCTTGCGTACGCGGTTACCGGCCAACCCGCTAATGGCTCAGTGACCCTGAACCCGGCGACTGGTGCATTTGTGTATACCCCGAATGCTAACTACAACGGCAGCGACAGTTTTGTCGTGACCATTAGCGATGGTAATGGCGGCACTACTACCAGCCTGATCACCATCGGTGTAACGCCGGTGAATGATGCTCCTGTTGCCAGCAACTTGAATTTGACTACCCCGGAAAATGTACCTGTAAATGGGCAAGTCAGTGCGTCGGATATTGACGGCGATACCCTGTCGTTCTCTGTCGGTGGCAATCCGGCTCACGGCACAGTGACCTTGAATCCGGCCACTGGCTCTTTCACCTATACCCCGAACGCTAGTTACAACGGCAGCGACAGTTTTACCGTCACGGTCAGCGACGGCAATGGTGGAACTACTACCAGCGTTGTTTCTATTGGGGTAACGCCGGTTAATGACCCACCAGTCAGCAGCAACCTAAGCCTGACGACTAACGAAGATGTTCCGGTTAACGGCGCGGTAGTCGCGACTGATGCAGATGGCGATGCTCTGTCGTATACCGTTTCAGGTTCTCCAGCTAACGGCACGGTGGTACTGAATGGTGCGACCGGCACTTTTACCTACACCCCTAATTCTGGCTACAACGGTAGCGACAGTTTTGTCGTAACGATTAGCGATGGCAAAGGTGGTACCACCACCAGCACGGTTTCCATTGGTGTTAATTCGGTTAATCACGCGCCTGTCGCCAATGACGACACAGCAACTACCGACGAAGCAACCGCAGTGACTATTGCGGTGCGCGCCAATGATACCGACGCAGATGGCGATGCCCTTGATGTATCCGGCGTGACCCAAGGCGCTAATGGCTCGGTGGTGATTGATGGCGTTACCGGCAACCCTGTCTACACACCTAATGCTGGTTTTGTGGGAAGCGATAGCTTTACTTACACAGTTCGCGATGGCAGTGGCGCAACGTCGACAGCCACAGTGACTGTCACTGTGAACGCGGTTGTGCCGGTTAATCAGGCACCTGTTGCAATGCGTGACTCTATTACCCTGGATGAAGGCGGTACAGCGACCATCCTGGATGGTGGCTCGACCTCCCTTTTGGCTAACGATTCTGATCCGGAAAACGATCCATTGACCGCTATTCTGGTTAGCGGTCCAGCCCATGGTACGCTGACCCTGAATGCAAATGGTACTTTCAGCTACACCCACGATGGCAGCGAAACCACCACAGACAGCTTCACTTATAAAGTTAACGATGGCACCAGCGATGGTAATACCGTCACTGTGAACATCACCGTGAAGCCGGTGAACGATGCACCAATTTCCGTAGCTGATAGTATCCAGGTGAATGAGGGCGGAACCGTCACCGTATTGGTGGGCGGAGCTACCAGTGTATTAGCGAACGACTCTGATGCAGAAAATGATCCTTTGAGTGCAGTGTTGGTCACTGGACCGGCAAATGGCACTCTTACATTGAATGCCGATGGCACATTCAGCTACACCCACAACGGTAGTGAAACTACCACTGACAGCTTTACCTACCGGGCTAACGACGGCACTGTCAACGGCAACATTGTTACAGTGACTATCAACGTAACGCCAGTAAATGATGCACCGGTTGCGAGCAATGATGTTGTAACTGTCAATGAGGATGGCTCAGTAATTGTTGCTGTACGCACCAACGACACTGATGCTGAGGGCGATGCCCTGACCGTAAACTCCGTAACCCAAGGTGCAAACGGTTCAGTCGTCATTGATGTGGTAACAGGCAATCCAGTTTATACGCCGAATAGTGGGTTCTCTGGCACCGATAGCTTTACTTACACTGTTCGTGACCCGTCTGGCGCGATTTCAAATACAGCAACAGTGACAGTCACTGTTAGTCCTGCAAACCATGTTCCAGTAGCAGTTGCGGATAGCATTAATGTATTGGAGGGTGGCACTGCAACAATTTTGGTTGGTGGTGCAACAAGCGTTCTGGCAAATGACTCTGATGCTGACGGTAATGCACTTGATGCTATTTTAGTCAGCGCTCCAACCAACGGTACCCTGACTCTTAACGCTGATGGAACCTTCAGCTATACCCACAATGGCAGTGAAACAACAACTGATAGTTTCACCTACAAAGTTAATGATGGAACTGTTGATGGCAATACTGTAACGGTAACCATCAATGTCACTCCGGTTAACGATGCTCCTGTCGCGGTTGATGATTTCTTCACGACTGCTGAAGACACTGCTATCGCATTTAATCTTTCTGATTTGACGGCCAATGATTCAGACCCTGAAGGGGATACTCTCACCGTATTCAGCGCGGGTGTTGCGACCCATGGCAGCTTGTCAATGGTTGCAGGCAAGCTGGTATTCACCCCCGATGCTGAGTTTAGTGGGCAAGCGTCTTTCCAATACAGCATCCATGATGGGCACGGTAAGGTGTCTACGGCTACGGTTTATATCACCGTAACTGCAGTTAATGATCCCAGTGTTTTGCTGCCCGATACCAAAACTTCACCGGAAGATACTATTGCGACTGGCAATGTATTAAGCAATGACTCTGATCCGGACGATGTATTGCAGGTGGCAAGCTTCACAATTGACGGCAATAGCTATAGTGCGGGTGATACAGCAGTGATTGCCGGTGTAGGCAGTTTTGAGCTGCTTGCTAGTGGTGCCTATACCTTTAATCCCGCACTTGATTACAACGGCGCAGTACCTCAAGTCACCTATACCACCAACACTGGTTTTAGTAGCACTCTGGATATCACTATTACGCCAGTAAATGATGCTCCTGTAGCAAATGACGATTACCTCACCACCACTCAAAATACACCACTGGAAATAAATCTTGCGACCTTGCTAGCGAATGACACTGATGTCGATGGTGATACATTGACTGTATTTGTAGTCGGTGCAGCAACTAACGGCACCCTGTCTTATGTTAGCGGCAAGTTGCATTTTACCCCTGATGCTAATTACACCGGTCCGGCATCGTTCACCTACAGCATGAGCGATGGTCATGGTGGAATTGATACAGCAACGGTGCATATCACGGTCACCGCTGCTCCCAATGTTGCACCTGAAACCAATGCGGTTAGTGCAGTTGGCAACGAAGACTCCTTGATCACCGTTACCCTGTCTGGCTCTGATAGCGACGGTACTGTTGCCGGTTTTGTTATCAAAACCTTGCCAGCCAACGGTGTGCTTTATAGCGATGCATTGATGACTTCAACAATCAGTGTTGGTGATGTGGTTTCTGGTCCGGTTTACTTCATGCCGAATGCTGACTGGAACGGCAATACCAGCTTTGGTTATGCCGCGCGCGATAATCTCGGTCTGGAAGATTCAACTCCAGCAACCGCTAGCATCACCGTTAACCCGGTTGCTGATCCCGCTGTTATCGGCGGTGTTACCAGTGGCAGTGTGAAAGAAGATACTCCAGCGCAATCCAGCGCGAGCGGCACCTTAACGATTACTGATCCAGATGCAGGTGAGGCCGGCTTTAATCCGCAAACCAATGTTGCACAAACCTACGGCACCTTTTCTATTTCTGCCGGTGGTATCTGGACATACAACATCGACAACACCAAACCCGTTGTCCAGGCGTTGAAAGAAGGCGAGACCAAAACTGAAATTATCACCGTAACCAGTATTGATGGCACACCGACTAATGTTGTGATCACCATTACGGGTACTAATGATGTTCCGGTTGCTGTAGCGGATACCGCGAATGTAAATCAGGATGCTGTATTAACCCTGACTCCGGCTCAACTACTGGCCAATGACACCGATGTTGACGGCGATACGTTGACTATTGACTCGGTACAAGGCGCCGTTAATGGCACCGTGAGTTTGGTGGGTGGCAATGCTGTATTTACGCCAACTGCTGGATATTCAGGCCCTGCATCTTTCACTTATACCGTCAGCGATGGTAAAGGTGGAACTGCAACTGCCACCGTGAATGTCACCGTAGTGAAAAGCAATACTCCGCCAGATGCGGTTGATGATTCAGGTGCTCCCGGTAATGCAAGTAATCTCGGTTTGGTATCCGAATATTTTGGTTATCAGGAAGGTACCCATGGTGCAAACCTGACTACTATCGAACAAATCTATTCGTTCATTAATGGTCGTACTCCTAACGCAACATTTGTTGCCAAAACCTTTGATTACGCCGCCGCTACATTTACCAATGACTTGGGCTTCGGCACGAATTTGCAAACCTTCCTCGGCTCTGACGCCGCGACTTTGAGTGCTGATCCGGCAACAACAACGGATGCGATTATCCGCATGTGTGGTTTTGTCGAGCTGGCAGCGGGAACCTATAACTTCAAGGTTTTGGCAGACGATGGATTTCAAATCAGAATTGATGGCCGTGTGGTAGCGGAAGAAAACCGTATCCAGGAAGCCACTACATCAATCCATGATCCATTCACCCTGACCTTGGGCGGATTGCACAGCATTGAAATCATTTATTGGGATCAAGGTGGCGCTGCAAAATTCAAAGTGGAGCTGAGTGATAACGCCGGCATTAGCTATAACCTGCTATCGTCGAAAAATGTTATTCAACAAACGGCGTTTTCTGTTATCGAAGATACCCCTGCAACAATTCCTGTTGCATCGTTGCTGGTAAATGATACTGATGCGGATGGCGATACCCTCACCATCACCAGCGTCCAAGGCGCGGTTAATGGTACCGTTAGCCTTGTAGGTGGCAATATTATCTTTACCCCTGCGGCCAATTACGCCGGTCCTGCCAGCTTTACTTATACTGTGAGTGATGGAAAAGGCGGTACCGACACTGCGAAGGTAAGCTTGTCGGTAACTCCGGTAAACGATGCCCCAACGGCAGTGAATGATTCGCTGACGCTGACTCCAGATCGCGCGACCGCTATACCTGTGTCCACATTGTTGGCGAACGACACTGATATTGAGGGTGATGACCTCATTGTTGTCAGTGTCCAAAACGCTACTCATGGAACCGTCAGCTTATCGAATGGCAATGTGACTTTCACTCCGACTACTGGCTATGAAGGTGCAGCCTCTTTCACTTACACCATCCGTGACAATCAGGGTTTAACTTCAACTGCTACGGTTAATTTAATGGTTGCTGGTGCCATCGCACCATCAGTCGTGGTGAATAAAGCGATTGTGATGAATGCGATTGGTGGTTCAGTGGTGAGTGCTGCATTTCCGATCATTACGCGTTTGGTTGACACTGACGGTTCGGAAACGCTGTCAATTCGTGTGTCAGGTGTTCCTAATGCGGCGACTTTTAATGCAGGCACCAATTTAGGTGGTGGAGTGTGGAGTTTCATCCAATCTGATTTGGCCAATCTTCAAATCAGTCTGCCCAGCAATACACAGCTTAATCAGTACGGTATTGTATTGACGATTGCGGTCACTTCAACTGAATCCGCTAACAATTCGACCGCAACAACTAGCACCACTGTAAGGTTATTTGCTGACTACACCACTAATTCAATTACGACGTCAGAGAACGGTGATTCGAATGGCACATCCGCTGATGATTACATTCAAGGTGGTTCTGGCAACAACACCATCAATGGCGGTGCTGGTAACGACCTGATTTACGGTGGTGCAGGTAACGACATACTCCACGGTGGCATTGGTGAGGATGTTATCTATGGTGGAACGGGCAACGATACCATTTACGGCGGCGCAGGTTCTGATCGAATCAGTGGCGGTGCTGGTAATGATACTTTGTACGGCGGCACCATGGGCGATACCGCGGCTGATACTACGGCAGACGTATTCGTCTGGTCATTAGGAGATCAAGGCATAGCAGGAACCCCTGCAGTAGATACGATCCATTATTTCGGGACCGGTGCGGCAACAGCAAATACCAGTGGCGATATCCTTGACCTGCGTGATTTGCTGCAAGGTGAATCGGTAGGGCCAGCAAATGGTGCGGGCAATCTTGCAAATTACCTCCATTTTGAAGTATCTGGTGGCAATACCATCATTCACATTAGTCACACAGGAGGTTTCACCGCAGATAGTCACGCTGTTGGTGGTGCTTACACCAGTGGCGCGGAGACTCAACAAATCGTTTTGAGTGGTGTGAATTTGCAAAGTTTGTACGGCGGAGCAGCTACTGATCAACTAATTATTACGCAGTTGTTGAACAACAATAAATTAATTACTGATTAATATTATTGGATAGCGAAAAATCCCGCACGATGCGGGATTTTTTTGATATCTGGTTCTCTGTAGGAGAAGTTATGTATATAAAACGCAATTCTGCCGATGAATTAATTGCAATCAGTAGGGAGCCCAGTACCGGTTTTACAGAAGTATTGGATGACGATGCACCAGAGTTATTGGCGTTTTTGCAGCAAGCTAAAACAGCGCAGCAGTTAGCACTGGAGCAAACCGACCAAACCATGGCGCGGGTGTTGGAAGACGTGGTGAATTTGCTGGTGGAGCAGGGTGTAATTCGCTTTACTGATTTACCTGATGCTGCTCAGCATAAACTGCTGAATCGTCGTGAATTGCGCGGCAAACGCAATGGGATTGAGTTGCTTGATGATGGTGATAATCTACATTTGTGAGTGCAAATCGTTTTAGCTAACCTGCTTATTAAAAGACAAACATAAAAAAACCGGCATTGAAAAATCAATGCCGTTTTTTTTATTGCTGTTTTTCACAGCTGGATTTTAAGTGATGTGCGGGCCTGTGAGTCCATCTACGCCAATTTTTATCAATGTTTGTTGTTCCGCTTCGCTAATGACTCCCTCGGCAATCATTTCAATACCCAGTGAGTGTCCAAGTGTACACAGGCTTTGTACAAATGTTTGGCTACTGCTATTAGCATGAATGTCGCGAATAATCGCGCTGTCGATTTTTAAATAGCCCAGGCCCATATCCTGCAAATTGCTAAATTGGGTAAATTCCAATCCAACGTGTTCGATACCAATTTTACAGCCTAGCGCACGCAAGCGAATCGCAAATGCACGCAGTTCCTCCAGATGGCGCAGTACACAAATCTCTGGAAATTCCAGCCATAAATATTTTGTATTTTGCGGTTCTGCTAACAGCAGTGCGATAAGTTGCTCGCGAAAGTGTGCGTTGCACAAGGAGGCGGCAGATAAGTTAATAGCAAGTGGTCCCGGTGCGCGGCGTAGTTGAGTCACGGCCAGTTTGATAACGGCGAGATCTACATCCGGCATCAAGCCTAAACGCACGGCCCAAGGCATAAAATAACCGGCTGGTTTTAATTCGTTATCCAGATGCAAGCGCACAGCTGTTTCTTCATGGAGTAGGTCGCCGCTTGCAGTGCGCACCGGGAATTTCGCTAATGCAATTTCCTGGGTTGCCAAACTGGCAGTGATCGCATCGCGCCATTCGCTTAAATTGTGTTGCACATAATCCAGATTGTCATTTTCTATCGCAATAACCGCACGGTTCCCTTTCAGCTCCGCCTGTGCCAGCGCGCCATCCAATTTGTGTAAAACTTCGTTGCGCTTATCGTCGCTGTTAAAGCTGCTCAGTGCGAGGGGCAGGGCGATTTTATCGAAGCTGGCAGCAATGAGCTGAAAGTTAAGCCTTTGTGAAATATCAGCGCTGATAATATCGATGGGAGTGTCGGTCGGAATAAGTAACGTGAAGTCACTGCCGTTCAAACGTCCTGCATAGCTATCGGGATGCTTATCTTGAATATCGCTGAATACCCCGGCAATTGCCCGCAGTAGTTGATCAACCTGTTGATGCCCTAACTGGTTGTTGAGCTCATTCAAATTCATCACGCGGGCCAGTACGATCACGCCACGTTTTTGCGAGTCTTCACGGGTGAGATAAGTGTCGAGCAAGTTTAAGAAGTGCGTGCGATTGGCGAGGCCAGTCAGTGTGTCAGTTTGTGATTCGCGTCTCAGGGATTCGAGCTGTCGGGCTTCTTTGTCCAACATTTGCTTAACGCCTTGCGAGAGCATATTCATTGCTCGCACTAGACGCTGGAATTCTTTGGTTTTTGGTTCTTTAGATGTAATAAAACGACGCTGGCCAATTGCCTCGGCTTGATCGACCACCAAATCCAGCGGGCGTGAAATATATTTCAAAATAAAACTGCCAATTAATCCACTGAACAAAGTGGCGATCACAAACCAGTCGAGCAGATTGCGGGTATTTTTCCAGAGTGCTTCTACCGCAAAGCGTGAATGGCTTTTAACAATCAGGGTTCCAGCTTGTTGCCAACCGTCCTGAATTTGTGCGATACCCGGTGCAGCATCAATTTTCATTTGCTTTGCAAACCAATGCGGAACCTTGTCAGATTCTATTTTGTTTTCCTCAAAACTGCGCGCAACTATAGGTTTTTTGTTGGCGTCCTGAAAAATAATGTATTCGTAATGGCCTGCATCAAATTGGGCGGTAATTAAAAGCTCCAGAGTGACCGGGTCCTTGTCCGACATTTGGGAGATCGACAGCGCGAGTGAATTGGCGTTATCGATATTTTTCAAACTCAATTGTTCCTGCAAATAGTTTTTAGCAGTAATCGTACTGATCACCACATTGCCCATCAGTACCAGCAGCAAGAGCAGGATAATACCGATCCATAATTGTTTAATTAATGACATGATTTTTGCCTTTTAGCGTTTATCATTTTGTTGTTGGAAGCGAGTGCGAATAAAAATTTTGCATGATTAAAACCCCTCTTCCTTGGCGCGGGCGAGCAAATCGCGCCAGCGCGACAAGCGCGCAGTTGGATCAGCAGGCGTGGCCTGATTGCCAACCCATAATCCCTCGCTATTAAAACTAAAAATGGGGCGCAGGTCAGTGCGCACAGTGGCAGGTTCGATGGTATCTACCAGACTATCCAAAATCAGTGGTATTGCGTTAGGTTCGGCGTAATAACCTAGCACCATGTGTGCTTGGAATACCCGGCTCTGTGCGCCGCCGATTTGTGCTTTAACGTAAATCAGGCGCAATTGTTCGTTGGAAAAACCAAGTTGTAGCAGGCTTAAATATTTAGCGATGGTGTAATCTTCGCAATCACCGGCACGAACACCCATGGTCTCCAGTGGTGTGGCCCAGTAATCGCTTTTTTTCCACACCAGCATATCGGTGGTGTAGTGAATATTCTGATTAAAGAATCGATTGACCTGCTGTAATTTTTCATCGTTACTGTTTTCAGCGTTAGCGGTATCGAGCATTCGATTCCAGGCTGCCAGTAATGCCACGCCATCACTGCCATAGCGAGATTGCATGACCTGCTGCATTTTATGGGAGTCCACATTTGCACATGCAATTAGTGAGAGTGCGAGCCCCAATCCAAAGCCAACACCCGCGCGGCTGTAGTCGTGACCAAGCGTCAGGCCCGACCTGCTTTTTAGCGTGTGGTATAACCGCCTAAGCCATGCCATGAGGGCGGCTCCGCAGAGAGGATAGTTGTTGGGGTGAGTTAGGCATGGATACCAAAAGCAGACGAGTTAATCGGAATATCTATATTCCTTCTGAGTATAGTCAGACTTTTGAAAAATGCGCCTTAAAATTAATAAGAAGAGTGTTTAAATTCAAGCAGTTAGACACTTTTCGACCAGTCGGATTGTTAGTGGTCGTATTGTGGCCGCCTTAAAAATCATTCATCGACAAACTCCCGCGTATTTTTCCGGTGAGGTATGTGTTGAACTTCTTCATCAGCAGTAATGCAAAACTTTGGATAAACATGTAATCGTTTGCGCAAAACCGCAGCCGAAAATAATTCGGCACTTAAACGTCTATATGTGATTTTGTAGTGACTGCTGCATACGTATTCAAATGCTTTCGCCAATCTGAATACGTATGCAGCACTTTGCTTGTTTCCGTTTTATCTAATCAAATATCCTTTCCAATAAAATAAATAAAGGAAAGGCCGCTATGAAACATAAACTCATACTCCTCTCATTTTTGCTGATCTCGTCAGCAAGCGCACAAGCTGATTGGTTTCTGCGTGGTACGCATAACAGTTGGGCTGCAACCCAAATGAATGCGGCAGGAACCAATACCATGGAATTAACCAACGTTGTTTTTTCGTCAGCAGGAAGCATCAAGTTTGATCGATACGGAAATTGGACAGAAAGTTACGGGGTTGGCGGACTCAACGGCAGTAATATTCCCGTTGCAGCAGGAACCTGGAATATTAAATTTTATACCGATACCAAAAATTGGAATATTTCTTCAGTGAGTGCAGCGGCGAATTATCATTTGCGCGGTACGTTTAATGCGTGGGCTGAAGGAACATTGTTGACTCGTGTTGGTACAACCGATGTTTACGAAAGTTGCCAGCAATTTGTGGGTGGCGATGCAACCGGTGGCCCGCGTTTTAAAATTGATCCTAATGGTGGTTGGGGGAGTGATGCCATTCCCGCAGCAGATTACACCGTGGCCGCTGGTTGGGTAAAAATTTCTTTTAATGGCACGACTAAAACGATTAGCACACAGCAAAATCTTTCTGCCAATTGCGGCGCGAGCGTATCAAGCTCTGCTACTTCCAGCTCATCCCTTTCAAGTTCAAATGCTTCCAGCTCAACTCCATCAAGCGTTGCAGCATCTTCGTCGTCAGCGGTGATTAGCTCATCAAGTGTTGCATCAACACTTTTCCATTTGCGTGGTACTCATAATGGTTGGGCTGAAGGAGATTTATTTAGCACCGCTGCCGGTGCAAACCAGTTAGAAATCTGCCGCAATTTTAGTGCAGGCGATGCTACTGGTGGTCCTCGTTTTAAAATAGATCCTAACGGCGCATGGGGCAGCGATGCATTCCCTGCTGCTGATCAGGCCGCTAATGGTTGGACTAAAATTATCATCAATACCAGCAGTCGCACATTAGTGAGTGTAACCACTAATTTGAGCGCGAATTGTGGTCTGGCAACTTCAAGTTCGGCCGGGTCATCATCGAGTGGTTCAAGCAGTAGTGTTGCAGTCGCTGATGATTTCCGTGCGCGCACTATGTATTTCCTGTTCGTGGATCGTTTCGCCAATGGCAGCACTGCTAATGACAACGGCTTAAATTCTGCTGCGACTTCAACCACTAAATCTGCCGGTGCGCAGAGCGAATGGAAAAAATATTGGGGTGGTGACATTGCCGGTTTGATTTCAAAACTGGATTACTTGCAATCGCTAGGTGTAACTGCAATTTGGGTGACGCCACTGGTTGATAATATTAATGTTGGTAACGAAGGTGGATATCACGGTTACTGGGCGCGCGATTTTTATGCGGTAGATGAACATTTGGGTGATTGGGCTTTGGTTGATGAGCTGGATGCACAAATGGAAGCGCGCGGTATGAAACTGGTACTGGATATTGCGCTCAATCATTCCAATCAGGATGATCAATATGAATTTGGTGCGCTCTATAAAGAAGGCGCTTTCATCACCGATTTTTCTAGCGGTAAAGGAACTTGGTACCACGCAAACGGTGCTATCTCGGATTGCGGCGATACCAACCCTGCGACTACCTGTAATGGTGAGTGGGATGACCCCTGGTCATTCCGTAATAAGAGTTTATTTAATCTGACGGATTTTAATCACGGCACTAGTAGCAATTCACTTGCGGATCAATATTTAATTGATGCAGCGCTCAAGTGGATGGATCACGGTGTAGATGCTTTCCGTATCGATGCGATCAAACATATCGAGCCCTCATTTATCAATCGCTTCAGTGCAGCAGTGCGCGCGAAAAAAGCGGACACCTATATTTTCGGTGAGTGGTATAACGCAGGTGCTGGCGATTCTGTATCTATGACTTTCCTCAATGAGCGTCGCGGTTCTGAATTGCTGGATTTTAAATTGCGTGATGCGATTGAGAATGCAATTGCAGGCAATATCACCATGGTTAATTTGAGTAGCCATATCGCTTCTCGTGCAAGTGCAATGAATGGTTTTGAAGATTTGCAGGCAATCTTCCTCGATAATCACGATGCAACACGTACCAGTGTATATCTACAAACGACGGGCACCACGAATCGTGGAGCAGGAAAGGGCATGATTAAGAGTTTTGCTGATGCTCGCCAAAATCTTGGTATGGCATTGGTAATGACACTTCCAGGTGTGCCTACGATTTATTATGGTACCGAGCAAAACTCTACCTGGTTCACGCCTAATGGTGATGGCCAAGTGGGGCATGATCCTTACAATCGCGAACAAATGCCATCCTTTAGTCAAAGCACCGCTGCGTTTAGTTTAATTAGTTCGCTAGCGAATCTACGCAAGAATAGCGCTGCGATTCAGCGTGGAAGTTACATTGAGCGTTGGAGTACGCCGGACGTCCTCGTATTCCAGCGTCAGGAAGGTAGCGATTGCGCAGTAGTTGCCGTAAATCGCGGCACAGCAACGACTATCGCTGTCCCTAATCTGTGTCTTGCAAATGGTGCTTACACCAGCCTTGTCGGAACTGATGTGGTGAATGTAACTAGCGGTAGTGGTACGTTTACTCTTTCGCAAAATGAAGTAATAGTTCTGCACTAACTGCTTGGCTTTCACTTTTTGACAATAAACCAGTTGAGGGGATATCCAGTGGGTATCCCTTTTTTACTTTTTCTTTATTTAAAAGGTCGTTTGGCTTTGTTGAGCGAGATCGATAAAAATAATGGCGAAAGTACTTTTTACATCCCTTATGCCAATTTAACAAAAATAATGTCGCTTAAGGCTTCCTTTTAAGGGGTTGTCACATAGATTTTCAGAGCGTGTAAGGATAAAAAAAGACAAAACATCAGCGAAAAGAAATATAGGCGTATTAATCATCCAAAAGACGTGATTTATTAAGCAATATTTTAGCGTTTAAACTATCAGAGTTATTTGGTGCCGCTCTCGGCTTTAATATTGCAGGGTTAAGATCAATCTCTCCTATGAATGGAATATAGATGGAGTGGAGGCGATATAGCGTTTAAATAGAACAGACATCGGATTCAGGCCAGGAAGGAATTATGCGATTTCTGGACTTGTTGGGAGGCTTATCCCACATGCATTTAATTCATGTTAAAGAATGTATACAGACTGCGTCAAAATGATTATGTTATGATCGTATTAAAGAGCAGTGCGTACGGCCTGAAATGATTTTAGTGCTCACTGCAAGGATCTTATTAATTTCAACATGTGCCTAATGGCGTAAGGAGCGGCTTAAATGATTCAGCTACAACGCAACTATAATGCAAATAATAATCTGAATGATGGCGAGCCGGGCCAGCCCTATGTTCGTTCTTATGAAGAATACCTTTCTTTAGCGAGCATTCCTCATTGTGACGGGGTATCTGCCCGTGTGGTCAATGCACTGCACTTGCGAGTAGGTCACACAGACCTCTCAATTGAACAGATCGCTTCGGACTTGAACTTAACCAAGCGCACACTTCAACGTCGCCTGCAAAGCCAAAACACTAACTTTGCGCAATTGCGTGACGATCTTCGTTTTCATTACGCAATCAAGTATTTGATAAATGAAAATATGAGTGTAGATCTTGTGTCGCGCGCGTTGGATTTTTCAGACCGTACTAGTTTCACGAATGCTTTTAAACGTTGGACTGGGTTGTCTCCAAGTACTTTTCGCAAGTTATTCAGAGACTACGTTTAGTTCTTGCGGGATTATCATGGGGAGCTGCTTAGTGCAGCCCTCCAATCTTAATGCAGTACCCCGATGGGTATTTTGATCGAGTTATCTTTAGCTTCAGCAATTTCAGGTATGACGGCGCAATAATAATTAACTACACCTTGAATGTGAGTAGCAGGGTGAATGCATGATATGGCATTCGTAATTCGCGGTTCGTAAAAGCCATCAGCTGTTTGAAATAATGGTACAAATTTGCGTGACTCTAATGCGGCGCAGAGGTCTGACGGCGCTCCTTCTTCCAATAAAATTTGTAGATGTTCCGCGATGTCCTCCTCAGTGTATATGACACATGAGAAGTTATTCCTATTATGGGCTCGTAATGCGAAACGAGATGGGTTGCTTAGATAGTAGTATTCAACTATCACTAAACTTTCGCAGGTGTCTTGAAAATAGCGTGCAAGCTGGGGGTCTGCGAAGAAAGGGGTTCCGCTATCAATCGCTTCCGTTTTTAGGCTGCTAGATAATTCATTAAAGTAAGCATGCTGCAGTT
>Ga0247822_10000443_pt1 | contig 22311 bp, 12 predicted proteins | sample 13C_Cellulose_Da_FD_192423 | JGI IMG/M metagenome (GOLD analysis project Ga0247822, IMG submission 192423) | Soil microbial communities from agricultural site in Penn Yan, New York, United States - 13C_Cellulose_Day30 | ecosystem: Environmental > Terrestrial > Soil > Agricultural land | place...
CCCCACCACCCATGTCCGACCTGCTGTTCTTCGATGCGATCACCGACGCGGACGCCGGCCGGGTCGGCGGCAAGGCCGCCGGCCTCGCGCGGATGGCTGCCGCCGGGCTGCCGGTGCCGCCCGGGTTCGTCGTCACCACCGATGCCTACCGCCGGATGGGCGAGTGGGGCACCCGCTCCGATGAGGACTTCGCCGACGCCCTCCAGGCCGCGTACCGGCGGCTCGGCGAGGGGGACGTGGCCGTGCGGTCGTCGGCCACGGGCGAGGACGGCATCGAAGCCAGCTTCGCGGGTCAGCAAAGCACCTTCCTGGGGGCGAACGACCTCGACCACCTGCTCGACTTCATCGACCTGTGCTGGCAGTCACTGCATTCCGAGCGGGCCATCGCCTACCGCCGACAACACGGCATCTCCGATGACGGCCTGGCGATGGCGGTGGTGGTGCAGCGGCTCGTGCCCGCTGAGGTAGCCGGCGTGCTGTTCACCCGCGACCCGACCGACCCGGCCGGCAAGCTGATGGCGGTGGAAGCGTCCTGGGGCCTCGGCGAGGCGGTCGTCTCCGGCAAGGTGACGCCCGACCGGTTCCGGCTGGACCGCGACACCGGAGCCGTGGTCGAGAGGCACCCGGGCCGCAAGACGGTCCGCATCACCGCCGCCGGCGAGGAACCGGTCCCCCCGGAGCGGCAGGAGGCGTTCTGTCTGAGTGACGGCCAGTTGTCGCAACTCGCGGAGCTGGGCCGCCGAGTGGAATCGCTGTACGGTGCCCCGCGGGACGTGGAGTGGGCGTTCGCTGGCGGCATCTTCCACCTGTTGCAGGCGCGACCGATCACCGCCGGATCCGCGGCCGAGCGAGAGCGGGTCCGCGCCGAGATCATGGGACAACTCCGTGCGACGGCCGACCCGCGCGGCACCGTCTGGGTGCGGTACAACCTCAGCGAGGTGCTGCCCGCGCCGACGCCGATGACCTGGGCGGTGGTGCAACGACTGATCGCGGCGGACGGCGGGTTCGGGGCGATGAACCGCGACCTCGGGGCGAAGCCGGACCCGGCGCTCGGTTCGCAGGGGGCGTTCGACCTCGTCGCCGGGCGACCGATGTGCAACCTGTCCCGCCTGCCGCGGATGCAGTTCGCCCGGCCGCCGATCGAGTACCCGTTCGCCGCGCTCAAGGCCGACCCGTGGCGGGCGCTCGACCCGAAGCCGACGCTCAACCCGTCGCGCGTCGGCCTGCTACGGCTGCCCGGCGTCGTCTGGCGGCTGCACCGCATGGCCACCGCCACCCGCCGGCATGCCGAGAGCTTCGCAGCGAGGTTCACGGCGGAGATCGCCCCGAGGTTCGCCGCCGACGCACGGGCGGCCCTGGCCCAGGACTGGAAGACGCTTGACCCACCAACACTGAGGCAGGTGTTCGATACCTGGGTGAGCCGGACGCTGGTGGACTTCGCCCGCGACAGCCTCAAGCCGACGGTGTTCGCGGACCTGGCGTGGACGATGCTCCTTGAACTGCTGAAGCCGAGGCTCGGCGAGGAGCGGGCGCGGGCCGCTGTCGGCGAGGTGGCCCTCGGGGCGAGGCCGCCGGCGGAGGCCGACCTTGCCGCCGCGGTGAAGGCGCTCGCGGCCGGGGAGACGGACCGCGCGACGTTCCTGGAGCGGTTCGGGCACCGGTGCGCCAACGAGATGGAACTGGCTCAACCGCGGTGGAGCGAAACCCCGGACGCGATCCCGGCGCCGGACCGGGGTCAGCCACCGTCATCCCCGGTCCTGCGGGCGATCGAGGAGCGGCTCGCGGCACTGGCGCCCCGGCCCGAAGACCCGGCCGACGCCTGGAAGCGAATCGCCGCGGAAGCCAAACTCTCCGGGCCGGCCCACGCCGCCGCGACCGCCTGGGCCGACCGGCTCCGCACCTACCTGGGCCTGCGCGAGTCCGCCAAGCACCACCTCCTGCTCGGCTACGCGGTGATCCGCCGGGCACTGGTCGAACTCGATACCCGGTTCGGCCTGCACGGTGGCGTCTTCTACCTGCTGCCGGCGGAGCTGGACGAGTTGCTCGCCGGCCGCAACCTCTCGTCCCGGATCGCGGACCGGCGTAAGCGTCGGCGGCTGGAACTGGGCCTGGAGGTCCCGCCGGTCCTCTTCAGCGACGACCTGGACGCGATCGGCCGGCCGGCCCCGCCGCCGGAGGGGGCGACGACGTTCGAGGGCGTCGCGCTGTCGGCCGGGGTCGCGGAGGGGCCGGCGCTGGTGCTGACGGAGCCGACCGGCGACCTGCCGGCCGGACCGTTCGTGCTGGTGTGCCCGTCCACGGACCCGGCGTGGGTGCCGCTGTTCGTCCGCGCGGCGGCGCTGGTGATGGAGACCGGCGGCGTCCTCAGTCACGGTGCCATCGTGGCGCGGGAGTTCGGCCTGCCCGCCGTCGCGGGCCTGCCGGGGATCACGCGGCAAGTCCGGACCTGCGACGTGCTGCGGGTGGACGGGTCGAGAGGAACCGTCACAAGAGTTCAAAGTTAGAAGTTCAGAGCCAGCACGGTGCGGCTCTGAACTTTTAACTTTGAACTTCTAACTTTTCACTGAACTAGGAGCGCCATCCGGGCGACGTTTGCCAGGGCCGGGTCGATCACCGACTTCAGCGCCGCCTGAACTTCCTTGGGGTCGTACAGCGTCATGCCGTCCTTCTGGACGTTCAGCGCTCCGGTCTGGGCCACCTGGGTGAGCTTCTCGACCAGCGTGTCCCGGTCGTTGGTCCCGTCCAACAGCGGCACCAGGTGCTTGTCCAGGTCGTTGAGCCGCACGACCTCGTGCCGGCGGTTGGTCGCCGTCGCCCCGCGCTGGGCCTGGAGGCGGGCCAGCGGCAGCGCCACCGGCTTCGGCCCCGCCTGCCGGGCGAACGCGATCGGCATCCCGTGCAGTTCCACCAGGTCCGATCCCATGTAGCAGTTCAGCAGCCCGACCGCCAGGACGTTGGTGTCCTCGGCGACCACCTTCGGGTCGGCCGGGTCGCCACCGCCGATCGACTCGCGGGCCTGCTTGCGGAGCAGGTCGAACGGCACCGTGCCGGGGTACGCCTCGCCGAGTAACTGCATCGCCGCCTTCAGCAGCGGCCGGGTGGTCGCCATCGTCATGCCGCTGGGCGCCTTGTAGGAGACGTTCTCCTCGGCGGTCAGCTTCAGGTCCTGGATCGGCTGGTTGTCCGCCCCGACCGGCTTGGCCGGGCTGGCGACGTGCAGCACCCGCAGGCACTCCGGGTTGACCGCCCAGTTCGGCTGCACCTTGTCCCGGCACAGCACCGTCTCGCGAAACATCCGGTTGCGCAGGAAGTCCATGTACTGCTCGGCCTGGATCTGGTCGGTCGCGAGGATGCGCAGCGTCTTCTCGATGTCCGGGCCGAAGTTGCCAGTGACCATCGTGCCGACCCGGGCCTCGCCGAGGTACTTCAGCCCCTTGGCCTTGGCCCGCTCGGCGAACTGGTGGAAGTAGACCGGCTCGTTGTTCTCCTCCAGGTGCTCGTGGTACAGGTAGTGGTCGGCCTGGTGGCGGAGCGTCTCCAACTCCTGCTTGAGGAGTATCGCGTAGGCGCTGCCGTCCTGGCGGACGGACTGCGCCAGGAAGTCCAGCAGCGCCCGCGCCTGCTGGGTGCGCTGCTGGGCAGTGTTGAACCGGGACGAGTGGTATCGCATCATGTCCCGGATCATCCCCCGCATGTGCCAGCCGGGGAACGTGTTGTACGAGACGTACGCGATGCCGTTGGGGGTCAGCAGCTTGTTGCAGATGTCGAAGATCTTCTCCTGCACCTTGCTCGGCACCCAGCTAAAGACGCCGTGGCAGATGACGTAGTCGAAGTTCCCGTAGGACTCGTCCACGTCGAGAATGCTGGCGTGCTTGAGGGTGACGTTCTTGAGGCCGAACTGCTTGACGAGTTGCTGGCCGTCGTCGATCTGGCGGGCGGACAGGTCGATGCCGACGAACTCGCTATCCGGGAGGTAGTCGGCCATCGGGATCAGGTTGCCGCCGGCGGCGCTGCCGAGTTCCAGCACCCGGCAACGCTGCACGGGGGTCGGCCGCATCCCGAAGAGGGTGCCGACGACGAACAGCCGGCTCGGGTGGGTCTGGGAGAACGGGTGGCTCTCGTAGGGGACCTCGTCGTAGCTGTTGACCGGGGGGGCAGCCGGGTTGGCGGTCGGGACGTCGGACAGCATGTCGGGCATGGGGCATCCTCGGCCGGTGTCCCGGCGGGGTAGAAGTAGGGCTCCTGCGACAGGGATACTTTCCGCAAGCGCAGGGGTTTGGTCAAGGCGGTGTCCCGACGGGCGGGGTACAATCGCCCGCGGACTTGCCTCTTCCCCGGTGCCGACTCATGGCCGACCTGGTGCGGTTCTCCGTTTCGCTGGAAGGCGACCTCCTGGAGGAGTTCGACCGGTACGTCCGCGACGGCCAGTTCGCCACCCGCAGCGAGGCGATCCGGCAACTCTTGCGGCAGACGCTGACGACGCAAGCGTGGGAGGCGGATTCCCAGGAGATGACGGCGACCCTGACGCTGGTCTACGACCACCACAAGTCGCACCTGGTGGAGAGGTTGATCGAGGTGCAGCACCGGCACGGCGAGGCGGTGGTGGCGACGCTGCACGTCCACCTGGACCACGACCACTGTATGGAGGTGATCGTGCTCCGCGGCAAGGGGAGCAAGTTGCGGCAGCTGGCGGCGGAGTTGCGCGGGCTGAAGGGCGTCCACAAGGGCGAGCTGACGCTGGCGGACACCGCCCCGCACGCCAACGGGCACGGCCACAAGCACGGGCACACGCACAAGCACTGAGACGGCCGCCGCTGACCTTTTCGTTCCCAAGCTCCGCTTGGGAACGCAGGTCGCCAAGCGGAGCTTGGCGACCTGGCGGGGAGGGGCATCGCAGCGGCGCAGGGACTCACTGCCGGCATCACACGCGAAGCGGAGCTTCGCGGACTGCGTTCCCAAGCGGAGCTTGGGAACGAGAGGACTATACCGCCATCGCGTTGTAGCCGCAGTCCACGTACAGGATCTGGCCCGTCACCGCGCTGGCGAGTTGGCTGCACAGGTACACCGTCGAGTCGGCGACCTCCTCCGGCCGGATCGGCCGCGGCAGCGGCGACCGCGCCGCCGCGTACTCGATCGACTTCTCGAACTCGCCGGGCCGGATCGACCGCGCCGCACGGCTCGCGTAGGGGCCGGCCGAGATCAGGTTCACCCGGATGTTCTTCGGGCCGAGGTTGCTCGCCAGTTGCTTCGCGTCGATCTGCAGCGCCGCCTTGGCGGTACTCATGCCGCCGCCGTAGTACGGCACCACTCGCTCGCCGCCCAGGTACGTCAGGCCGACCGCGCTCGCCCCGCCCGGCCGGTCCGCCATATACGGCTCCGCGTAGCGCAGCAGGCTCGTCAGTGAGTACGCCGAGATGCCCAGCGCCTCGAAGTACCCCTTGCGGCTGGTGTCCTTCTGGGACTTGGTGATCTCCCGGCTGAACGCGATCGAGTGGATCAGGATGTCGATCCCGCCGAACTCCTTGCCGACGGCGTCCACGGTGCCCTTGATGGAGTAGTCCGGGAACTTGGCGTAGCGGCGGTCGGTGCGGACCTCTTCCGGCACGTCGTCCATCGTGTCGTAGCTGGCGTCGCAGGGCAGAACCCGCTCGATCTTCAACTCGCCGCGGCCGTAAGGCAGTTGACGGGACTCGCGGTCGGCGTCGCGGGTCAGGATGCTCTCGACGATCCCGACGACGCGCGGGTGGCTGGCGAGCACGATCTTCGCCCCGGCGGCGTTGAGCGCCTTGGCGATGTACCAGGCGAAGCTCTCGTTGTCGCCCACCCCGGTGACCAGCGCCACTTTGCCGGAGAAGTCGATCGGGATCATGGCAGGCACCTCCGGAGAGAAAACGGGCCGCGGAGGACGCGGGGCTTCGAACGCGGATATACGCGGATGGAAGACAGGATGATATCCTGATTCTTATCCGCGTCTTGATCCGCGCCGGAGTCCGCGTCATCCGCGGCCCGTTTTATGGATTGCCTGCCGGCCCGTCACTTCGCCGCCTTGACGAACAGCCGGTCCCACACCCGCAGTCCGCCGCCCTTGCCGTCGGCCGTCTCGGTGCCGGCGGCCAGCACCTTGCCGTCCGGCGAGAGCGCCAGGCCGCGGACCGTCTCGGCCGTCAGCCCGGACAGGGTGGACGAAGACAGCCAGTTGTCCGGGTTCGATCCCTCCCAGACGGTCCAGACCTCGACCCGGACGGCCAACTCGTCCCCTGGCTTCTCGGGCTCCGCCCGCACCCCGGCGGCGAACCGCTTGCCGTCCGCCCGCACCGTCAGGGCCGTGATCGGACCCCGGAGCTTCAACCGCTTCAATTCCTTGAACGTCTCCCCGTCCCAGACGACGACTTCGCCCGCAGCGTCGGCGGTGACGATCCGCTTGCTGTCCGCTGACCACGCGGCCGCGGTGACCTGGGCCGCCCCCTGCTTCAGCAGGTGCATCGGCTCGCCCGATCCGGCCCCCCAGACCTGGGCGTAGTAATGGGTGGCCTTGGCCGGGTCCGGTTGGGGGCCGCCTGCCTCCGGCCAGGTGGGGTCGATCTTGACGTTCGGCAAGAACACCAGCCGCTTGCCGTCCGGCGCCCAGGCGACGGCCGCCGGCGGCCCGTCCTCCGGCTTCGGGGCACCGGCCAGGGGACCCAGTTGCACCGCCCCGGACCCCGGTGGGAGGGATTCGACCCGGACCGCCCGGCCGTCCGTCACCGCCACCCGCTTTCCATCCGGCGACACCGCAATTGCGTGACCCCCCGCCGCCTTGTCCGGGAGGACCCACCGGGTCTCGACCTCGTCGGCAACCGGGAACGCCATCCCCTGCGCCCCGTCCGGGGTGGCGACCGCCACCGTCGTCCCGTCTGGAGAGACGGTGACCCCGTGCCGGACTGGGCCGGTGCGGTTACCGGCGACCGTCGTCGGCCGCAGTCGCCCGAGGTCCCACTGGCGGATCCGACCGTCCCCCGCAGTGACGAACGTCCGCCCGTCCGGGGCGAAGGCCAGCGAGGTGACCGGCCCGACCGGCTCCACGTCGGCCGGCAACGGCCGCTCCCGCCACACCCACAGATCCTGGTTCCGCTCGACCTCCGGCGGCGGGTCAGCCGGCTGAGCGGCAGGTCGCCCCGGTCTCGCCGCGTTCGCTGCCGGCTGCCCCGGGGGGTTCGCGTCCGACTTTCCAGGCTGGGCCATCACAATCCCTCCCCCGGCCGCCAGCCCGGCCGCCATCAGCACCACCGCCGGCAGCTTCCACCGGCTTACGCTCATCGCACGCATCACACCCTCCGCCAGTGCAATCGAGACGGGGGGAACCGACGCCGACGCCGCACCGGACGCGAACTCCAGCGCCGCCGTCACGGCATTCGCCGCCAGCGTCGGTGGGAGGTCGGCCCTCGCCGCGGACGCCAGCACCGCCGCCAGCGCCGCGGACGAGAGCGTGACGCCGCGCCGCCGCAGACGGGCCGCGAGCAACTCGCGCCCCTTGGCGACGCGGGCCGCCACCGTGCCCTCCGGCCAGCCGAGGTCGCGGGCCGCCTGCGACCGCGACCGGCCGTTGAGGTCGCAGGCGACGACCGCCCGCCGGTAGCGTTCCGGCAAGCGGGCCAGCTCCTCGTCGAGGACCGGACCCAGGTCGGCTGCGGCCGGCGCGTCCTCGACCGCCTCCGGCTTCGCCGCCGCGAGCTGTCGGTGTCGGCGCTTCATGGCGAGTGACCGGGCTTTCGTCGCCGTGCGGACCGCGACGCCGTAGAGCCACGGGCCGACCGCGCCGGGCGGGCGGACGTCCGCGGCCCGGCGGGCGAGGACGAGCCAGACCGCCTGGAAGGCGTCCTCGGCATCCTGGGTGTGACCCAGGATTCGTCGGCAGACGCCGAACACGGTGGGGCCGTGGCGGCGGACCAACTCGGCGAACGCGGCCGCATCACGGGCCGCGGCGAACCGTGTGACCAGTTCGCCGTCCGGCTCGCGGTCGGGGTCGGAGGCGAGCGAGCGGAGGACGTCGATGACCATACCGGTCGGCATCGGCGTGGTTCCCCGGAAATCGCCCCGGCAACGCTGCCGGGGCTTACACGGGGGAGTTGCCCGGCCGCGGGCGGTCTGATGTGGGATTATCGCGGAAATGTGTAACTGAGGAACCTTGTGCCGTCGCAGATTTCTGGGAGGGCGAGGCTCCTGCCGAGCCGAAGCATCCAGAGGCTCGGCAGGGCCTCGCCCTCCCAAGAGGCTCGGCAGGAGCCTCGCCCTCCCAAGAGGCTGTCCGCCCGACCCTCATTCCCACCGCAACTCGAACAGTTCGCCCTGGAACGGCCAGTCCTCGGGTCGCGCAGCGAGGCCCGCCCGCACCGGGTTGCTGACGACGTACTCCCACTTCTCTTCGTACCGCTCGTCGTGTCGGAGGCGGGTGTCCCAGTGGTCGGTCTGCCAACGAATCGACTTGTCGGAGTGCCGCTTGCGGAATTGCGACTTCCAGAACGTCACCCACGAGTCAAACTCGATGTCCATCGTGCCCGGTGCGGCGAACAGGTGCATGTGGTCCGGCATCAGGACGTACCGGCCGACCAGCCAGCCGGTCGCCGCCTGCCAGACCGACCGGATCAGGTCGTGGTTCTCGTCGGTGGCGAGCCACGGTCGGCGGTGGTGAGTACAGACAGTCAGGTAGACGATCGTTGGGCGGTGGGGGTAGGTGAACACGCCGTGCGCGGGGTGTTTCCGGCGGGGGAGTTCAGGAGATGTTGCAGACGAGTCCGACATCAGAGCCTCAGCTTGGGAGGGCGAGGCTCCTGCCGAGCCGGAGCTGAAGAGGCTCGGCGGGAGCCTCGCCCTCCCACAAGCCGGCTCGGCGGGAGCCTCGCCCTCCCAAAATCACCCCGGCGTGCTGCCGATCACCCGGCGGACGCAGCCCTTGAGGTCCACCGGGCGGAACGGCTTCTGGAGGAAGAGCAGCGTCGGCCCGAACGGTAGACCGGCCGGCTCGGGGGAGCCGCTGGTCAGCACCACCGGTAGGTCCGGGCGCACCTTGCGCACCTCGGTCAGCACGTCCCGCCCGTCGGTGCCCGCCAGCCCCAGGTCCAGCAGCACGAGCGCGAACCGCCCCGAGTCGGCCCGGAACAGTTCCACCGCCTCCGGCCCGGCGGCGGCCTCGGCCACCGCGAACCCCAGCGACCGCAGCGAGATCGCCGCCAGCTTGCGGACGGACGGCTCGTCGTCCACCACCAGTGCGGCGCGGTCCGGCGCGATCGCGACGGACGGCAACGGCCAGGGGGTCGGCTCGTCCACCCCGACAGGGCGCGGCGCGGCGGCCGGCAGGCAGACCCGGAACACAGTTCCCTGCCCCGGCGCGCTCGTCACCCGGACCGCCCCGCGGTGCTCATGGACGATGCCGCGGACCGCCGCCAGCCCCAGCCCGCGGCCGGTGAACTTGGTGCTGTAGTACGGGTCGAACACCCGAGCCAGTGTCGGCCCGTCCATGCCGCAGCCGGTGTCGGCCACCTCGACCCAGACATGCGGCCCGGCCGGCGGCTCCCCGACCCACTGGCCGCCTGCCGCTTCGGGTTCGGACGTGCCGCAGGTGCGGATGGTGATGGTGCCGCCCGACGCGCCCAGCGCCTCGGAGGCGTTCTGCACCAGGTTGAGTAGCACCCGCCGCAACTGGCCGGGATCGGCCTCGACCGGCGGCAGGCCGGCCGCCAGCTCGATCCGCAGCGCCGCGCCGCGCGCCGTCGACAACTGGACCAGGTCCGCCGCGTCCTCGATCAGCCGGTTGACGTCCACGGCCCGGCGGGGCGGTCCACCGGCGGGGCCGAGCATTTGCTGACAGAGTTGCGTGGCGTGTTCGGCCGACTTCTCGATCGGCCGCAGGTACTCGTGCAGGCCCGACCCCGGCGGCAGCAGCTCGCGCGCCAGGCTGGCGTTCCCGAGGATGCCGGTCAGCAGGTTGTTGAAGTCGTGGGCCACCCCGCCGGCCAACTCCTGGTACCCGGCCCCGGCAGCGTTGCGGGCGTCGGCCAGGCGGGCTTCGCTCTCCCGGCGCGCCGCCTCGGCCTGCTCGCGGGCAGCCGCCTCCCGGTCGCGTGCGGCGGCGGCCGCCTGGGCCTGTCTTTTGACGCGCAGGAGTAGCACCGTCAGGACCGCGAGCCCCGCCAGGCCGACGACAACCGAGCCGACGAGCAACTCGGGCCACGGCACGTCGGCCGACCATCGGAACTGAAGGAACGCGGGCAGCGCGACGCCGACCGGAGGCCCCACCGGGGCGCGAGCCGGTGTCGGGTCGGACCTGAGGGCGATGAATCCTGTCGAAACGCAGACCCCGATGACCACCGACGCCTGCGCCAGCCAGCGGACCAAGTCAGATCGGCTCCGAGCTTGTGACGGTTCCCCGCGGTAGGACTTTAGCCCAGAGGGGAACGGTTTGCACTCAGATTGATCGCATTTTCCTAGTGCATGAGACGCTGACGCGAGTGCGAGCGAGCGAGCGAGCGAGTTGCGAGGAGGGATGCGCCTCTTGGGAGGGCGAGGCTCCTGCCGAGCCGAGGGCTTTGGCTCGGCAGGAGCCTCGCCCTCCCAAGAAGGTCACTTCTGTGCGACCGGCTTGCTCTTGAGCCGGTCGAGCCGGGCCTTGGTTGACGCGAGTTCCGCGGCCGCGGCGGCGGCGGCGGCCTGCACCGGAGCGACGGCAGCGTTGGCGGCGTCGGACGCGGCCTTCGCCGGGGCGACCGCGTCGGCGGCCGGCTTCACTGTGGGCGTCAGGGCCGCCACCTTCTTCTGCGCCTCGGCTGCGGCCGCCTGGTGGTCGGCGACGGACTTTGCCAGTGCCGCGTGCTTGTCAGCCGCGGCCTTCTGCGCCGCAGCGGAGTCGGTCGCAGCTTTCTTCGCGACGGCCAGGTCGGTCGCCTGCTGCTGGGCGGTGCCGGCAGCGGCCTTCGCGGCGGCGGCCAGGTCGGGGTTCTGCGGCACCTTCGCGGCCGCGTCCTGGATCGACTTGGCGGCCGCGGCGTAAGCGACGGTGGACACCTCCAGCGCGGCCGCCTTGTTCTGCGTGGCGGCGACCGCGGCGGTCTGCTTGTCCAGTTCCGCCTTCGCCGGAGCGACCTGCGGGGTCGCGGCGGTGGCGGCGTTGGTGTGGTCGGTGACCGCCTTCTGGGCCGCGGCGAGATCGGCAGCCATCTTCGTGGCGTTGGCCTGGACCGCGGCGAGGCTGTCGGTCGCCTGCTTCGCCTTCGCCTGGGCGGCGGCCAGCGCGTCGGTGGACTGCTTGACCTTTACCTCGGCGGCGACGACCGCCTGCTCCGTTACCTTCAGCAGTTCCGCGGCCGGCAGGGGGTTGGTGTCCGCGGACGCCAGCAGCTTCGCGTCCGCCGCGTTCCAGAGCTTGAGCGAGCCGGTCCAGTCGCCGGCGATGACCTTCGTGTTGTCGTGGGTGACGGCCACGTTCAGCCCCAGGTCGGGGAACGCCTCGAACTGCTTCTGCACCGCGCCGTTGCCGTCCCAGAGCTTGGTCAGCTTGTCGCGGCCGGTGCTGGCGAGACGCCCGTCGTGGGCGAACCACACTGACATGGCCCCGCCGGGGTGCGCGGCCCAACTCTTGATCTGGTTGCCGTTCTCGGCGCCCCACAGCCGCACCGTGCCGTCCTCGCTGGACGAGGCGAGCATGTTCGAGTCGATCCGCCACGACACGGCGGTAATCATGGCCGTGTGGCCGCGGAGGGTGTGGAACTCGCGGCCGGTGTTCGCCTCCCAGACGAACAGACCGCCGTTGCGGTCGCCGGTGGCCAGCAGGACGCCGTCGGGGCTAAACTCGACCGCCGTGACCCAGTCGGTGTGCTTCTTGATCTCGCGGGCGACCGACCCGTCGGCGACGTTGTAGACGCGGATCATGCGCGTCGCTGTGCCGACGGCGATCAGCGACTGATCGGCGGACAGGTCGGCTGACAGAATCGCGTCCGTCTCCTTGTCGCCGACCTCGGTGACTTTCGCGCCGGTCTCGACGTTGTACAGGACCGCCTTGCCGGACGCGCCGCCGCGACCGCCGGCCGCGAGCAGCAGCTTGGCGTTGCGGGAGAACCGCAGGCTGTTGATCTGGCCGTGCTCGAACGGCAAGACGCCGAGCAGATCGCCGGTGTCGGCGTGGTAGAGCAGCACCTGCCGCTGCCCGCCGACCGCGACGAGCGGCGCCCACGGCGACGCGGCCAGCGCGATGACCGCGTTCGGCCGGCGGCCGCGGACGACGGGATCGGTCTTGAGCTTGCCCAGTTGGGGCATCGGCGGCGGGCCGTCCGGCTTGCCCTTCGTGACGCCCTTCAGGCTGACGTCCACCTTCGGCTTGACGGCCATCGCCTTGCTGGCGGCGGTCTCGCGGCCGCCCTGCTCGATCCACAGGCGCAGCGTGTTGAGCTGCGCCTCGGGGATGCGGTCGGCCTTGGGCGGCATCTTCGGCTCTTCCTTGTGGGCGGAGAGGGTGAAGAGCCGAGACTTGTCCGGGTCGCCGGGCGTAACGATGGCCCCGGACGATCCGCCCTGCATGGCCGCGGCGAAGGTGGCAAGGTTCAGCCCGCCGCGCTGCTTGTCGTTGCCGTGGCAGCCGAGGCAGTGCTGCCGCAGGACCGGCATCACGTCGTCGGCGTAGGTCGGGTTCTTCTGGTCGGCGAAAGAGTTCTCCCCACAGAGACACAGAGAACACAGAGAAAAGAACCAAAGAGAAAGTCGGAAAGTCAAAGTTCGGCAGGGCATCATTCGTCCTCTCTATTCCGTCGGTGTCTTCTCTGTGTTCTCTGTGTCTCTGTGGGGAGAACTCTTAATGGTTGAACATGAACTCCCGGGAGTTCAAGACCGCCCAGAACACGTCCTCCAGCGCTTGCTTCTTGTCCTTGGCCGCGTCCACCGCGGCGGTGAGCTTCTTGTACTCCTCCGGCGTCGGCGAACGGCTCAGGGACCGGACGTAGAGCTGCTCGACGATGAACGCCGACGGGCGCTTCTCCTGGAGCCACTTGCCGATCAGGTTGCCGGCCTGGATCTTCGGCCCGACCGTGTCGCCGTTCATCAGGTGCAGGCTCTGCGACAAGGTCGGCTCCAGCCGCACCTCGCACGCACACACCGTCTCCCGCGTCGGCCGGCCGAAGGTGGTCAGGAAGTACGTCGAGGTCTGCCCGTCGGCGATCTGCACCGCCCGCGCGCCCAGCGGCAGGCCGGGGAACTTGTCCTTGGTGTCCGTCACCTGGCTGATCACGTCCAGCATCGTCTCCGCCCGGATGCGGCGGATCGGGCCGCGGGCGAAGTTCCGCGTGTCGGACTCGTTGGACTTCGTCGCCTGCGTCGAGAGCTGGTACGCCCGGCTCGTGCAGATGTCCTTCACCAGCTTCTTGAAGTCGTAGTTGTACGCCGTGAACCGCTTGCCCAGCTCGTCCAGCAACTCCTGGTTCGACGCCGGGTTACTGATCCGCACGTCGTCCACCTCGTTGACGATGCCCATGCCGAAGAAGTGGTTCCAGACGACGTTCGAGAGGTTCTTGGCGAAGTACGGGTTCTCAGGGGACGCCAGCCAGTTGGCCAGCACCACCCGGCGGTCCTTGCCGGCCACGTCCGGGACGGCGCCGCCGAGGAACTTCGGCGGCATCGGCTTGCCCTTGATTGGGTGGTTGCTCTCGCCGCCGCCGGCGTTGAAGATGACCAGCTCCCGCGGGTCGTCGCCGGTCTTGCGGCCGACCTGGGTGAAGAACGACACGAACCCGTAATAGTCGTCCATCGTCCAGCGGTCGAACGGGTGGTTGTGGCACTGCGCGCACTGGATGCGCATGCCCATGAACACCTGGGCGGCGTTCTCGGTGAGCTTCAGGACGTCCCGCTCGACCTGGTAGTAGTTCGTCGCCGGGCTCTTGAACGTCCCACCGTTGGCGCCGAGCAACTCCTTGACCCACACGTTCGTCGGCACGTTCTTGGCGATCTTCTCCTGGAGCCAGTTGTAATAGAGCAGCATCGCCTTGGGGCTGACATTGTTCCCGTCGGACCGCATCTGCAGAAGTTCCGCCCACTTCAGCACCCACAGCTCGGAAAACTCCTTGCGGTCCAGCAACTCGTCCACCAATAGCTCGCGCTTGTTCGGCAGGGTGCTGACCATGAACCGGGCGTACTCGTCGGCGGTCGGCAGCACGCCGATCACGTCCAGGTACACCCTTCTGACGAAGGTCGGATCATCACACAGCCCTGACGGCTCGACGCGGAGCTTCTTGAGCTTGGCGTGGACCAGCGCGTCGATGTAGTTGTTCTCCGGCGTGCCCGGCCAGGAGAACTGCAGCCCCTTCGGCAGCGTGATGAACGGCACCCCGACGGTGAAGGTGGCGAACCGGGCCATGACGAACGCCTCACCGCGGTCGCCGGCGGTGACGGCCCCGGCGTCGTCGATCTTCGCGGCGGTGTCGTTGTTCGACAGGAACAGCGCCAGGCTCGTCACGTCCCGGTCGGTGCCGTCGCTGTACTTCGCCCGCACGACGACGCGCTGCGTCTCGCCCTTGCCGTCCAGCACTGCCGACGGCGGGTAGACCTCGATGGCGGTCGGGGCGGCCACGGTCGCCGGGTCGGCCGGGGCGTCGGCCTCCAGCCAGCGCGTGATCGCCGCATAGTATTCGTCGCCCTCCTTGATCTTCTGGCCGCCGGTGTGCGGCACCTTGCCGCACGCCTTCTCCAGCAGCAGCGAGTCCGCCGGGATCGCCAGGTTGACGCGGCGGCCGTTGAACTCGTGGGTCAGCCGGTGGTGGTCGCCGTCCGGGTCGAACCCGAACAGTGACAGGCGGAACCCGTCCTTGCCGCGGGCGGCGCCGTGGCAACTGCCGGAGTTGCACCCGGCCCGCATGAACACCGGCATCACGTCTAGCTTGAACGAGACGGGCCGATCCTCCTTCGCCTTCGCGACCTTGACCGGCACCTTGATGGTCTGACCGCCGTAGGCGACGACCAGTTCGGTCTGGCCATCGGCCACGGGCAGGACGGTGTGCCCTTCGAGCCGGGCGAGGGCCGGGTTGGCGAGGCTGACCTGCGCCTGTGCGGTCACGTCGCGGGTGATGCCGTCCGGCTGGGCGAGCTGGACGACGAACGCCTGCTTGTCGCGGGCGGTCTCCAGATTCACGTCCGGCGGGTACACGGCGACCTTCGGCCCGGGGGGCGCGGCCGGCTGGGTCTGCTGCTGGGGCTGGGCCGCAGCCGTGGACAGCAGGCACAGCGTCAGTCCGGTCGCCAGAATCGTCGAACGCATGGTAGCGGGCCTCATGCGGGATCGCTCAAGCCATAGGAGCCGCGACCACAAGGGTGCGGCTTTGCACTTCAGCCGCTCCCTTGCGGTCGCGGCTCTCGGGGTCACTTCTTCGGAACGTCCTTCTTCGGTTCTTCCTTCTTCTCGCCCCTGGCCGCCTTGTCACGAGCCTCCTGCTCCTGGCGCAGTTGCTCCAGCCGACTGAGCGGCTTGGCGGCGGGCGCGGCCGGCTTCGCTTGTGGCTGGGGCTGGGCCGGGGCGTTCGCCTTCGGCGGCAGCGGCACGTCCACCCGCAATTCGGCACCGCCGGCGTTCTGCGTCACCGTCTCGCCGTTGAGCGGCACCGTGATCTGGCAGAAGACGCCGTGCTTGCCGGCCGGGGTCGTCTTGTCGGTCGTCACCGGGAACGCCAGTTCCTTGGTGTCCTTGGTCAGCTTCGCGTCGGGCGTCGCCGCCTTGGCCGGCAGGCCGATCAGCTTCACCGCCGCCTCCCCGGCGAACGGGGTGGCGACCGTCACCTTGCACTGCACCGGCGTCCCCTGGCCCTGCTCGACGGCGGCGCGCTCCATCGCGAACGTCACCACCGGCGGCGATACCTCCACCGTGAACAACTGGCTCGACACCCACACCGGCCCCTTGCCGGCGTCGGACTGCGCGGTGACGGCCGTCTTCCACTTCCGGGCCGCGGCGTTCGGGGCCGCGTTCATCGGCAGCAGGACTTCCGTCCCATTCTCCGGGATGACCGCCGACCCCTGGATGCCGGTCCCAGGCGGGGTGAATAGCGGGTACACCGTGATCGGCGCCTTGAACCCCGGCTGCCGTTTGGCGATCACCTTGAGGTTCATCGACCCGTTCTGCGGCACCGGCGCCTTCGGCTCGACGACCTCGATGCTGAACGGAGCCGCCTCGGTGACGGCCACCGCGACCCGCTCGGTCATCAGCTTGTGGAACGGGGTGTTGTTCAGCCCGATGCAGAAGTTGACGTCCAGGTCGGTCCGCGACGCCGCCGCCACCTTCGGGTCGGCGGGCTTCGCCTGCACGTCGGCGAGCAACCCGGCGACCGGGGCGTCCGGCTTGGCCTCAAACACCACCGGCACCAGTCCGAGCCCCGGGTCAACCGTGTCCGCGACGACGCCCAGCCCCGGCGGTAGCTTGTCGAACCCGACCGCCGCCGGCCCGCCCCAGTCGGCGCGGTTGACCAGCACCATCGTGGCGAACCGGTTCCCCTTCGGCACCGCGACCGCCTGCCGGTCCTGGTTGGACACGTTGTTGCCGTCCACCTTCGGGATGCCGGTGGCGGTGTTCGCTGTGACCGGCGTCGCCTCGACGCGGAAGAAGTAGTCCGGGCCGCCCTTCTGCAGGTGGTCGTGAACCCAGACGGCGTACTCCTTGTCCTCCGGGGCGGTGAACCGAATGACGCTGTCCGGCCCGGCCGAGTCGTCGTTGCCAGCGATGGTCGCGCCGCCCAGTACGCCGACGTACATCACCGGGTCCAGCGGCGAGCCGAGCCGCCGGGCGTGACAGCTCAGGTCGAACACCTGCCCCTTCTTGGCTGCGAACTTGAAGAACTTGGTCTCGCCCGGCTTCGAGATGACGCCGTGGAACGCCCCGGGCGCGGTGCCGGCGGTCGCCGTCGGAGGGGAGACATTGGTGCCGGCCTCGGTCACGCCGGGCAGGTCCGCGACGCGGAAGCGGAAGCCGGTCTGACTGATGCCGTCGGGCGTCTGGCAGTGCAGCCGGAAGTTCGGGTCGGCGGCCGCGGGCAGCTTCACCTTCTGCTTGATCTCCCCTACGGGGTCGCCGACGAAGCGGACCTCCAGTTCCTCGCCCGGCTTGCCGCCGGCGGGGACCACCGCGGTCGGCCGCGGGAAGTGGCCGACGTGCAGCCGGTACGGGCCGCTGGCCCGGTAGGCACTCTCGCGGAGCTGGATGACATACTTCCCGTCAGCCGGGATCACCAGCGAACAGCCGCCGTCCTGGCCGCACAACGGCGAGTCGTCGCTGGTCGCCACCTCGAACCGCTTGGCGTCGAGAATCGCGACGTACGGGTCCCAGAAGCCGGCCCCGAGCCGCATCCCCTCGACCTCCACCGAGAGCCGCTGGCCCTTCTTGCACTCGACCTCGAAGTAGTCCACATCCTCGCCAGCGATGGTGCCGTGGATCGTGGTGTTGAGTGCGATCGACTGCGGCTTCTCGAAGTCGCTGTTGGGCTCCTTCTCGTCGGCGGTCGGCAGCGCCCCGACCCAGAACGTCCGCAGGTCGCTGACGCCACTCGCAGTCCGCAATCGGAAAGCATGTTCGCCGATCCGGCAGTCCGGGGCGACCTGCACAGTGACCTTCACTGCCGTGTCGTTGACCGGCTCCAGCTTCTTGACCGTGATGCCGGGGTAGTAGACGAGTACTTCCTGCGCGTCGGCCAGCCGGGCGCCGCTGAAGGTGAGGACCGCCTCGGTGCCGCGCTGCGCCCCGACCGGGGAGATGCCCCCCAGCGACGGCGACGCCCCAAAAACCGATTCACCGCAGAGGGCGCAGAGGGTGCAGAGAGAAAACAGAAGTCGAATCATCATCAGTTGAAGCTCCTAAACTCGGTCATTCTCTCCGCGTTCTCTGCGCCCTCCGCGGTGAACCCTCTTACGCCAGCAGTTCCTTGCGGGTCTTGCCCTCGCGGACGATGTCGATCGGCCGATCGCCGGGGGACATGAGCTTCTTCTCGGCGTCGATGCCGAGGCAGTGGTAGACGGTGTGCGCCAGATCCTCGACGCCCAGGTCGTCCTCCTCCGGCTCGCTGGCGGTGGCGTCCGACTTGCCGTAGACCAGGCCCTTCTTGATGCCGCCGCCGGCCAGCGCGACGCTGAACACCTTCGGCCAGTGGTCGCGGCCGGCGGTGCCGTTGATCTTCGGGGTGCGGCCGAACTCGCTGGAGACCATCACCAGCGTCTTGTCGAGCATCCCGCGCTGGTCCAGGTCGCGGACGAGCGCGGCGAACGCCTGATCGAACGGCGGGAGTTGACTGCGGGTGGCGGCGGTGATGCCGTTGTGGAAGTCCCACCCGCCGTAGTTCAGGGTGACGAACCGGACGCCGGCCTCGACCAGTCGGCGGGCCAGGAGCATCCGCTGGCCGGCGGCGTTGCGGCCATACTCGTCGCGGAGCTTGGCCGGCTCGGCGTTGATGTCGAACGCCGCCCGCGCCTTCTCGGAGGAGATCAGCCCGTAGGCCCGCTGATAGAAGGTGTCCATCGCGTCGAGGTTGTCCGACTTCTCCTTGCCGCGGAAGTGCTCGTTGACGGCACTCATCAGGTTCCGCCGGGTCTGGAACCGCTCCGGGGTGACGCCGCCGGGAAGCGCCAGATCCTGGACTTTGAAGTTACCGTCAGCCGGGTCGGCCCCGAGGCTGAACGCCCCGAACGCGCTGGACAGGTAGCCGCTGCCGGCGAAGTTCGTGACCAGGGACGGCACCGCGACATACGGCGGCAGGTTGTTGCGGACACCCAGTTCGTGGCTGACGACGCTGCCCATGCTCGGGAAGACCAGCGCCGGGCTGGGCCGGTAGCCGGTGAACATGTTGTGCGTGCCGCGCTCGTGCGCCGCCTCGCCGTGGGTCATGCTGCGGACGACCGTGATCTTGTCCGCCACCTGGGCGGTCTGCTTGAGGCACTCGTTGAAGACGACCCCTTCGAGCTTGGTCTGCACGTGGGTCATGTCGCCGCGGTACTCGACCGGGGCGTAGGGCTTCGGGTCGAAGCTCTCCTGGTGGGCCATGCCGCCCGGCAGGAAGATGTGGATGCACGCCTCGGCCTTCGGCCCCTTCTTGGCGGCGGCCGGGGCGTCCGCGGCCCGGGCCGAACTCAGCCGCAGGTACTGATCGAGGCTCAGACCCAGGCCGCCGAGGAACCCGACGTGCATGAACGTCCGGCGAGACAGCGGCGAGCCGAGGCAGGTGAGCTGGTTCGTCACGGTCGGGACTCCTTCGGCGGGGCGGGTGCGGTAAAGTCGCGCGACGGCGGGCCCCGTGTTGGACGTGGGGCCTGGGCAATCGGTTCCAGTTGGGCAGCGTGTGGGGGCCGGTTGGGACCGCGGGGCGGTCGGGAGGGACGGTCCGGCCCGTTCGTTCGGCCCGACCCCGTCGGGTGGGCCACTCGGTGGGACTACCTGGCAGCGTCCCTAGGATATGTGGCCCGGCGGACCGAGTCAATTCTCTTCCGCCAACCCGACGCGACTGTATTACCCACATGGTAGAAACGCAACACCCCGCGGGACCAGTCCCGCGGGGTGCAAATGCCGGTCGGCACGGCGGTTACTTCTTCTTGTCGCTGGTCAGCTCGAAGTTCACGCCCTCGTTCGGGCCGTCCTTGAGCGTCACCTTGAGTTCGCTCGCGGTGTTGTACCGGGCCGGGATCAGTTGCCGGACGACGTCAACCGTCGGGCTGTCCGGCGTATCGTACATCTTCTGCTTGCCGATCACCTCGTTGGCGCTGAACGTCACCTTCATCTCGCCGACCGACGCGTCCAGCTCGTACACGCCGTCCTTGATCGGCGCGGCCGCGCTCTGGCCGGTGGCGCCGGTCGGGAAGAACTGGATGATGCCCTCGGGAACCGGCTTGCCGTCGAGGGTCACGGTCCCGCGGACGTGGGCCTTGGGCTGCCCGCCGCAGCCGGCCGCGGCAAGCCCGAACACCAGCGCGACCAGGGCACAGGCCCGGAGATCCCTACTCATTGGTGATCACCTCACCGCCGTTGGCGGACGCCAGGGCCTGCCAGGCAGCCAGGCTGATCGAGTCCCGGACGAACGACACCGACCCGTCGCACCGGGCAGCGTTGACCCCGCCGGTATGCCGGCTGCGGGCCGTGGAGTGCTGGCCGTAGACCGGGGTGCAGGGCATCTGCGGGTCGTACTGCGGGTGGCTCGAATTGGGGGGGCAGTACGAGGAGCTATCAACGCCGGCGTTCGGGGTGTTCACAGCCATGAACCAGTGGCTTCCCCCATCGTTGAACACGTCGCCGCGAACGTCGAAGTAGTTGTCCGCCTTCGGGAACCGTAGCTCCGACATCATCAGGGTGTTCGACGTGCCGTCGGAGATGCCGGTCAGGGTCTTGCGGAACGGGACAAAGCCCCCGAACCCGCCGCTGTGCGTCCACCCGAACACCCCGGTCCGCGCGAGTGCCGGAGTGCCGTCGGGCGGGAGGTACAGCAGGTTGGGCCCGTAGTTCACCACGTAGTTCCCCCGGCCCCGCCAGTAGATGTCACCCTGCCAGATGGCGCCCGGCCGGTCGCTCGGGCAGTAGTACGTCTTCACCCGCGTGACAACGAGGCCGGTCTCGGTGGACGTGGGGCTCGGCCCGTTCGGCGACTGGTAGAAGTGGCCATTCTGCCGGTACTGGCCAGACAGGGCCGTCTGCTCCAGGTACGGCCAGAGCGCCACGTAGAACGTCTTCCGCGCCCCGACCGAGCCCGGGACGCCCCCCGGCGCGTTGCAGGCCAGGCTCGGCCGCTCCGTCCCCTCGGGGTAGCACCGGTTCGACGCGAACGGCAGCGTCTGGTTGGCGTCGTGGTAGTTGTGCATCGCCAACCCGAACTGCTTGAGGTTGTTCGAGCAGGTCATCCGGGCGGCGGCCTCGCGGACCTTCTGCACGGCGGGCAGCAACAGCCCGATCAGGATGGCGATGATCGCGATCACCACCAGCAACTCGATCAGCGTGAACGCTGGACGAATGCGTCGATTCGATAAGTACACCGTTCGTGTCTCCGCGGGGAAGGGTGAGAGGGCGGAAGGTATGACCGACGAAACCGAGGCAACCAACAAGGGATATCAGGCAGGCAGTCGGGGTAACTTAACTAACATTACAAACAAATGCTAGTCGTTGTGGAATACAGGGGGAACATCGAAGCATATCTGGCAGTTGATTTCTCATCGTTTCGTGGCAATCGAAGTCCGGGTTGCACGGCCCAGCCCGGCTGGCGTATAGCCCCGCCGCCTGCCGGAGTGAGTCGTGATGATCCGCGCCCTTTGCCAGCTTGCCTGGCTCCTCGTCGCCTGCGTCACGGTCGGGTGCCACACCGACCGACGCGACCGGTCCGCGCCGGACCGGCCGGCCCTCGACGTGGTCCGCTCGGGGCTGTCCCTCGGCCCGAAGGCCGCTCGGCTGGAGGTATCGCCGGCCGAGGCCGCCAACAAGACCAAGGCCCAGCAGGTCCTGGTCGCCACGGTCTACGACGCCGACGGCCGGCCCCAGAGCAACGAGCGAATCGAGTGGGCGCTGGACGGCCCCGGCCACGTTGTCGCCGTGGACGAGGCGGGCCTGCTGTTCAACCGCGGGCTGGTCAGCCGCGGCCGCCGCTCCGACTCCCGGTCGGCCGTCACCTACACCAACTCCTTCGAGCGCAAGACCGACCGCGGCCCCGAGGACCTCACGGTCCGCGCCGGGCAGACGTGGATCGCGGTCGAGTCCGCGACCGAGGGCGAGACGACCGTCACCGCGCACGCCCCGGACGTGCCCGACCGGGAGAAGTCCCGGATCGTCGTCAAGCTGGTCTGGTCCGACTCGCAGTTCGACTTCCCGTCGCCGGCCGTCTCCCGGCCCGGCGGCGACGCGGAGTTGCTCACCATGCTCAACCGGTTCCGCGACAAGGAGTCTCCGGACGGGCTGCGGGTGCGCTACCGGGTGCTCGACGGGGCGCCAGCGGAGCTGGTGTCGATGCCCGGGGCCGGGACGGCGGCGTCGCTCTCCGGCGGCGGGCAGACCGAGACGGAGGTGTCCGCCGACGCGGCCGGCAAGGCGGCCGTCCGGGTGGTGCAGCCGACTCCGAAGGCCGGCACGACGCGGATTGCCGTCGAGGTGATCCGGCCCGACCCGAAGGGGCTTGGCGACGGACAGGTGATCGGCCGGAAGGAAACCACGGTCGAGTGGGCGGCAGCGCAGCTCGCCTTCGACGCCGGGGCGCCGAAGGCGGCCGCGGTCGGCCGGGACGCGGTGTTTAATCTGACCGTGTCCAACTCCGGCAAGGCGGAGAGCCGGCCGGTGACGGTGAAGGCGGCCCTGCCCGACGC
>Ga0247822_10000445_pt1 | contig 22244 bp, 15 predicted proteins | sample 13C_Cellulose_Da_FD_192423 | JGI IMG/M metagenome (GOLD analysis project Ga0247822, IMG submission 192423) | Soil microbial communities from agricultural site in Penn Yan, New York, United States - 13C_Cellulose_Day30 | ecosystem: Environmental > Terrestrial > Soil > Agricultural land | place...
CACCAGGTCGTCATCGGGCCCTTCCCCTTCACCTCGATCACGCCACGCGGCTCGGTGATATACCGATCGTCGAGCTGGCGCCGTGTGGCCTCGGTGATCTGGATGCGATCCGGCAGGCCGTGAGACTCCATGCGGCTCGCGACGTTCACCGCGTCGCCCCACAGGTCGTACGTGAACTTGTGCTTGCCGATGACGCCGGCGACCACGGGGCCGCTGTTGATCCCGACCCGCATCTGCAGCGGCAGGTGTCCGCGGTCCGCGAAGCGGCGCACGGCCTGCAGCATGTCGATCGCCATGTCCGCCGTCGCTCGTGCGTGGTCGTTGCGAGGCACCGGGATGCCGGCGACCGCGACGTACCCGTCGCCGATCGTCTTGATCTTCTCGACGCCGTGGGTGGCGGCGAGAGCGTCGAACTCGGAGAAGACCTCGTCGAGCATCTCGACGAGCGCGGCTGCGGGTAGGCGGGCCGACACCTCGGTGAAGCCGACCAGGTCGGTGAACAGGATCGTCACGTCAGGGAAGCTGTCCGCGATCGGGGCTTCACCGCGCTTGAGACGTTGACCGATCGGCGCGGGGAGGACGTTGAGCAGGAGCTGCTCGGAGCGCGCGCGTTCGCGCTCGAGCTCGGCCTTCAGGAGCAACGCTTCGAACGCGAGGTGGATGGCGCTGCTCAGGACCTCGTCGTTCCACGGCTTCTCCACGAAGCGATAGATCTCGTTCTCGTTGATCGCGCGCATCACCGTCTGCAGATCGCCGGTGCCGGTGAGCATGATGCGAAACACTTTCGGGAAGCGGTGCCGAACCTCCTTGAGGAGCTCGAGGCCGGTCATCCCGGGCATGTCGTTGTCACTGATCACGAGCTGGATCGTGGGGTGCTGCTCGAGCAGTCCAAGCGCCTCGGCGCCCGAGCTCGCGAGGTGGACCTGGTAGTCCCGTGCCAGCAGCCACCGCTTGAGCGCCTTGAGCACGAGCTCGTCGTCATCGACCACCAGCACGACGCGCTCGGCCGCCGCACTCCTCGGATCCTCGTGTGCCATCACGACCATCGTGGCGCATGGGAAGGGCGTCCGCGCGACGGAAGCGCTCGCCTGAACGTGAGGCGATCTAACGGGAAGGTGGCGCGCTACCGGGCCGGGCGCGAGAGGCTCTGGATGGCGTGGACCAGCTGTTCGAGCTCGACCGGCTTGGGCACGTGGAGCTGAAACCCGGAGGCCTCGGCCTTCATCACGTCCTCGCGCCTCGCGTACGCCGTGAGCGCGATGGCCGGAATGTCGCCGCCGCGCTCGCGAGGGAGGCCGCGCACTCGACGGAGCAGCGCGTACCCATCCTCCACGGGCATCCCGATGTCGCTCACGAGGACATCGGGGCGGTGCTGCTCGAGCCGTTGAAGCGCCTCCGCCGCCGAGACCGCTTGATCCACGCGCGCGCCGACGGACGAGAGCGTGTCGGCGATCGCGTTGCGAGTATCCTCGTCGTCGTCGACGAGGAGCACGCGGACTCCGGCGAGCGCCGCCGACGACATGGGACCGCGAGGCGCTCGCGTGAGGGACTCTTTCGCGATGGGTTCGAGCTGCACGGGCAGGGTGACGATGAACGTGGAGCCCTGGTCGGTCCCCTCGCTCTGCGCGGTGACCGTTCCGCCGTGCGCCTCGGTGAGGTACTTGACGATCGCGAGCCCGAGCCCGAGTCCGCCCTGCCTGCGCGTGCTCGAGCTATCGACCTGGCGAAAGCGATCGAAGATCGCGGACAGATGCTCGTCCGAGATCCCTCTGCCGGTGTCACGTACTGCGATGCGAACACTCGACCCGGTGCGAGAGGCGCTCACCGTGATCGAGCCTTCGCGGGGGGTGAACTTCACCGCGTTGGCCAGGAGATTCCACACGATCTGCTGAAGCCGCTCGAAGTCGCCCATGACGAAGCCGAGGTCATCGCCGAACTCGATCGAGACGCGCTGGTTCCGCGCCATCGCGGCGGGCTGGACGGCATCGATGGCAGCGGCGATCGCCGCGCCGAGGTCGACGCGGCTCAGCGTCAGCCCCAACTTGCCGCTGAGGATGCGAGACATGTCGAGCATGTCCTCGATCAGACGCGCCTGCGCGTGCGCGTTCCGCATGATCACCGCGAGTGCCTTGTCCGGGTCCGCTACGGCCTTGCGCTCCAGCATGGCTCCGTAGCCGAGGATCGCTTGCAGCGGTGTGCGCAGCTCATGGCTGATCGTGGCGAGGAACTCGTCCTTCATCCGGTTCGCGATCTCGGCCTGCTCCTCGAGCCTGCGGCGCTCGATCAGCAGCGAGACGCGATTCGCCAGCTCCTCGGCGAGCTGCAGATCTTCCTCGGTGTAGCGGCGTGTGTCGCCGACGAAGATGAAGGAGAGCGCGCCGAAGACCTCTCGCTGGCCGCGCAACGGGACGACCATCGCCGAGCGAAGATCGAGCTCGCGGATCAGGCGCAGGTGCTCGTCATCCCGAGCGCCGGCTTCGAGCAGCGCCTGGGGGATCTCTGGATACAGCTCGGCGCGTCCCGTGCGGACCACGTTCCGCGATCCGGCCGAGGCGTTGGGATCGGGCGGATACTTCTTCGCGAGCTCGATCGCGAACTGCACCTTCGCGGGATCCACGTGCGCCACGGCGAGCTGTTGCATCTCCCCCGTCGCGACCTCCAGGACATCGACGCTGGTCCAGTCCGCCATGCGCGGGCAGGCGAGCCCCGCGATCCGGCGGAGCGCGTCGCGATAGTCGTCGGCGGCGGCGATCTCCTCGGTCGCGCGCGCGAGGAACAGGCGGCGGTAGAGGTGACGCTTCTCCTCCGTCGCGTCGCGAAACACGAGCACCACGCCTTCGAGCACGCCGGCCTCGCTGCGAATCGGCGCGGCGCTGTCGTCGATGGGGATCTCCGATCGATCGCGGCGACGTAGGACGGTGTGATTCGCGAGCCCGACCGTCGCTCCTTCGCGGAGGACCTTGTCGACGGGGTTCTCGACGACGGCGCCGGTCGCTTCATTGAAGATCGGAAACACGTCGTGGATCGGCCGTCCGCGCGCCTCGTCGGTCGTCCACATCGTCAGGCGCTCCGCGACGGCGTTCATGAAGGACACGCGACCCTGCGGATCCGTCGCGATGACCGCGTCCCCGATGCTTCGCAGCGTCGTGGTCAGGAGATCGACCGCGCGTTCGCGCTCGAGCTGCGCTTGCTTGCGCGCGGAGATGTCGAACGTGACGCCGAACCATTCGCGGATCGAGCCATCGACATTCCGCAACGGCACCGCGCGCGAGCCCATCCACACGTAGACACCGTCGTGTCGTCGCAGGCGGAACTCGACCTCGAACGCCTGTCCGCTCGCCGTCGCGGCCGTCCACGCTTGCTGCAGGTGCGGAAGGTCCTCGGGATGCACGGGCTCCCACGCGCGAAGTTGCCGCCACTCGCCCTCGGTCTGGCCGGTGAACTCTCGCCAGGTCGGGGAGTCGGAGTTCGGGTGCCCCGCTGCGTCCGTGGCCCAGACGATCGCGTGGGTTGCTTCGACGAAGGCTCGATAGGTCCGGTCGGTCAGGTCGCGCGTGATCTTCGCGAAGCCGACGTGGCGTCCGTTCTCGAACAGCGACGTGAGGACGACGTTCGCCCAGAACTGCGTGCCGTCGCTTCGCACGCGCCAGCCGCTATCTTCGAGGCGGCCTTGCTTCAGCGCTGCAGCGAGCAGGTGCGTTGGCTTCCCATTCGCTCGATCCGCTGCCGTGAAGAAGGTCGCGTAGGAGCTGCCGATCGCCTCCTCGCGCGTGTACCCCTTGAGACGCTGCGCGCCCTCGTTCCACGAGCGAACCGTGCCGGTCGGATCGATGAGATAGATCGCGTAGTCCTGGATCGACTCGACGAGGAGACGGAACTGGTCGTCTGCCAGCTGCATTGGCGTTCTTTCGTGAGCAGGACGCGTGTGGGGCGCGGGCGCGACGACCCTACCACGCAGCACGAGCGCGTCATCGAGCTCGACCGTCGCCGACATAGCGCTTGGCGCGAAGCCGCCCCGCGCGCTCGATGCGCGCGAACCAGCGGCTCAAGCGCAGCACGGCGAGCTCCTTCGCTTTCGCCTCGACGTCGATCGTCATGGAACGCCCGAGCCAGCAGGGCGGGACGTCGCCGACGCTGATGTAGTCCGCATGCGGGCGCGGGTCCTTGCCGTTCCAGCCGAGCGCCGGACTCGACAGATGAACCCAGGGCTCGCGCCCCTCCCAGGTCTCGGCCGCGAGAGCGGTGGCCTGCTCGACACCGAGCCGGTCCGGATTGCAGCGGTGATGATGCACGTCGTAGACGAGCGGCACGTCGAGGCGCTCGCAGATCGGCAGCAGGTCTTCGACGGTGAACACGCGATCGTCGTTCTCGAGGACGACGCGGCTGCGCGCCCGGCGCGACAGCCGGCGCAGGTTGGCGGCGAGTCGTTCCAGGCTCGCGGCCTTGCCACCCTGCGCGCCGCCGCCGTGGATCGTGAGCTGCTCGGCCCCGATGAGCTCGGCGACGCGCGCCTGGTACTCGAGCTCGCGGAGGGAGGCCTCGACCACCGCCGGGTTCGCCGAGCCCGGGACGACGAACTGATCGGGATGAAAGCTGAGCCGAACGCCGGTGTGGTGGCGCGCTCGGCCGGCCGCCCGCAGCGCGGCGATGACTCCGGCGCCGGCGCCGCGATCGTCGTCGAGACGCCAGCCGACGACGGGGTGCGTGTACATCGGCAGGATGCCGCTGAGGACCCGAAACGCGCCGATGCCGTGAGCCGCGCACCAGGTGATCGCCGCGCCGAGCGCGCGCGCATTGTGGAGCGCGAGCTCGTTCAGGAGGCGCGCGCGCTCGGAGGCTCGCTGCGTCAGCAGGTACCGCGCGGTCGTCGTCCGGAACTTGATGGGCTGCTGGAGGAACGTGCAGCAGAGACCAAGGCGGACCATGGTGACATTGTAGGTCGCCGCATGTCATCACGCCCGTCGGAACCGTCAGCTTGCCCGAAGGGCGACGGGGATCCAAACGACGCTCGCGCTGGCGACGAGCGCGACCAGCGTCGAGAGCACCCCGGCCGCGCCGAGGCCCACGCAGCCGAGCGCTGCGGTCAGCGACGCGACGAGGATCGTGCTCACCCAGCGGCGCCGTCGATCCCGAGGCGTGCGAGCCACCAGCAGCGACGCAGCGATGCCGGCGATCGCGCCCGCCGCGAAGCACGCGACCTCCGCTTCCGTGATCGCCCAGCCTGGCGCGCACTGCATGCCGCACGCATTCAGCCCGAGCGCTGCGACGAGCGGCACCGCTCCCAGCAGAAGGCCCGTCCTCACCGCGTCGACACCAGCGCGGTCGCGCCAGCGGTGATACGCGGCGACGGCGAACAGCGCGGCGCCCAGGCAGGCGCACGCGCCGACCTGCCCGCCGTTCGCGAGCGAGAGGCATGCGAGCGGCACGATGACGACCGCGATGCGGCACGCCATGCGAACGCGACTGCGAGCTGCCACGCGCTGCGCGCGTCCGGCCAGCGCTTCGACGTCAACCATGGGCTTTCCTCCATGCGGCTCGAAGCCGCTCGATCGCGCGGAAGCGGCGCTTCCGTGCGGCCTCGCCCCGCGGCGTCTCCCCGAGCAGCATCGACTGCAGCGCGTGCTGATCACGCTCCGACAACTCGCCGATCACGTCGCGGACGTGGTCGTAGAGCTCGCGCTCGGCCAGCCGATCCATGGGGGTTGGCTGCGCGTCGATCGGGTCGATGTCCACGTCGTCTTCGCGTCGCCGCAGGCGCTGCTTTCGCAGCGTCAGCACCTCGAACGCCGTGATCGTCAGCGCCCACGCCACCCCGTCGCGACGGCGATCGAGATCGACGATCTGATCGAAGACCTTCAGGATCGAGCGTTGCGCCACATCCTCGGCATCCGCGCGCTCTCGGAGCGAGCGGGTCGCGAGCGCGAGGCACATCGGCCAGAGTCCGTCGAAGACCTCGCGAAACGCCGCACGCTCCCCATCCGCGAAGCGAATCATCGCGGTCTGGAGGCGTGCTCGTTCGGCACTCTTCATCGACGGTGAGTGACCCTACCTCGACGTGTCGGCCGTGAACCGCAATCCGACGCGCGAGGCGTGGGCCTTGAGATGGGCGACATCATGCCCGGGGCGAGCCTCCTCGCGCAGCCGCTCGGGTAACCGCATGTACTCCTCGATCGCGCTCTGCGCGCCCGCGTCGCCGCGGGTCTCCCAGACGATCTCGTCGTCCGTGGCCGTGACGTCGAACTTCATGAAGGCGCAGCACGCGTGCTCGGCGCGAGACAGCGCCTGGAGGCTCGCCTCGAGGTTCGGCGCCTGCCGGAACCGCCACCGGAAGCCGTCGTGGGTGCGCTCGGTCGAGACGAGGTACGTGAAGGCCTGGCGGTACGCGTCGATCCCGGCTTGTACGGCGCGCTTGTTGTGTAAGTCGGCGGTGCAGGCGATGGGCGTGTCCGGCGCCGGGTCGGGCGACGCGTAGATCGTTCGCTTCGACTCCGGGCCACACCCGCAGCTGCCGTCCGTCGCGCAGGACGCCGGCGAACATAGATCGCGACCGCCAGGATCGCCGCACCCGCGAGCAACACGCCTGCGATCGGCTCGGCGATCGCCGCCAGCGTCGAGGCGGCGCCGGCGCCGATCGCGATGGCCGCCAGCGGGGCGCTGCAGCAGACCGCGCACGCGGCGAGCCCCAGCAGCAGCGGGCCGCGCGGGCGAGACCAGAAGGACGCTTTCGTTCTCATGTTCGACCTCTGTCTCTCTGGGCCGGAGAACGCACGAGTGGGACAGCATCGTGGAAAGCCCATGCCGATTGGTCGTGACCTCGACCCCGAGCTCTGCGTATCGTTGCGGCATGCGCCTGCTCTCCGTCCTGGTCCTCGTCGTCGCGGCATGCAGTGGAGAGGACGACGAAGTCCACATCGGCGATGAGTGCTCGCAGAACGATCGCTGTCAGGCCGCTGGCCTCGCGTGCGAGACCAGCGCTGCCGGTGGGTACTGCACCTCGCTGTGCACGAGGCTCGGCGAGCGCGCCGAGTGCCCCGCGGAGGCGGTGTGCGACGCGCTCGGCAACGTCACCAACGTCTGCGTGAGGCTGTGCGAGGACGCCGCGGACTGTCGCGACGATCAGGAGTGCAACGGCGTCACCGGCACGAACCTCAAGGCCTGCAAGCCGAAGTGAGCGCGGAGGGCGGCCTGACCTGGCAGTCAGAGCCCCCTCAAGAATCCACGAGCTGCCGGCTGCGAGCTCGCCTGGGTGCGCGCTGCGAATGGCGGCACGCACGATGCAGCCCCGGCGGACATGGCGGACGTGCTGGCTCGTGCACTTTGCGTGGTCGCGCTCACCGGGTGCACGGTCCACACGCGGGCAGAGCGGCCGCGCGTCGCGATCAAGAACGCCGCGTGGCTCGTCGGTGGCGTCGCGGTGGGGGCCGCCGGCGTCTGGATGATTCGCGATGCGGGCGCCGGCGACGACCGTGGACTCGGAGGAGCCGCTGGCGCGGTGTTGCTCGGGACAGGCGCGGTGATGGCGCTCGGCGCGACGCTCGGGTTGCTCGGCGTCGCGTTCGACGAGGTGCCCGCCAGGTGACGCACCGCCGCCGCGCGCGTCAGGGCGCGAGCGTGATCGTCACCGTGTAGACGCGGATCGAGCCGTCCGCCGACGTGACCGTGTACATGACCGGCTGCGTGAAGTCCTGCGGCACGCGGCTCGGTGGGCTCAGGCTCGAGCCGTTGATCACGATGGTGGGGGTCTGGGCGCTGAGGTCCGTGCCGGCGGGGAGCGTGAGCATCACGGTGCTGCTCTGGGCACCGTTCGTGATCTGGCCCTCCACGCCGAGGATCGAGAACGCCACGATCAGCTTGGTGCCGTTACCGTTCACCGTACCGACCGTGACCGTGTAGGTCTTCGTCGAGCCGTCCGCCGCGGTCACGACGTAGTCGACCGGGTTCGTGAAGTTCACGGTCTGGCCGCTGGCCGGCGTGACGCTCACGCCGGTGATCGTGACGACGGGGCTGAGCGCGGTCCGATCCGTACCGCCCGGCATGTTGATCGCGATCGTGCCCGTGGTCGGGCTCGTCGTCGCGATGATCGCGTCGAGGCCATTGATCGTGAAGCGGGTGATGTCCTTCGCGGTCTGGCTCGCCGTCAGGACGGTCACCGTGTACGTCTTCGTCGTGTTGTCCGCGGCCCGGACGACGTAGGTCGCCGGAGTCGTGAAGTCGTTCGGCACGAGGCTGCCCGGGCTGACGCTCGCGCCCGTGATCGTGATCGTCGGGATCAGCGCCGTCAGGTCGGTGCCGTTCGGCACGACGAGCGTGATGCTGGTGCCGTTGATGATGCCGTCGAGCCCCAGGATGCTGAACGCGATGATGTCCTTCGAGCTGCTGAACGAGTTGATGACCGTGACCGTGTAGAGCTGGGTGCTGCCATCCGCCGCGGTGACGGTGTACTCGACGGGGCTCGTGAAGTCGTTGGCGGTCACGCCGTTCACCTGCGGCGTCCCGGCGACCGCGACGCTGTCACCGGTGGTCGCGAACGTCGCGACGAGGTCGGAGATGTCCGTGCCGAACGGAACGATCGCGGTGATCTCCGTTCCGGTGATCGTCGCGGTGACGTTCACGGACAGGACCGGATTCTTGACGGTCAGGAACTCGAAGCTGGTGAGGTCCTTCGCCGTGTTCGCGGCGATGTTGACCGTGACGGTGTACGTCTGCATCGAGGCGTCCGCCGCCGTGACGACGTAGCTCACCGGGGTGCTGAAGTCGTTGGCGGTCGTGCCGCTCACCTGCGCGGTGCCGTTGACCGCGACGCTCGCACCGGTGGTCGAGAAGGTCGCGACGAGCCCGGTCACGTCGGTTCCGAACGGCACGGTCGCCGTGATCGAGGTGCCACTGATGACAGCGACGACGTCGGCCCCGAGACCCGCGTTGTGGACCGACTCGAAGGAGAAGGCCGTGATCGCCTTCGCGCTGTTCGCCGCGATGTTGACGGTCACCGTATAGGTCTGCGTGGAGCCGTCGCCGGCGGTCACGACGTACTCCACCGGGCTCGTGAAGTCGTTCGCCGTCGTGCCGCTGACCTGCGGAGTGGCGCCCACCGCGACGCTCGCGCCCGTCGTGGTGAAGGTCGCGACCAGCGCCGTCACGTCTGTCCCGAACGGGACCGTCGCGGTGATCGTGGTGCCGGTGATCGTCGCCGTCACGTCGGCGGTGAGGCCCTCGTTATCCGCGTCCTCGAACCCGAACGCCGTGATCGCCTTGGCGTTGCTCGGAGCCTCGCTCACCGTGACCAGGTACGCGATCGCCGACCCGTCCGCGGCGGTGACCGTATAATTGAGGGGCGCGGTGAAGTTGTTCGGGGTGACGCCGCTCACCTGCGCGGTGCCGCCGACAGTGACGCTCTCGCCGGTCGTCGCGAACGTCGCGACGAGCGCGCTACGATCCACGCCGGAGGGAACGGTCGCGGTGATCGTCGTGCCGGTGATCGTTGCGGTGACGTCACTGGTGAGGGCGCTGTTATGCGCGGCCTCGAACGTGAACGAGGTGATCGCCTTCTCGCTGCTCAGCGGTGCACCGTCGTCGCGGATCGGCACCTTGTTGTCTCCGCAGCCGGCGAGGCCGCAGGCGATCAAGATCACGAGGAGGAGAGGGAGCGAGGGACGCGCGCGCACGGCCCCAGACTAGCATCGTCTACCGGGGACGAGCGGGGCGAGGAACCTTCATGCGCCCCACGAGCCCTCGAGCGGGGAGTCAGCCGAACAAGAAGGGCGCCGCCAACGTGGCGCGAAACAACGCGTCCGGCGTTCCCTGGTCGAGTGCGATCCGGCTCACATCGTACGGGGCGCCATCGCGACGCAGGTGGGTGCCCGTCGCGTTCGTGAAGCCGAGCTTGTAGCCGGCTGCTTTCACCGCGAAGCGGACGTCGTCTCGCTCCCGCAGGCCGTGACCGACCGGATACGAGATCGACAGGATCTCCTCGTCCATCTCGCGCTCGAGATCGGCCTTCGACCCGTCTAGCTCCTCGCGCAGCTGTGCCGCATCGAGCGTGTTGAGGACCCGGTGGGTTCGCGTGTGAGACTGGATGTCCATCCCGGCGCCGCGCAGCTCGCGGACTTGATCCCAGGTCATCAGCGCGGCTTCTGCGAGCTCCCGATCGAGCTGGTCGTTCCAGGTCACGTCGGCGGCGACTGCGAGCGAACGGAGGAAGTGCTCGAGATCGAGCCCAACCCGGCGCTTCACCACGCGAAGCATCAGGTTGATCGCGGTCCTCCGCTCCGCGGGGTTCGCGATCGGGACGTCGAGGTCGTCCGGATACGTCATCCTGATCCGCGGCCGGGTCGAACGCTTGAGGATGTAGTTGATCCGATCCCACCAGAACACCCGGCGACGCGTCAGATACTCGGTCGCGATGAAGAAGACGGCATGGACGTGGTGTCGCTTCAGGATCGGCAGCGCCACCTCGAAGTTGTCCCGGTAGCCGTCGTCGAACGTCACCAGGATCGGGTTCTTCGGCAGCAGCTCGCCGTTCATCGAGAGCGCGAGCTCGCGGATGCTGATCGGCGTGAAGTAGCGACTGATCGTTTGCACGTGCCGCTCGAACTCGTCGGGCGTCGAATCGACCACGTTGTCGTCGAACAAGTAGGGTGCATGCTGGTTCGGATCCAGGACGCGGTGGAACGTGACCACGGGCACCCAGGGGGAGCCGGCCACACGGCGCAGCCCCAGCAGTGCGCGGGTCGCGCCGATCATGTCCATTACGTTCGCAGCGACCAGACGCTTGTTCATGCGGGCCTCCGATCGCGTTATGCCGGTGCTTGCTCGAGTCGAGACAACGTCGTCTTGGGCGTGAGCGCACGATAGTACTGGCCTAGCCGCAACGCCCGGAGCGCCTGCACGCGCACGAAGCCCGCGCGCTCCACGCCGCGCTGTGACGCGATGTTGTTCTCGGTGGTGTAGATCCACGCTGTCGTGGACCCAGCTGCAAAGCGATCGAGGACGATGCGCTCGAGCGTGCGCGGGTAGATCCGCCGACCGCGATGTGTCTCCGAGGTCCGGCAGTTGTAGATCCAGAACTCTCCGGTGCGCAGGGGGATCTCGATGGCCGCACTCGTGATCGCGTGCTTGCCCTCGAGCTGGATCCACGAGTAGTGGACGAGGTCGTCTCCGATCCAAGCGCCGCAGCACTCGTCGCCACGCTCGAGCCGCAGCTTCCAGGTCTCGCGGTTGTCCGCGCCGAGTGCACAGAGAGAATCGATGTCTGCCGGTGGGACGAGTCCGATGCGCAGGTCGAGGTCGTCGTAGAGCTCGCCCCTCGTCACCGTCGCCGCGCTTCGCTTGAACAGGTACGTGCGCTCGATCGCGATCCCGACCCGACGCAGCCTGGTCCTGGCCCTGGCGAGGAAGCTCATGACACCTCTTCGTTGCCGGACGGCAACGCGCCGCGCAGAGATTTGTAGACTGCCGAGCGAACCTCGCGCGTGTGCGTGCGGAGCGCGTGGCCGGCGCGCCGGGTCAGCTCGAAGCTCTTCATCTTGATGGTGGGGGCTTGCCAGGTGATCCAGTGCATCTGCCGCGCGTGCGTCGCGAGCCGCCGCTTGTACTCGATGTCGCCGGCCATAAACTCGTAGCCGCGCAGGCCGTGCTCGAACGCGTGCCGGATCGCGAGCGTGTGGAGCGCGATCCCAGGCGTCAGCCGCTCCCCGAGCGTGTAGTCGTATCCGCACTGGTAGAAATGGACGAATCCGTCGAACACGAAGTTGTAGTGATAGCCAATGGTCGTGTCGCCGGCGCGCGCTCGCAGGAGCTGGATGCGGTCGAGGGCGAAGCAGCGACGGATCAGGTGGCGGTGATAGTCGTAGAACTTGCTCGACGCGAATGCGCCCGGACGTCCGCGCGACGTCCAGGTTGCCTGGTGCAGCGCCGCGAGCTCGTCGAGGAAGCGCAGTGCCTCGCTGACGTCCCCGGCACGATCGACCCCGAGTGGTCCGATGTCACCGTACTTGCGCAGGCTCTGCCGAACCTTCGTTCGTTCGCGGCTCGCGAGCTTATCGATGAAGTCGGCGCCGCTGCCGCGAAGGTCGTCCAGGTCGACGTAGTAGCTCTGCTTGACGCTGTCGATCTCGCGCGTCTCGCGCAGGCTCGTGCGCAAGGCGTTCAACGAGCTGCTGTCGATCAGGCCGGCACCGTGGACCTCGTCCCAGGGGGCTTCGGTCTCGACGAGGTGGCGCCGAAGTGCGGCGCCGGTGGCCTGCTCGTAGCCGGGAAGGCAGAGCAGCTGGTTGTACTCGATGCACGGGCTATCGCGTTCGTCCTCGCCCGCCGTGTTCAGGTACAGGCGTCGGAGGAAGAACGGGCCTTGTCGCTCGATGCGCCGGACCACGACGCACACGGCGACGGGACGCGCCTCCGCCGTCTTGAATACGTAGACCTTCGGCGCGAGTTGCTCGCCGAAGATCGAGAGCCAGATCTCGACGAACTCCGTCGTGAGGAAGACCGTCGGGCGCTCACACTGGCGTGCGATCAAGGACCACGTGCTCGCCAGGACGGGCCACTCAGTCCAATCGCGTGCTTCGACGACCAGCTGCTCATCGGCATCGGTGGGAGCGCTGCGGGCGACCATGGTCATCGGCAGCGACTGCAGAGGTCGTTCCAAGCCGCGAATCGACGATGTCGCGCGAGCTCCGTACGGCGCGAGCGAAGATCGAGTCCCGTTTGCAGGCCGAGTACCTCCCTTGCCCTACGCAGATCGACCGCACTGGCTGCAGGCCGACAACGCGCGCTGTCGCTCGCGAGCGCTCGGTCACCGCTGACTCGCGCCGCGCGACTCGGTTAGCAGGCGTCATCGGCGATCGGGAACGTCATCGCGAACGTGGTGCCTTGGCCGAGCGTACTCTCCACCGAGATCTCGCCACCGTGTGCTTCGACGATCGCCTTGCAGATATAGAGGCCGAGGCCGGTCCCCTTGCTCGCGTGGCGCTTGGCAGACCAGTACGGCTCGAAGATGTGGGGTTGCTCGTCGGCGCTGATCCCCGGCCCGGTGTCGCTGACCGTGAATCGCATCATGGATTGGTCGAGCCCGGCGCGGATCGTCACCACATCGCCGCGGCCGCAGAACTTCATCGCGTTGCCGATCAGGTTGCCGAACGCCTGCATCAGGCGGGGACGATCGACGCACAGCTTCGCGTCATCGTGGGGGCTCTCGACGACCAGCGAGATGCCGCTCCTGTTCGCGAGCTCCTCGTGCGCTTCGCTCACGCTCGCGAGGATCTCGCTCGTGCGCTCCGGGGTCTTGTCGAGCGTGAAGCGTCCGGCCTGCGCGCTCGTCGCATCGAGCAGGTCGCGCAACAGGTGCTCCATGCGCATCGCCGAACGGCGGATGGTCTCGACGGGCTTGCGTGCCTTGGGGCCGAGGTCTCCGCTCTCGAGCGCCATCACGGCGCCGAGGTCGATCGAGGCCAGCGGGTTGCGCAGATCGTGCGACACGATGGCGAGGATCTCCTCGCGGGCACGCGTGGCATCCTGCGCTTCCCGATAGAGGCGCGCGTTGTCGATCGCGATGCCCGCGCGGTTGCCGAGCTCGATCGCGGTCTCGAGCTTGGATTGCCCATAATGGCGCCCCGATTCTGCGCGGATGAGCGTGATCGCGCCGAGCGCGCGGCCGAACGCGACCAGCGGCGCGATGATGACCGACGCGATGCCGAGCTCGCGCAGGATGCGGACGTGCTCGGGGTCGTGGTCGAGCTCGACGAGGTTCGCCTCGGAGAAGTCGGGGTAGAACACCGCCCGGCCGGTACGAATGACCTCGCTGAGCCCGCTCTGCGCGGCGAGCTCGAGCGGGTGACGGCCCGACCACTCGCGCAGAGCGGCCACCTTCGCGGGATCGGCGTGGGCGATCGCGGCGCGCTCGAGCTTGCCATCGCGCAACAGATCGACCGCACACAAGTCGGCGAGCTCGGGGACGGCGAGCTTGGCGAGCTGCTCGAGCGTCATCGTCATGTCGAGGGAGGAGGCGAGCAGCTGCGACGCGTGCGCGAGAAAGCGCTGCTCGGTGATGTCCGTGCTGGTCCCGAACCACCGCACCACGCGTCCGGTCTCATCGCGGACCGGAACCGCGCGCGACAGGAACCAGCGATAGAAGCCTTCCTTGGCCCGCAGCGGGAACGAGTCCTCCCAGACCTCTCCACGCGCGAGCGAGTCCCGGAACTTCTCCGTCACGCGCTTCACGTGATCGGGGTGGTGGACACGCTGCCAGCCGAACCCTTCGAGCTCGGCGGGCTTGGCCCCCGTGTAGTCGTAGTAGCGCTGGTTGTACCAGTAGGCCGCGCCGGCGTTGTCCGTGATCCAGACGAGCTGAGGAATCGTCTCGGCCAGGGTGCGAAACTCGCGCTCGCGCTCGCGCAGCGCTTCTTCCATGCGGCGGCGCGCGGTCACGTCGACGGCGACCGCGACGGCGCCGTAGGTGGTGCCTTGTCGCGTGATCGGTGCCCCGATCACGTGCACGATGGTGTCTTTCTCGCTCGTGTGGTCGTACACGACCACGTCGCGTTGGACCTTGCTTCCACGCGCCGCCGCACGCACCGGACCGTCCTGGTAATCCAGGCGCTCGCCGGTGCTGGCGTCGCGCATGTCGAGCGCGTCGACGAGGCTCTGCACGGGCTCGCGCTCGAGTCGTTCGTTGTCGTCGTAGCCCAGGAGGTCGAGCGCCGCCCGGTTCGCGCGCGTGATCGCTCCCCGCGTTCCGATGAACACCGCCGTGGGGATGCTCTCGAGGATCGCCGCGAGCTCCGCCGATGACCTCTCCGCGGTCTCGCGCAGCATGTGCTGATAGATCGCGGTCGCCGCGCGGTTGGCCATCACCGCGAGCAGGCGCTTGTCCTGCGCGGAGAACTCGTGCGCGCTCAACGACCCCATGTGCGCGACCCCGAGGAGCTCGCCGCCCTCCACCAACGGGATGCCATAGAGGGCGCGAACCCCGGAGGTTCGCAGGATCTCGCTCTTGAGGTAGGGGGCGGCCGGCCCGTCGATGGCGATCGGTTTGCGCTCGCTCGCGATCCGGCCCGAGAAGCCTTCCCCGATCTTCATCGTCAGGCCGACTTCGCGCTCGCGCTGGAGCCCGAGGGCAGCGCGGACCCGCAGCGTGTCGCCTTCGCGAATCAGGATCGCAGCGGTATCGACCGCGGTCGTGAACTCCACGAACACCTTCAACAGGCGCTGCAGCAGCTCTTCGACGCTGCGGCTCTCCAGGGCCTCGGAGGCGATGCGATCGAGGGCGGCCAGCGTGCGGTCTCTCGCGTGCGTGAGCCGCATGACCGAGGCCGTCACCGCATTGTCGATCGCCAGGTTGACCGCGCGCAGCTCCTCGATGTGCTCTGGATCGACGGCGTTCTGCTTCCAGAGCCGCATCACGCAATCGCGGAGGATCGTGAACTCGCTGACCACCTCGCCCAGGTCGAAGCCTTCGTCCAGGCGCATCGCCGCGTGCGCCTCGACCTCGTGCCTGGGGGGCTCTGCCGGTTCGCCCTTCGCCAAACTGTCGGCCATCGTCGCGATGCGATCGAGCACCTGAGGGACGTGATCCAGGAGCGCCGGATGATCGAGATCGCTCGCCACCGGTAGCGCCCGGACCTCCGCCATCCACTCGGAGAGGATGTCCTGCTGCCGGCCTCGGATGAAGTCGCCGAGGCTTTGCCGCAGACCGTGCGCCCGCATCCGGCGCTGTGCACTCCGAGTCATCGTATTTTCAGCCTCAAGATCTATGCCACCGTGATCCGGCGTCGTCCCGTGCCGATGCCTGGAGGGCTCGCGATGCATGTGTCAGTCGCGCACGGTGAGCGGCTTCGGGGCAACCTCGACGCTAAGATGCCCGACCCATGCCGCCCGCGAAGCCGCGTCCCGCCGATAACCACGACCTGATCCGCGTCCGGGGAGCACGCGAGAACAACCTGAAGGATGTCAGCCTCGAGCTGCCCAAGCGGCGGTTGACGGTGTTCACGGGGGTCTCGGGATCGGGCAAGTCGTCGCTCGTCTTCGGCACGATCGCCGCGGAGTCGCGGCGGCTGATCAACGAGACCTACAGCACGTTCCTGCAGGGCTTCATGCCGACGCTCGATCGCCCCGAGGTCGATGTCCTCGAGGGGCTGACCACGGCGATCATCGTCGATCAGGAGCGGCTCGGCGCGAACGCGCGCTCCACGGTCGGCACGGTGACCGACGCGAACGCGATGCTGCGGCTCCTGTTCAGCCGTCTCGGCAAGCCGCACATCGGATCGTCGAACGCGTTCTCGTTCAACGTGCCGTCGGTTCGCGCGGTCGGTGCGATCACCGTCGAGAAGGGGGCGGGCAAGACCGAGAAGAAGGTGTTCGAGGTCCACGGCGGCATGTGCCCGCGCTGCGAGGGCATGGGCTCGGTGAACGACATCGATGTCTCGCAGCTGTTCGACGACAGCAAGTCGCTCAACGAAGGTGCGCTCACGATCCCCGGCTACACCGCCGACGGTTGGAACGTGCGCATCTTCTCGGCGCTGCTCGATCCGGACAAGCCGATCCGCAAGTACTCGAAGCACGAGCGCGAGACGTTCCTCTACAAGGAGCCGACCAAGGTGAAGGTCGGGGGCGTGAACCTCACGTACGAGGGGCTCGTGCCGCGCATCCAGAAGTCGTTCCTGTCCAAGGACGTCGAGGCGATGCAGCCGCACATCCGAGCATTCGTCGAGCGCGCGGTCACGTTCACCACGTGTCCGGACTGCGAAGGCACGCGGCTCAGCGCTCGCGCACGGTCCTCGAAGATCAAGGGCAAGACCATCGCGGACGTGTGCGCGATGCAGATCAGCGACCTCGCCGCCTGGGTGCGCGGCCTGGACGAGCCGACGGCCGCGCCGCTGCTCGCGACGCTGCGCCACACGCTCGATTCGTTCGTCGAGATCGGGCTCGGCTACCTCAGCCTCGATCGTCCATCGGGGACGTTGTCGGGGGGCGAAGCGCAGCGCACGAAGATGATCCGTCACCTCGGGTCGTCCCTCACCGACGTCACCTACGTGTTCGACGAGCCGACGATCGGTCTGCACCCGCACGACATCCAGCGCATGAACGATCTGCTGCTGCGGCTGCGTGACAAGGGCAACACGGTGCTCGTCGTCGAGCACAAGCCCGAGATGATCGCGATCGCCGACCACGTCGTCGATCTCGGTCCCGGCGCCGGCACGGCCGGCGGCGAGGTCGTGTTCGAAGGCACCATCGAAGGGCTGCGCACGAGCGGCACGCTCACCGGTCGTCACCTCAGCGATCGCGCGAAGCTGAAGGCGTCCGTGCGCAAGCCGTCGGGCAAGCTCGAGGTGCGCGGCGCCCGCAGGCACAACCTCCAGAGCGTCGACGTCGACATCCCGCTCGGCGTGCTGGTCGTCGTCACCGGCGTGGCCGGGTCGGGCAAGAGCTCGCTGATCCATGGCTCGGTCAGCAAGCGCGACGGCGTCGTGACCGTCGATCAGACCGCGATCCGTGGCTCGCGCCGCAGCAACCCGGCGACCTACACGGATCTCCTGGAGCCGATCCGCAAGGCGTTCGCGAAGGCCAACAACGTCAAGCCCGCGCTGTTCAGCGCCAACTCCGAGGGCGCGTGTCCGACGTGCAACGGCGCGGGCGTGATCTACACCGACCTGGGCATGATCGGCGATGTCTCGACGCTGTGCACCGACTGCGAGGGCAAGCGCTTCCAGCCCTCGGTGCTCGAGTACAAGCTCGGCGGGCGCAACATCGCCGAGGTGCTCGACATGCCCGTCGATGAAGCGGCTCGCTTCTTCGGCAGCGGCAAGGCGCACACGCCGCCCGCGCACGCGATCCTGCAGCACATGTCCGCGGTCGGCCTGGGCTACCTACGGCTCGGCCAGCCGCTCACCACGCTGTCCGGCGGCGAGCGCCAGCGGCTCAAGCTCGCCACCCACCTCGGGACCGACGGCGGCGTCTACGTCCTCGACGAGCCCACCACGGGCCTTCACCTCGCCGATCTCGAGCAGCTGCTCGTGCTCCTCGATCGGCTCGTCGATGGGGGGAAGTCCGTGATCGTGATCGAGCACCATCAAGCGGTGATGGCGCACGCCGACTGGATCATCGACCTCGGCCCGGGCGCAGGCCACGACGGTGGACGCGTCGTGTTCGAAGGCACGCCGGCCGCGCTCGTGAAGGCCAAGAAGACACTGACGGGCAAGCACCTGGCCGAGTTCGTCGCGCGTTAACCCTTCGCGGCGATCACGGCACGAACTGGAGGCCGGCGGCGAGGAACAGATCGACGTTGTCTCGCGAGTCGTCGATCGGGGCGCCCACGGCCAGGTAGGGCTGGAACCGCTCGCCCATGAAGCGGACGGTGAAGGCGAGGGCGTTCAAGAAGTCGTCATCGCCCTCCCAGAACGCGAGGCTGTTGACGCTCTCGAGGCTGAGCGCGACCGGGCCGAGGTCGACGCCGGCTCCGAGGTTGAAGCGCAGGAAGTTCGGGACATAGTCCTCGAACGCGACGTCGACGCCGAGGTCCGCGCGCAGGAACAAGCGGTTCGCGTAGTACAGCGGCGAGAAGCTGAACCGCACGTACCACTCGTTGAACGTGTTCGCGACGTCGGTGAAGCGCGGGTACACGCCGGCGAGCAGCGTCGCCGCCTCGTCGCGGCCGTCGGTGGCGGTCGGGATCGAGGCGCCGAGCCGGAACACGAACGACAGGCTGGGTGACTTGGTCACCACGTAGAGTCCACCCGCCTCGATGTTGGCGAGCGCGGCGGCGTCGTTGGGGATGGCGTCGGGCGGCACCGGATCCTCGTCGTCGGAGGGCGCGCCGAACGACATGGTGAGCGGCAGCGAGCCGTAGATGCCCAGGCCCGAGCGCGTGACGTAGTGACCGTAGAGCTCGAGGCGAAGCGCCAGGTCGTACGGGAAGTCGAGGAACGTCAGCCCGCCGTCGAGGGCGATCTTGCTGATGCCATCGCCGCGATCGAGCGTGGCCATGTCGGGAGCGCGCTGCGCGTGGGCGGTGCCGGCGGCGAGCACGATGGCGAGGAGGAAGCTGTGCGCTCGTTGCATCACACGACGCTACCGCCGGCGCGTGTGGGTCTTGCGCACCACGGCGATCACGCGGGCGGCTGCGTGCAGCGGACCTTACAGACACGCGCGAGTCGGTGAGCCGCGGTGCTCACATCTCGAACGGCGGTATGCTCGACGGCGATGCCCCGGCCACCGCCTCGGCTCGCACCGGTGACGACGGCGATCGTCCCGCTCAAAGGTTTCGTAGGCAGCGTCGTCATGCCGGAGAATTTACCCGTGGTGCCCTGCTTGCAGCGCTGAAGCAACGCAATGCTCGCAGCGCTCGGAGCGTTCGTGTGGCGCCACCCACGAAAGGTGCTGATCGCAACGAGCGCGTTCCTCGCAGCGGCACTCGCGGTGGTGATCCACGGCGGCCGGCTGACGGCGGGCGAGATCGAGGGACTCGAGGCGGGACGCGCGGAGCAGCTCGTCGAGCAGGTCACCGGCGCCTCGATGGACACGACGGCGATCGTGGTGTTCGCGTTCCCGCGCGGGACAGAGCGGGCGACGACGAGCGCGACGGTCGAGCGCGCGATCGCGCCGCTGCGATCGGAGCCGCGCGTGCGAGCGGTGGTCACCCCGGCGACCGCACCTCCGGTGCTGGGCGAGCGGATGATCGATGCATCGGGCGCGACGGCGTTCGTGGCCGTGACGTTCGCCGGATCGTTCCAGGATGCGGTCGCGGCATATCCTGCGGTGCGCGACGAGGTGGTTGCCGCCGGCGCGACGATGGCGTGGACGGGGCGCGTGCCGTTTCAGCGCGACCTCGACGCGATGCTGGAGCGCGACTTGATCCGCGCCGAGGTGATCGCCTTGCCGATCGCGGTGCTCGTGCTGATGCTCGTGTTCCGCAGCGCGGTCGCGGCGGTGCTCCCCGTCGTGGTCGGCGCGCTGGCGGTGCTCGGTGGGATCGCGTGCGTGCTGCTGCTTTCGCACGTCACCACGATCGCGTCGTACACGATCAACGTCGCGTCGCTGATCGGGCTCGGTGTCGCGATCGACTACTCGTTGTTCACGGTCAGCCGGTACCGCGAGGAGATGGCAGCAGGGCATGCGCCGCGAGATGCGCTGATGCGCACCATGGCGACCGCCGGCCGCGTCGTCGTGTTCGCGGGCCTCGCGGTCGCCACCGGGCTGTGCGGGCTGCTCGCGTTCCGCGGCTCGTACCTGGTGTCGATGGGGCTCGGCGGCGCGATCGTCGTCGGGCTCGCGGTGCTGTTCGCGCTGACGCTGCTGCCCGCGCTGCTCGTGGTGCTCGGGCCGCGCCTCGATCGGGGACGCCTGCCGTTGCGGCGGCTCGTGCCGATGCGCGCCCGGCTGCTGCAACGGCTGAGCTGGGTGATCGAGCATCCGTGGCGGGTGATCATCCCGACGGTGCTGGTGCTCGTCGGGCTCGCGATGCCCGCGTTCGGACTGCGCATGGCGAGCGTCGACGCGAGCGTGCTGCCGCCCACGGCGGAGGCGCGGCGCGGGCTGGCGCTGCTCGAGACCTCGTTTCCTGACCTCGCCCGCACTCGCATCACGGTGGCGGTGGAGTTCCCGGCGGCCCCGGCGCTCACGCCCGCGCGGATCGGTGCGCTCTACGATCTGTCGCGGAGGATCTCGCGCGTACCCGGCGTAGCCAAGGTCGAGAGCCTCGTCGATGCGCCGTTGCCGCTCACGCGCGCGCAGTACCAGGAGCTGCTGCTGGCACCGCCGCCGCAGCTCGCCGCGCAGCTCGAGGCCGGCAAGGCGCTGCTCGTGCGCGATCGCATCGTGCTGCTGTACGCGCTCACCGACGCTGCGCCGGACACGGAGGCCGCGCGTCACATCGTCGAGGTGATCCGGTCGGAGCGGGCCGTCGGCGACGGGAGGCTCGTGGTCGGCGGGCAGACGGCGAACGATCTGGACGCGACGGCGTACATCGTGCGGTTTGCCCCGCATGCGATCGCCGTCGTCGTGCTGGCCACGCTCGTGATCCTGTTCGTGACGTTTCGCTCGGCGGTGTTGCCGCTGAGCGCCGTGGTGTTGAACACGCTGTCGATCGGCGCGGCGCTCGGCGCGACGGTGTGGGTGTTCCGTGCGCACCCGCTCGATCCGTCGGTGCCGATCCTGCTGTTCTGCATCCTGTTCGGGCTGTCGATGGACTACTACGTGCTCGTGCTGTCGCGGATCCGCGAGGCCTACCTCAAGGACGGCGATAACGCGCATGCGGTCGCGGCGGGGCTCGCGCGCAGCGCCGGCGTGGTCACGAGTGCGGCCGCGATCATGGTGACGGTGTTCGGTGCGTTCGCGCTCGCGCGGTTCGTCGTGATCCGCTCGGTCGGCTTCGGGATGGCGCTCGCGGTCGCGCTCGATGCGACGCTCGTGCGCGTGTTGCTCGTGCCGGCGGCGATGACGTTGCTCGGCGACTGGAACTGGTGGGCGCCGCGGTGGCGACGCCGGGGAGGGACGGCCTGATGGCGACGGTGCTCTCGGTGCTCGGGCTCGTCCTGCTCGCCGACGTCGTCGTGTGGCATCGCGTGTTCGCGGTAGCGATCGCGCGTCCGGAGCCGCCGCGCCGGCCGCCGGCCCGGTATCCCTCGATCACCGTCGTGCGTCCCGTGCGCGGCCTCGACGTCGGCGCCGCGGAGAACTTCCGCGCGGCGCTCGTCACCAACTATCCCGGCGAGGTCGAGACGCTGTTCGTGTTCGACGACGAGGCGGATCCTGGGCTCCCGGTCGCGCGCGAGGTCGTCGCGGCGCACGGTGGTGGCGCCGCGATCATGTTCTCCGGGCAGCCACCGGACGGCCGCACCGGCAAGCTGCACGCGATGATCGCGGGCATGCGCCGCGCGCGGGGCGAGCTCGTCGCGTTCGGTGACTCGGACACGCGTCCGTCGCCCGACCTGCTGACCGCGCTCGTCGATGCGCTGCTCGCCGCGCCCGACGTGGGCTGCACGTTCTCGCCGGTCGTGGTCGTCGATCCGCCGCAGACGGTCGGCGACGTCGGCTATGCGCTCATGATGGATGGGCTGTACGGCCCTGGCGTCGCGCGGGCGGCGGGGGCATCGGGCAGGCTCCCGTTCATCATGGGCCAGCTGATGGTGTTTCGCCGCGAAGCGCTCGCGGCCGCAGGTGGACTCGCGTGCGCCGACGGTCAGCTCGTCGACGACATGTACCTCGGCCGCTGCTTGCACAACGCCGGCTTCGCGAACGTGATGATCCGCGCGCCG
>Ga0247822_10000449_pt1 | contig 22146 bp, 23 predicted proteins | sample 13C_Cellulose_Da_FD_192423 | JGI IMG/M metagenome (GOLD analysis project Ga0247822, IMG submission 192423) | Soil microbial communities from agricultural site in Penn Yan, New York, United States - 13C_Cellulose_Day30 | ecosystem: Environmental > Terrestrial > Soil > Agricultural land | place...
GCGCAACCGTCGTGCTCGTGGTCGGCGCAAGGTCGTGCGGACACGCTTCCTCGCTGACCCAACCATCGAGCGACACCGTGCTGTTCCTCCCGAGCGTGGAAGTGCGATCGCCGGTGATCGCGACGCAGGGTACACCCAGCCGTGTGAGCTGTTCCAGCAGCGGCAGCAGTTCCTGCGTCTCGCCGCTCTTCGAGAGCAGCACGGCCACGTCCTGCGATGTCACGATGCCGAGGTCGCCGTGCACGCTCTCGGTCGGGTGCATGAACATCGCGGGCGTGCCGGTGCTCGTCATGGTCGCCGCGATCTTGCGCGCGATCAGTCCAGACTTGCCGATGCCGGCGACGATCACGCGGCCTGTCGAGTTGCGGATCAGCGCCACCGCGCGCGCGAACTCCGCGTCGAGGCGCTCGATGGCGTCGCCGAGCGCCTCCTGCTCCAGCCGCAGCACGCGGCGTCCGCGATCGACGATTCGCTCCGTGTCGGGCGAGCGCACGTCCGGCTTGGTCATGCCACCTCCGAGCGGCTGGTGACGTACGCCTCGACCTGGCGATCCCATTCGCCACGGGCCCGCAGGAGGACCTCGCAGAACTCACGCACCGCGCCCCTGCCCCCGCTGCGCGTGAGGTGCAGTCGCGCCGCCGCCTTCGCCTCGGCCGTGCCGTTGGCGACGCAAACGGGCAGGCCGACGACCCGCATCACGCCGAGGTCCGGCAGGTCGTCGCCGACGAACGCGACTTCGCCCAGGCCGAGTCCGTGGCGCTCCAGCAGCTTGTGCAGCGCCGGCAGCTTGCGCGCGTGACGGTCCTGCACGAGTTCGTCCACCTGCAACTCCTTCGCGCGCAGCGCGACGCTCTCCGACTCGCGACCGGTGATGATCGCCGTGAGGAGTCCCGCCTGTCGCAGCATCACGATGCCGAGTCCGTCCTGGATGTCGTACTGCTTGAGTTCGACGCGGGCGCCGGCGACGTCCCCGAGCAGGATGCCGCCGTCCGTGAGCACGCCGTCGACGTCGAAGCAGACGAGGCGGATGCGCGCCGCGAGTGCGGCGTCGAGTGTCGGCGCGAAGGCGGTCAACGGCGCGCCAGTTCCCACACCTCGACGCAGCGCTCGATCAGCGCGTCGAGTTGGCCGAGCGGCATCATGTTCGGCCCGTCGCTCGGCGCGTTGGCTGGGTCGGGGTGCGTCTCCATGAACAATCCGTCGGCGCCGGCCGCGCAGGCAGCGAGCGCGAGCGAGGGGATGTATTCCCGCGCTCCTCCCGACGTGCCACCCTCACCTCGACCCGGCTGCTGCACCGAATGCGTCGCGTCGAAGATCACCGGCGCATGGCAAGCCGCGCGCATGCGCTGGAAGCTGCGCATGTCCACCACGAGGTCACCGTAGCCGAAGAAGGTGCCCCGCTCAGTGACGGCCACGTCGCACTCGCCCTCGGTGGCCACGCGCGAAGGTGGGTACGCGCTGCGCACCTTGGCCACCGCGCCGATCATGCCCTCGGGATGCATCCACTGGCCCTTCTTCACGTTCACGGGCTTGCCCGTGGCGCCCGCAGCGACGAGCAGGTCCGTCTGGCGGCAGAGGAAGGCCGGGATCTGCAATACGTCAGCCGCCTGGCCAGCCTCGGCGCAATGCTCTGGCAGGTGCACGTCCGTGAGGACGGGCAGGCCGGTCCGCTGACGCACGCGGTCGAGCGCGGCGAGCCCTTCCGTGAGCCCAGGGCCGCGGAACGCACCCGCGTTCGAGCGGTTCGCCTTGTCGAAGCTCGCCTTGAAGATGATGCCGCCCGGCACCTTCTCCGCGAGCCGCGCGAGGTGGTCGCCGACGCGGAACATCAGGTCGTCATCCTCCACCACGCAGGGACCTGCGATGAGGAAGAGGCGATCGGTCGGGAACGTCGCGGGCATGGTCAATTCGCCTCGGCCAGTTTCTTCTCAGGATGCCGACGGCTTGTCGTACTGCCACCGTCGGCATGCTTCGCCGCCGCGGCCACGAAGCCCGAGAACAGCGGATGCGGCCGCGTGGGGCGCGACTTGAGTTCCGGATGGAACTGGCAGGCCACGAAGTACGGATGGTTCGTGAGCTCGATCATCTCGACGAGCGAACCATCGGGCGAGAGGCCGGAGAGCCGCATGCCGGCGGCCTGGAAGGTCTCGCGGTATTGGTTCGAGACCTCGTAGCGATGGCGGTGCCGCTCGGAAATCTCGGGCTGGCCGTAGATCTCGGCGGCCATGGAGCCCGGCTTGAGGCGGCAAGCGTAGGACCCGAGCCGCATCGTGCCGCCCATGTCCTTCACGTTCTGCTGCGACTCGAGCAGCGAGATCACGGGGTTCGCACAATCAGGCGCGAACTCGCTCGAGTTGGAGTCGTCGATCTTGCACACGTTGCGCGCGAACTCGATGATCGCGACCTGCATGCCGAGGCAGATGCCGAAGAACGGCGTGCCGCTCTCGCGCGCGGCGCGGAGGGCCAGCACCATGCCCTCGACGCCGCGGACGCCGAAGCCGCCGGGCACGAGCACGCCGTCGAAGCCGCTCACGAGCTCGTTCGCGCGCGCCGCGTCCGTGAACAGGTCGCTCGACGTCCATGCGATCTCGACGCCCACGTCATTGGCGATGCCGCCGTGGATCAGCGCCTCCTGCACGCTCTTGTACGAGTCCGCATAGTCCGTGTACTTGCCGATGACGGCGATGCGGACCGTGCGCGATGGCGAGAGCACGCGGTCGACGAGCGCCTGCCACGCCGTCATGTCCGGCTGCTTCGTCACGAGCCCGAGCTTGCGGCAGACGAGCTCGTCAAGGTTCTGGTCGCGGAACGTGAGCGGGATCTGGTAGATGGTGCGCACGTCGCGGCTCTCTATGACCGCGCCGAACTCGACGTTGCAGAAGAGCGCGATCTTGCGCTTGACGTCCTCGGCGAGCGGCCGTTCGGTGCGGCAGATCAGCACGTCCGGCTGGATGCCGATCTCCATCAGTTCGCGCACCGAGTGCTGCGTCGGCTTGGTCTTCACCTCGCCGGCGGCGGCGATGTACGGCACGAGCGTGAGATGGATGAAGACCGTGTTCTCGCGCCCGACGTCGTGGCGGAACTGGCGGATGGCCTCGAGGAACGGCAGCGACTCGATGTCGCCCACCGTGCCGCCGACCTCGACGATTACGATGTCGTTCTCCGGCGCGACGCGGCGCACGGCGCTCTTGATCTCGTCGGTGATGTGCGGGATCACCTGCACGGTGGAGCCGAGGTACTCGCCGCGACGCTCCTTCGTGATCACGTTCGAGTAGATGCGCCCGGTCGTGATGTTGTTGGCCTGCGTCAGCGGGCGGTCGATGAAGCGCTCGTAGTGCCCTAGGTCGAGGTCCGTCTCGGCGCCGTCGTCGGTCACGAAGACCTCGCCGTGCTGGAACGGCGACATCGTGCCGGGGTCGACGTTGAGGTACGGGTCGAGCTTCATCATCGTCACGCGCAACCCGCGCTCGACGAGCAGGCGCCCGAGCGAGGCCGCGGCGATGCCCTTGCCGAGCGACGAGACGACGCCGCCGGTGACGAAGATGTACTTGGTGCTGGCCGAGGGAGTGGTCGGGGTCATCGGTTGTTCCAGTGGGAGTTCGCGCGGACGAGGTCATCCTCGGTGTTGACCTCGCCCCACGAGGGAGCGTCCACCACCGCGACGCCCATCGCCATGCCGGCGGCGAGGGCGCGCAGCTGTTCGAGCTTCTCGATCTGTTCGAGCGGGTGCGGCGGCAGCGAGACCCAGCGCAGCAGCGCCTCGCGCCGGTACGCGTAGATGCCCATGTGCTGCAGGAGCACGCGGTCGCGCTCCGGCGCGTCGCCGGCGTCGCGGAGGAACGGGATGCCGGCGCGCGAGAAGTAGAGCGCGCGGCCATCGTCGGTGCGCACGACCTTCACGCAATTCGGGTCGTCGACGATCTCCGGGCCGCGCTTGCCGGCAGCGGTGCCGAGTTCGAATCCATGGTCGCGCACCATCGCGATCGATCCCGCCATCGCGTCGCCGCGCATGAACGGCTCGTCGCCCTGCACGTTGACGACGATGCCGTGGCAGCTGAAGTCGGCGTGCATCGCGACTTCGGCGACGCGATCCGTGCCGGAGATGTGCTGGTCGGACGTGAGCAAGGCCTCGCCACCAGCGGCGCGCACGACGTCGGCGACCTCCTCGGCTTCGGTGGCGACGACGACGCGGTCGGCGAGGCCGAGGGAGCGCACGCGCTCCAGCACCCGGATCACAAGGGGGGCGCCACCGAGTTCGCGAAGCGGCTTGCGGGGGAGCCTGGTGGCTCCAAGACGGGCCGGGATCACGGCGAGAATGGTCATCAACTCACCGTTTGGGAGGGGGGCGCAGATGCAAAATCCACGCCAGTGGAATCTATGTCTGGCCCCGGTCGGGACAAGAGGGAAACGCGATGAAAGCAATCATTCGGGGCGTCTGCTCTACCGAAACGCAGGCTCGATGCGGAACCGTACTGCGTATCCGATGTCCAGCGAGTCGCGCCGCATGCCCCACACGTGATTGCCGTCGCTGCCGAACATGGTGACTCGCGCAGGCAGGGCTACGCGGCCGAGCAGCCGGCCCTCCGACGAGTAGACGTCATAGACGATGGGCTCGCGCGTGGTCATGCGCGGCGTGGGTTCCGTGCCTTCGCGTGGCGGTGCGAGTTCGGCGGCGGGAATCGGTTCCGCCGGCGTGGAGAGGCGGACCCAGATGCGCCCGTCTCGGCCGACTTCGATTGACCGGAACGCCGGCTTCGCGGACGGAATCCCCGTGCCGCTCCATTTCCATTCCGGATCCAAGCGCCGCATCGCGAACTCGATCCTGGCCCGGTGCTCGGCGTCCTCCGTTGCCGACACAGGCACCTTCACATGCTCGCGCTCGATTCGCACGGGCTTGCGACCGTCCTGGTGCAGCAGGTAGAACACGTACTCGTCGTCGAAACCGGAGACGAGCCCGCCCGATGGCAGAAGCTCCGTGTGGTTGCCAGCGGAGAACGGCACACCGTATGCCATTTGCGCGCCGCCGTCCTTCGACTGCGCCTTGAGCGCCGCCGCTTCCTCGCGCCACGAGAGGTACGGCAGCGAATCCGTGATGCGGCCGTCTGCCGCCATCCGGATGAGTCCCTTCTTGTCGCGGCTGAAGTCTTCCCGGTTCCGCTCCAGCACCGCGTAGGCGTAGATGCCGCCGGCTGAGTCGCTCCACAGCACGTTCGTCGCGAACATCCTGCTGAACGTCACCAGCCACGATGTGGCAAACGCACCATCCGCCTCGTACAAGTTGATGCGCGTGCCGTTCGCGTCCCAGAGTGCGATGCGCTCGTCGGGCAGGCGAGTGATGCCGTTCAGGTGCTGGTACTCGCCGGGTCCGCTGCCCTTGCCTCCGATCGTCCGGACGAACTTGCCCTGCGCGTCGAACAGGCGAACGGCCTGCGCCTGTTGGTCGTGGACGACAAGACCGCCATCGCTGGTGCCGAGGACCGTGGCGATCTCGCCGAACGACTCTTCCACCGGCTCATCCTCGGTGCCGACCTCCAGCTCGGGCACGAGCGTGCTCACGCGCGCCTCCGGCATCGCACCGGTGATGTGCACGCGGATCGTATCGCCCGTCGAGTCCACCGCGGTGACCCACGGCTGGTCACCGTCGAGCGCCTCCGCGCCGGTGCAAGACGCGGTGAAGATCGCCGCCAGGGCAGTCAGGATGGATGCGCGGGCGGCTCGTGACATCAGGCGTGACTCCGGGCGAGGGTGAGGAAATTCTCGAGGATCCGCTTGCCATTCGGGGTGCCCACCGACTCGGGATGGAACTGTACGCCGAACACCGGATGCTCGCGATGTTCGAGCGCGTGGATCTCGCTCTCGTCGTCCAGAGCCGTGGCCGTCACGCGGAGGGCAGCCGGCAGCGCGCCGTGCGCCACGACCAGTGAGTGGTAGCGCATGACCTCGAGCGGGCTGGGCACGCCATCAAAGAGCCCCGTGGCGTCATGGCGCACGAGCGACGTCTTGCCGTGCATCACGCCGCGCGGCGCGCGGATGACGCGTCCGCCGTAGGCCTCGCCGATGGCCTGGTGCCCGAGGCAGACGCCGAGGATGGGCACCGTCGCGCCAAAGCGCGTGATCAACGGGATGGTGATCCCGGCGTCGGCGGGAACTCCTGGGCCGGGCCCGATCACGATCGCGTCGGGGGCGAGCTCGGCGATTCCGTCGAGCGTGACAGCGTCGTTGCGCACGACGCGCGGGTCCTCACCCAGTTCCCCGAGGTACTGCACGAGGTTGTAGGTGAATGAGTCGTAGTTGTCGATGACGAGGAGCATCGAGAGAATCTAGCTCCACCAGTGGCGGTTGGGGCCACTCACCCGCGTGGATGGAACTGCTTGTGCACCTGCCGCAGGTGCTCGCGGTCGATGTGCGTGTAAATCTGCGTCGTCGAGATGTCCGCATGGCCGAGCATCTCCTGGACGGCGCGCAGGTCGGCGCCACCTTCCAAAAGATGCGTCGCGAACGAATGCCGCAAGGTGTGCGGCGTGACCGTCTTCTCGATCCCGGCGAGCGTCACGTACTTCCGGAGGATCGTCCATGCCCCCATGCGCGAGAGGGGACGCCCGTGCGCGTTCAGGAAGAGACGCCCCACTCCCTGCCCCTTCTCCAGGTGCGGTCGCAGCTCGCGCAGGTACATCGACACCGCGCCCGAGGCATGGCGCCCGATGGGCACGAGGCGCTCCTTGCCACCCTTGCCGAACACGCGCACCACGAGCTCGTCGAGCATCACGTCCTTGACGTCGAGGCCGATCCACTCGCTCACGCGCAGCCCCGCGCCGTAGGCGAGTTCGAGCATCGCACGGTCACGGAAGGCCAGCGGCTCGTCGAGCGACACGGCGGCGATCAGCGTCTCGACCTCGGCGGCCGTCAGCACCTCCGGCAGAACGCGCCACTTCCGTGGCGTCTCCAGCTTCTCGCTCGGGTCCTTCTGCAGCACGCCTTCCGTGAGCAGGAACCGGTACCAGGTGCGGATCGCGGAGATGCTGCGCCGGATGCTCGACGGAGCGAGGCCCAAATCCTTGAGGTGGTAGACGAACTCGCGCAGGTGCGGCGCCTCGATCCCCGCGGGGTCCTTCACGCCCTTCACCATCGCCCAGGAGGCGAGTCGCGCGAGGTCGCGGCCATAGGCCTCATTGGTGCGCGCGCTCGAGCCCTGTTCGAGGGTCAGGAACTCGTCGAATCGCTCGAGAAGGAAGGCGCGCGCGGCGTCGGGAGGATTCGTCACTCCCCGAATCTAAGGAGCGTCCGTGCCGGTGCGCTCGTTCGTCCGCGCATTCGCCCGCGCGTTCGCCTCGCGCACCGCAGCGCGGCGGCGCTTCCAGAGGCGCCACCCGATCGCCACGAGCACGAGGGCCACGGCGACGGCGCCGATCCCCACGTCACGCAGCACGCGCATGGTCGTCTCGCGCACCGTCGACCAGTCGCGCCCGACATGGAACGCGATGTACGAGATGCCGCCGTACCAGAGGCTCGACGCGATGGTGAAGATCGCGGCGACCTCCCAGAGCGGGATCTTGAGCGCGCCGGCGATGGCCGGCACGACGGAACGCACGCCAGGCAGGAACCGGCTCACGAAGAGCGCCACCCAGCCATACTGCCGGTACGCGGCCTCCACTCGCTCGCCCGCCGCTCCCACTGCGGCCTCGGACTTCACCAGGTGCAGCCGGCGCATCTGATGTCCGAGCCATTCCGCGCCGTAGTGCCGCCCCAGCCACCACATGATGAGGGCGCCCAGCACGCTGCCGGTGGTGACGGCGGCGATGGTCGGGGCGAGGTTCCCGCCCGCGCGCGCCGCGTAGAAGGCGAGCAGGGCCGCGGCGACGTCACCGGGCACGATCGGCAGCAGCCCCTCGAGGAACGACGCGCTGAAGATCAGCGCGTACAGTGCACCGACGGGAACGCTCCCGAGCCACCCGGTGAGGGCGTCCACCTTATCCGCCGCGCGCCAAGGTGGCCACGGCGATGCAGGCGAGGCCCTCGCCGTGGCCGATCCAGCCCATGCCCTCGTTCGTCTTGCCCTTGACCATCACGTCCTCGGGCTGCACTCCCAGCGCCGCCGCGAGCTTCTCGCGCATCGCGGGTCGATGCGGGCCGATCTTCGGCGTCTCGGCGATGACCGAGACGTCCGCCTGCACCGGCATCCATCCGGACGCGCGGACTCGCGCCACCGCGAGCTTCAGCATCTCGATGCTGTCGCGGCCGGCGTTCGCCGCCTCCGTGTCCGGGAACATCTCGCCGATGTCGCCGAGCCCGGCACCGCCGAGCAGCGCGTCCGTGAGCGCGTGGCAGACCGCGTCCGCGTCGCTGTGGCCGGTGCAGCGCACCGGCGCGGGGATCAGCACGCCGGCGAGCAACACGCCATGGCCGGCGACGAACCGGTGGGAGTCGTATCCGATGCCGACCCGGATGTCCACGCTCACGCTCTCCTTCCCCGCGGCTTCAGGCCGCCGCCGTCTGCGCGGGCTCGATCAGCCGATAGTCCTGGCGGCGACGGCGCGGCTCGAACCCGGCCTCTCGGATCAGCTGCTCCATCTCCTCGATGCTCGTGCGGTGCGTCGTGTTCGCCGCCGAGACCACGTTCTCCTCGAGCATCAGCGAGCCGAAGTCGTTGCAGCCGTAGTGCAGCGCCGTCTGCCCGACCTTCATCCCCATCGTCACCCAGCTCGCCTGGATGTTCGGGATGTTGTCGAGCACGGTGCGGGCGAAGGCCGTGGTGCGGAGGTACTCCACCGCGTCGGTCTTCGGCATGTGGCTCATGGTCGGCGTGTTCTCCGGCTGTAGCGGCCAGGTGATGAAGGCCGTGAACCCGTTCGTGCGTTCCTGCAGTGCGCGCAGGCGCAGCAGGTGCTCGATCCGCTCGGCCTTCGTCTCGCCGATGCCGTACATCATGGTGCACGAAGTCTTGAGTCCCTCACCGTGCGCGATCTCCATGACCTCGAGCCAGCGGTCGGCGCCTGCCTTCTTCTTGGCGACCTGGTCCCGCACGCGCTGCACGAGGATCTCGCCGCCGCCGCCGGGGATCGAGTCGAGGCCGGCCTTCACGAGTTCCTGGATGACGGTGCGCGCATCCATCCGGTAGAGCGTCGACCAGAAATCCACCTCGCTCGGCGAGAAGCCGTGGACGTGGATGGGATGGTTGCGCTTGATGTACTTGAGCAACTCGAGGTACCACTCGAACGGGATGTATGGGTTGTGCCCGCCCTGGATCAGGATCTGCACGCCGCCGAGCGCCTTGACCTCGTCGATCTTCGCGCCTATCTGCTCGTAGCTGAGCGTCCACCCTTCGCCGTCCTTCGGACGACGGTAGAACGCGCAGAAGCCACAGTCCGCCACGCAGACGTTGGTGTAGTTGATGTTCCGGTCGACGATGTACGTGACGACCGGGTCCGGGTGCAGGCGCCGACGCACGGCGTCGGCGGCCGAACCGAGCTCGAGCAGCGGGGCGCGCTCGTAGAAGTCGAGGAGTTCGCGTTCGTTCATCGGATTGGTTCTCGTCATGGGGTCGGCGTCCGCGCCGGTCGTGCGTGCGTGCTCATCGCGCCGATCCGGTGGCGGGGAGAAAAGCGAGCTTGCCGCTTGGTACCCGGCCCGCGAGCTCGAGGCGCCGGAAGAATTCGGTGAGTCCCTCGAGGTCCGGCAGCGTCAGCCGCCAGTCGAGGCCATCGAAGTAGCGTCGGCACTCGTCCACCGAGACGCCCGTGGCGCGCGCCGCTTGCGCCGAGAGCTCCGGGAGGTGGGCGAGGCCCCAGTCGCGCGACTGGATCAGCGCCGAATGCGTCTTGAGGGCGTCCGCGACCGGTGTCGTGCGCTGTGCGACCCAGACCGCGAAGACGAACGGCAGGCCCGTCCACGCCTTCCACTCGGTGCCGAGGTCGTACATGTACGGGTAGCGCAGCCCGTGCGCCTCCGCGACCGGGTGGTCACGGCGCTGGAGCATCAGCGCGGCGTCGCCGATCACGAGGCGTGCCGCCACCGGTGCGGTTCCCTCGCGCGCCAGCGCATCGGCCTCGGCATCGCCGGGCACGAAGTCGGGACGCGCGCGCCAGACGTGCTCGAACAAGAGCTCGAGCAGGTGCACGCTGGTCATCGAGCTGCGGCTCACGAGCACGCGCTGTCCGCCCAGCGACTCCGCGGGGACGGTGGAGAACAGCATCACGCTGCGCACCGCGCCGTCGCAGGAGATCGCGAGGTCGGGGAGCAGCAGGTAGCGCTCCCAGTCCCGCGCGTATTCGACGGCCGACACGACGCTGACATCGAGCTCGCCCTCGGCCATCATGCGGTTGAGCGCGGTCGGCACGCCGTCCACGAGCGTGGCGTCGAGCGGCACCAGTCCCCGGTCCACCGCCCCGTAGACGGGGAAGCAGTTGATGTAGGGGATGCGGCCGACCAGCATCAGGCGGCGTTGCCGTCGAACGTCCGCAGCACGTTGTAGAAGCTGTCGCGCTCGGCCGGGATCTTCCCCGCCCCGCTGATCAGCTTCGTCAGGTCGTCGAGCGACATCGCCTCGCTCGTCTGCGCGCCGACGGCGTGGTAGATCTTCTCGCGCACGACCGTGCCCTCGAGGTCGTTGACGCCGTAGTGCAGCGAGATCTGCGAGATGGCCGGCGTCACCATTATCCAGTGGCTCTTGATGTGCTCGATGTTGTCGAGGAAGAGCCGCCCGACGGCGAGGTTCTTGAGGTCGTCCGTGCCCGAGGAGGCGATGCCCTCGCGGTTGAGGCGCTTGCCGAGCTCGTTGCCGTCCGGGTGGTAGGCGAGCGGGATGTAGGCGAGGAAGCCGCCCGTCTCGTCCTGCAGGTCGCGCAGCATCTGCAGGTGTTCCATGCGGTCGGCGTGCGACTCGACGTGCCCGTACAGCATCGTCGTGTTGGTGCGGATGCCGAGCTGGTGCGCGGCGCGGTGGACGCCGATGTAGTCGCCGGCGCCGAGCTTCTTGGCGGCGATCTCCTCGCGCACGGCGGCGCTGAAGGTCTCGGCCCCGCCGCCCGGCATCGTGTCGAGCCCGGCCTCGCGGAGCGCGATCAGCACCTCGGTCCACGACATCTTCTCGATGCGCGCGATGTGCGCGATCTCGACGGCCGTCAGCGCCTTGATGTGGACGTGCGGCAGTTCCGCCTTGAGGGCGCGGAACATCTCCTGGTAGTAGGCGAGGCCCGCCTTCATGTCGAGCCCACCCACGACGTGGAACTCGCGCGTGAGCCCGTTGTTGGCCTGGCGCGCCTCGGTCATGATCTGCTCGAGCGAGTAGCGGTAGGCGCCCTCTTCCTTCGGCAGCCGCGCATACCCGCAGAACACGCAGGTCGTGCGCAGCGTGCAGATGTTCGTCGGGTTGATGTGCTGGTTCGAGGCGAACGTCACGACGTTGCCGTGCTTGGCGCGATTGACCGCGTCGGCGAGGATGCCGACGCCGGTGAGGTCGCGCGAGCCGAAGAGCGTCACGCCATCGGCCTGGGAGAGGCGCTCACCGGCGGCGACCTTCTCCGCGATGGTCCGCACCGCGACGTCGGCGATGCGGTCGAAGGGGATCGACGGCGCAATCGCCGGGGAGGTCGTCATGTCAGTCCGTGATGCGGCGCAACGCGATGCTGACGTTGTGTCCGCCGAAGCCTGAGGAGTTGGTGAGCGCGGCCCGCACCTCGCGCTTGACCGGCACGTTGGCCGTGCAGTCGAGGTCGCATTCCGGGTCGGGCGTCGTGAGGTTGATGGTCGGCGGGATCACGCCGTGGCGGATGGCCAGCGCGGTGAAGATCGCCTCGACGGAGCCGGCGGCACCGAGCATGTGGCCGGTCGACGACTTGGTCGAACTGACGTTCAGCGCCGTGGCGTGCGGCCCGAACACCTTCTTGATGGCGCGGATCTCGTTCGGGTCGTTGAGCGGCGTGGACGTGCCGTGCGCGTTCACGTACTGGATGTCGGCCGGCGTCATCCCCGCGTCCTCGAGGGCGCGGCGCATGGCGCGCTGCAGGCCCTCGTGGTCATCGGGCTGGCCGGTGAGGTGGTAGGCGTCGCCGGTGGCGCCATAGCCGACCACTTCGCAGTAGATGGTCGCGCCGCGCGCCTTGGCGTGCTCATACTCCTCGAGCACGACCGTGCCGGCACCCTCACCCAGCACGAACCCGTCGCGCGTGGCGTCGAACGGCCGCGAGGCCGTCTCCGGCGACTCGTTGCGCGTGGACAGCGCCTGCATGTTGCCGAACCCGCCGATGGACATCGGCGAGACCGCCGCCTCGGAACCGCCGGCGATCATCAGGTCGGCGTCGCCGTAGGCGATCATCCGGAACGCGTCGCCGATGGCATGCGCGCTGGTGGCGCACGCCGACTGCGTCGCGTAGTTCGGGCCCTTCGCCTGGAAGCGCATCGACACCACGCCGGCGGCGATGTCGCCGATGAACATCGGTACGAAGAACGGCGAGATGCGGTTGGGGCCGGTGGTGAAGTACACCCGGCACTGCTCCTCGAACGTCGCGATGCCGCCGATGCCCGAGCCGATCACCACGCCCAGCCGCTCCGGCACGTAGCCCTTCCCGTCGCCGAGCCCCGCGTCCTGCATGGCTTGCACCGAGGCCGCCATCGCGTACTGCGTGTAGAGGTCGGAGCGCTTGATCTCCTTCTTCTCCATGTACTCCGCGGGGTCGAAGCCCTTGACCTCGCAGGCGAACCGCACCTTGAACGCCGCGGCGTCGAAACGGGTGATCGGCGCGCCGCCGGACTTTCCGGCGAGCAGCGCGGCCCAGGACGACGCCACGTCGTTGCCCACCGACGTGACGGCCCCCGCTCCCGTGATGACGACCCGACGCTTCAGCGATGCCACGGTCAGCCGCCGATCTTCGTGTTGAGATAACCGATCGCGTCTCCGACCGTGCGGAGCTTCTCGGCGTCCTCGTCCGGGATGTCGACGTTGAACTCCTTCTCGAACTCCATCACCAGTTCGACGATGTCGAGCGAGTCGGCGCCAAGGTCCTCGATGAAGCTGGCTCCGTCCGTGAGCTTCTCACGCTCGACGCCGAGCTCCTTCTCGATGATGTCCTTGACCTTCGCGGTATGGTCTGCCATGCGGAGATGCTCCGAAAGGGTTTGTTGAAGAAAACGCGGGGGGTTCTCGTCGCGGGGGAAGGGCGTCCGAGGGTCGTACACTGGCCCGTCAAATATAGTCGCCGCGTGCGCCACAACCAGCTACGCGCGCCGCTGCGACGCTACATCACCATGCCGCCGTCGACCGTCAGCACCTGCCCGGTGACGTACGACGCGAGATCCGACGCGAGGAACGCCGCCGCGGCCGCGATATCCGCCGGCGCGCCGAAGCGCTCGAGCGGGATCTGCGCCGAGAGCGCCTTCACCGCCTCCTCGCTCATCGCGTCGGTCATGTCCGTGCGGATGAAGCCCGGCGCGATGACGTTGCAGAGGATGTTGCGCGACGCCAGTTCCTTCGCGACCGACTTGCTGAGGCCGATGAGGCCCGCCTTGCTCGCCGCGTAGTTCGCCTGGCCCTTGTTCCCGATGATCCCGACGACCGACGCGATGTTGATGATGCGGCCCCACCGTTTCTTCATCATCCCGCGCTGCACGGTGCGGATGGCGACGAACGCCGAGCGCAGGTTGGTCTCGAGCACCGCATCCCAGTCCTCGTCCTTCATGCGCAGCATCAGGCTGTCCTTCGTGATGCCGGCGTTGTTGACGAGGATGTCGACCGAGCCGAACGCCGCCTCGACGTCCTGCACGAGCTTGGCCACGGCGATCGGGTCCGCGATGTCGCAGCCGAAGCCCTGCGCCGCTACCGACGCGCCCTCGGCCCCACCGGCGGCGGCGCCGAGCAGCGCCGCGACTTCCTCCGCCTTCGCCTGGTCGCGTCCCACGATCGCCACGCGCGCACCGCACGCGATGAACGTCTCGGCGATGGCGCGGCCGATGCCGCGCGTAGAGCCGGTGATCAGCGCGTTCTTGCCGGTCAGGTCGATCTTCATCTCAGGACTCCATGATGGCGTTCACTTCGGCGACGGTGCCGCAGGTCATCGCCTTGCAGTCGGGGGCGAGTCGCTTCACGAGGCCGGTCAGCACGGCGCCGGGCCCCATCTCCACGAACGTCGTGCCGGGAAAGCGCACGGCGACGCTGCGGATGACCTCGACCCAGCGCACGGGCGACGTTAGCTGGCGCAGTAGGACGTCGCGCGCGGTGGCCGCGTCCATGACGGCGTCGGCGGTCGCGTTGCTCCAGACGGGCATCGACGGCTCCGCCCAGTGCGCTGCGCCGAGCGCGAACTCGAGTCCCGCCGCGGCGGGCGCCATCAACGGGCTGTGAAAGGCGCCGCTCACCTGCAGCCGCAGCGCCCGCTTCGCGCCCGCGGCCTTCGCGAGCTCCATCGCCGCCTCGACGGCCGCCACCTCGCCGGAGATCACGACCTGCTCGGTGTTGTTGTAGTTGGCCGGCACGACGACCCCGTGCGCCACGGCATCGGCGCAGATGGCCTCGATCGGACGCTGCAGCTCACCCAGGATCGCCGCCATCGCGCCCGGCACCTTGACGCCGGTCTCGTACATGAGCTCGCCGCGGCGTCGCACCAGCCGCACCGCGTCCTCGAGCGGCAGCGCGCCGGCCGCATGGTAGGCGGAGAACTCGCCGAGCGAATGGCCGGCGGCGCCGGTCACCTTCGTGCCGACGCGTTCCTTCACGACGGCCCACACCGCGGCGCCATGCGCGAGCAGCGCGGGCTGGGCGTTGTGCGTCAACGTCAGCTCGTCGGCCGGCCCGTCGAAGCAGAGCGCGCCCAGCTTGGCGCCGAGTGCGGCGTCGGCGCGGTCGAAGACCTCGCGCGCGGCCGGGAACGCCTCGACGAGATCCTTGGCCATGCCGGGCTTCTGCGAACCTTGTCCGGGGAACAGAAGGAACATGTCTTTGACTAGGGTGGGAGGTGGCAGGTGGGAGGTGGCAGGAACTACCACGACCTCAGAAGCGGACCACCATCGAACCCCAGGTGAAGCCCGCGCCGAAGGCGACGAACATCACGGTCGAGCCTTCCTTCACGATGCCCTGCTCTTGCGCTTCGCTGAGCGCGATCGGGATCGAGGCGGCCGAGGTGTTGCCGTATCGGTCGACGTTCACGAAGACCTTCTCCATCGGGATGTTGGCGTGCTTCGCCGTCGCCTCGATGATGCGGATGTTCGCCTGGTGCGGGATCATCACGTCGATGTCGGCGGCGGAGAGCTTGGCACCGTCGAGCGCACGGTCCGAGGCCTCGGCCATCGATCGCACCGCGTTCTTGAACACCTCGCGCCCGGCCATCGTGATCCAGTGCGACCCTTCGGCGATGATCTCGGGCGTGATCGGCGCGTTGCCGGCGCCCTTCTCGCGATGCAGCAGGTTGGCGAGCGTGCCGTCCGAGCGCATGTAGGCCGAGAGGATGCCACGTCCCTTGGTCGACCGCTTCAGGACCGTCGCCCCCGCCCCGTCGCCGAAGAGCACGCAGGTGTTGCGATCCTTCCAATTGATGATGCGGCTCAGCTGCTCGGCGCCGAGGACGAGGATCGTCTCGTAGTTGCCGGTGGCGATGAGACCCTCCGCGACCTGCATGCCGTACAGCCAGCCGGAGCAGGCGGCGTCGACGTCGAACGCCACGGCTCGGGTGGCGCCGAGCGCGGCCTGCAGCTCGACAGCGGTCGACGGCAGCAGGCGGTCCGGGCTCGCGGTGCCGAGGACGATCGCGTCGAGCTCCGCCGCCGTGACGCCGGCACGCTGCATGGCGATCCGCGCCGCCTCGGCGCTGATGCCCGTGAGCGTCTCGCCCGGCCCGGCGATGTGGCGCTGCCTGATGCCGGTGCGCTCGGTGATCCACTCGTCGGTCGTGTCCACGCCCATCGACACGAACTCGGAGTTCTTGAGGATCCGCTTGGGCACGGCGTGCCCGGTTGCGGCCAGCATCGCGTACGGTCGCTTCATGAGGCGAGTTGTTTCCCGATATTGTCGCTCATGCGCGATTCGACGGCGCGCACGGCGGCGAAGATGCCGTTCTTGATGGCCTCGGGGCTCGACTTCCCGTGGCAGATGATGCTCACGCCCTTCACGCCGAGCAGCGGCGCGCCGCCGTACTTGGCATAGTCGAGCGAGTTGACGACGCCGCCGAGCTGCGCCTTGGTCACGCCGGCCTTGAGCAGCATGCCGAAGAGCATCGGCGCGACGGCCTCGTAGAACTTGAGGAGGACGTTGCCGGTGAATCCGTCGCAGACGACGACATCGATGGCGCCGCGGTCGCAGGCGCCCGCGGGAATGTCGCGTCCCTCGACGTTGCCGAGGAAGTTGAGGCCCGATGCCAGCAGCAGCTGATGCGCCTCCTTCACGGCGGCGTTGCCCTTCTCGGCTTCCTCGCCGATCGAGAGCAGCCCAAGGGCGGGATTCTCGCGACCGAGGATGTCACGCGCGTACACGTGGCCAAGGCGGCCGAACTGCAGCAGTTCCTCGGGGGAACAGTCGACGTTGGCGCCGGAGTCGAGCACGACGATGGGCTGTAGCGCCGTCGGGAAGACGGTGCCAATGGCCGGCCGCGAGAGACCCTCGTGGAGCCGCAGGAACACCGTGGAGGCGGCCATCTGCGCCCCGGTGTTGCCCGCCGAGACGAACGCGTCGGACTTTCCCTCGGCGTGCATCTTGATGCCGACGGTCATCGAGGAGTTGGGCTTGCCGCGGATGGCGACCGACGCCTTGTCGGTCATCTCGACGACGTCCGGCGCCTCGACGATCTCAAACAACGACGCCGCCTCGGCCATGGCGGCTGGGGCGGCGGCTAGCTGTGCGGTCAGTTCGGCCCGGATGACATCCGTGCGTCCTACCAACTGCAACTGGTGCCCGGCGCCGAGCTCAGCGGCTGCCAGGAGCGCAGCGGCGATCGGCGCCTGGGGGGCATGGTCGCCCCCCATCGCGTCCAGCGCGATGCGCGCCATCCCTATGCTTCGCGCGCCGCGACCCGCTGCTCGCCGGCATAGAAGCCGCACTCTTCACAGACGTGGTGCGGGCGCTTCATCGAGCCGCACTTCGGGCACGCCTGGACATTGATCTTCGCGGCCACCTTGTGGGTGTTCCGCGCGCGCTTCTTGCGCTTGGAGGTACGACGCTTCGGGACGGCCATCGGGGTTCTCTTCTCGGATCAGCGTGTTGGAAAGGATGCTGCCACGATCGGGTGCTGCAGTTGGGATGTCGCTGGTGTCGCGGTGTCGCTTGATGCTCCTGCGTCAGGCTGAGTGCGCGCAGGGTCCGGCATTCAAGTCAGCGCCACAGACTGGGCACAGCCCCTTGCAGTCGGGCCGGCACAACGGAAGCACGCTGGCGTCCAGCAACCACTGCTCCCGGATGGCCGGTCGCAGGTCGAGCATCTTGCCGCCTTCCTCGAGTTCGTAGACATCCGGTTCGTCGGCTGTCTCGTCCCCGGCCTCGGCGTAGATGAAGTGCGCTTCGCCCTTCACCGCGTACTCCGCCGGAGCCAGGCAGCGACGGCATTCACCCGCCGCGCTGCCCTCGAAATCGCCGCTGAAGTAGAAGCGGCCGCTTCCCGCCCCACTCACGCGCCCGGTGACCCGGACTCCGGAAATGGGACGAACATCGCCATCGCTCCAGACAGCATCATCAGCAGCGAGAACGGAATCTACCTGGATCGCCCCCTGTTCGAGGGCGCGGATGGCAAACGACAGCATAGCATCGAAACGTAGCCGACCCGAGGGATCAGGTCAAGGGTCCAAACCATGCTCTGGCAGAGACTTAGATGGCGTCCGCTTCGGAGAAGAAGAAGCGCGCCTCGCGCGTGGCGTTCTCATCCGAATCCGAGGCGTGGATTGCGTTCTTGCCCTTCGACTCCGCAAAGAGCTTGCGGACGGTGCCCGCCGCCGCTTCGGCCGGGTCCGTGGCGCCGATCGCGTCCCGAAGCCCGAGCACCGCGTTCTCCTTCTGCAGGATCATCGGCATGCACTGGGCCGAGCTCATGAAGGAGACGAGCTCCTCGTAGAACGGGCGGCCGCGGTGCACGGCGTAGAACTCCTCGGCCTGGCGGCGCGAGAGATGGATCACGCGAGCCGCGCGCAGGACGAAGCCCTGGGACTCGAGGTGGGCGAGGATCTTGCCCGCCTTGCCCGAGTTGAAGGCGTCCGGCTTGATGATCGCGAACGTGTAATTGAGCGTGGTCATTGCTGGGGATCGGTTTTGGGGGTCGTGCCGGTGCAACGTTTGGTGCGAATTCGAGTGATCCAACTGCAACTGCAACTGCAACTGATTCAACACCGAGGGCACAGGGAGCACAGGGAACGGCAACAGAGAAAAGAGTGAGCTGCTTGGCGGTCCCGACTTCCTTCAGCTGACCGCCTTCGCTCGATTCCCTCTGCTCCCGGGCCCTCGGTGTTCCCTGTGTTCTCTGTGTCCTCTGTGGTGAGCCATTGCGGTTCTGGTTGCAGCCGAGACAAGCCCGGCCGCAACCAAACGGAACTCACTTTAAACGAGCCTTGATCAGCTCCACGAAATCCATCGGGCGCTGCGCGATGCCCATGCCGGCGGCCGCGAACGCCTCGAGCTTCTCCGCGGCGGTGCCGCTCGAACCGGAGATGATCGCCCCGGCGTGGCCCATGCGGCGGCCCGGCGGCGCGGTCTGGCCGGCGATGAACCCGACCACCGGCTTCTTCATGTGCTTCTTGATGTACTCGGCGGCTTCCTGCTCGTCCGTGCCACCGATCTCGCCCATCATCGCAACGGCCTTGGTGTTCGGGTCCTTCTCGAACGCCTCGAGGCAGTCGATGAAGTTCGTGCCGTTGATCGGGTCGCCACCGATGCCGACGCAGGTGGTCTGGCCGATGCCGGCGCGCGTGAGCTGGTAGACGACCTCATACGTGAGCGTGCCCGAGCGCGAGACGACGCCGACGGGGCCCGGGGTGCAAATGCGCCCGGGGATGATCCCGACCTTTGCCTCGCCCGGCGTGATGAGGCCCGGGCAGTTGGGCCCGATGAGCCGCACGCCGCGCTCCTTCACGAACGGATAGACCTTCGTCATGTCGAGCACCGGCACGCCTTCCGTGATGCAGACCACGAGCTGCACGCCGGCGGCGGCCGCTTCCATGATCGCATCCGCGGCGAACGGCGGCGGCACGTAGATGACGCTGGTGTTCGCGCCGGTCGCCTGCACCGCGTCCATGACGGTGTTGAAGATCGGCACCGTGCCCTCGAACTTCTGGCCGCCCTTGCCCGGCGTGACGCCGGCGACGACCTGCGTGCCGTACTCCATCATCTGCTTCGTGTGGAACGAACCGTCGCGGCCGGTGATGCCCTGCACCACCAGCTTGGTGTTCTTGTCGATGAAGACGCTCATCTCACTTGCCTCCCTTGGCAAGCGCGACGGCCTTCTGCACCGCCTCGTCCATGTCGCTCGACGCGGAGAAGCCGTTCTCCGTCAGGATCTTCATCGCGATCTCCTCGTTGGTGCCGGTCAGGCGGATCACGATCGGCACCTTGAGCGGGTTGGCCTTGGTCGCGGTGACGATGCCGTTGGCGACGTCATCGGTGCGCGTGATGCCGCCGAAGATGTTGAACAGGATGGCCTTCACGTTCTTGTCGGCGGTGATGATGCGGAGCGCGTTGACGACCTTCTCGGGGTTCGACGAACCGCCGATGTCGAGGAAGTTCGCGGGCTCGCCGCCGTAGTACTTCACGAGGTCCATCGTCGCCATCGCGAGGCCGGCGCCGTTGACCACGCAGCCGACGTCGCCGTCGAGCTTGATGAACGTCAGGTTCGCGTTGCGGGCATCGACCTCGCTCGGCTCCTCGCTGCTCTCGTCGCGCAGCGCGGCGACGGCGGGCAGGCGGTCGAGCTCGTTGTCGTCGATCACCATCTTGCCGTCCACCGCGAGCACCTCGCCCGTGGGCGTGACGACGAGCGGGTTGATCTCGGCGAGCGAGCATCCCGACGCCATGAAGGCGGCGTAGAGCTGCTGCATGATCTTCGCCGCGGCGCGCGCCAGCTTGACGTCGCTGAAGAGGAAGAAGCCCATGCGCATCGCGTCGTACGCGGGGAGCCCGTAACGGACATCGACCGGCACGTAGAGGATCTTCTCGGGCGTCTCGGCGGCGACCTGCTCGATGTCGATGCCGCCGGCGGCGGACACCATGAACACCGGCTTCTTGGTCGCGCGGTCGACGATGATGCCGACGTACGCCTCGCTGCCGATGTCGGCGGCGACGGTGACGAGCACCTTCTCGACGGTGAGGTCCTTGATCTTCATGCCGAGGATCGCGGTCGCCTTCTCCTTCGCATCGGCGGGCGTCTTGCAGAACTTCACGCCGCCGGCCTTGCCGCGGCCGCCCGCATGGACCTGCGCCTTCACCATGACCGCGGTGCCGTACTTCTTCGCGATCGACTCGGCTTCGGCCGGCGTGGTGGCGACTTCTCCGGGCGGGATCGGCACGCCGTAGCCGCGCAGGATCTCCTTCGCCTGGTACTCGTGGATGTTCACTTTTTCAACGATCTCCGTAGGAGTGCAGAACGATACAGCCTCGCAACTTACCCGACTCACGGCCTTCCGAGAAGTCTCCCCAGTGCGGCCCATGCCTCGCCATATGCTCGCCAATCACCGGCCCTGAGCGCCGCGGCCATCGCGTCGTAGAGCGTCGCCACGCGCGCGCGGAACACCTCGACCGGCATGCCGCGCGCCACCGCCTCTTCCCGCTGGCCCAGCGCCTCGGCGAGCGAACGCCCGACCATCGTCCGCCCCTGCATCAACACGACCACGCCGGCGAGGCGCGGCGGGCCGTCGGGTGGCCATTCGTAGAAGCTCTGCGTGAACGCGGCGCCTTGCGCGGTAGGGATCGACTGCACCCGACCGCGCCTCGAATGCGAGAGCGCGCGGCCGAAGCCCGCCTGGTCCGCACCCGACTGCAGTCGTTCGAGCACCTCCGTCCAGCCAAGCGTCACTGCCGACGGCACGAAGGCGGTTCGCGGCCAGAGGCCGCCTCTCGTCGTGAGCAACCCCGAGATCGCATCCTGGCTGCCCACCACGGGGATCCCCCACCCGCTCACGCCCGCCGAGTCGCCCTGGAACAGCGTCACGGGGCCTGGCGCGAGGTCGGCATCGGCGTCGTCCACGCGCGCCAGCGTGCGCATGGGCACCGAGTCGCCGCGGAATCCCATGCGGCCCAGCATCGTGCCCTGCACCACCACCCAGTCGACCGGCGGCGGCAGCGCCGTGGCGAGCCAGCGCGGCGCCTCGCCGCGCGGCGTGAAGAGCTCCGGGAACAGGCCCATCCAGGTGCCGGCGATCGAGTCGACGTCGGCGGCGGGAAGCAGCATCACATGCCCCGACTGCGCCTGCACGACCGCCGTCGCCGCGTGGTGCACGTAGTGCGCACCGACACCGGCGAAGCTGAGGCGTTCCGAGAGCGGGTACTCGCGCGCGACCGAGAACAACTCCACCACCCAGTAGAGCGAGTCCGTGCGCACGATCGGCGTGATCGTCGGGCCGGCGCGGAAGAAGGGCGCGACGCGCGCGATCCGCTCCTCCACGTCGAGATGCGTCATGAGGCGCGGCCGTGGCGACGGGGGCACGATCGCCATCAAGCGCGGGTTCTGCTGGTCCCACGACAGCGCGATGCGCTCGATCGTGGTCTCGAACCGCGGCGCGGCGAGCCGGCCGGTGGTGTCCGCGACGAGCGCGTAGCGAGGCGCGCCGGGCGTCACGAGCACGCCCGCGACGCCACGCGAGGATGCGCCGCTCGCGGCGACCGGCAGCCCGCGGACGTCCGCGGCGTGCGCCACGACACGGTCGCTGAGCCAGCGCGTGCCCGGCGGTGCATCGGCCGGCGCTCCCCGGAGCAGGGCCGCATGGAGGCCGGCGGAACCCGTCTGCCACGCGAACGCCTCGACGTCCGTGCCGCGCTGCCCCAGTTGGAGATGGCGCGTGAGGGCCGCCGGATCCCACGTGCTGACCCAGGTCGCCATCTGCGGCTGCGTCAGCGGCGGGAGCGCCGGCGCGCCGCGCGCTATGCCATCGACGCCGAACGCGCGACGCGTGTAGAGGGCGCGCGTGGCCGTGTAGGGTCGCTCACGCGCCAGCGCCTCGGCGTCTTCGGCGGCGGGCTTGGCGAAGGCCGGCAGG
>Ga0247822_10000450_pt1 | contig 22145 bp, 8 predicted proteins | sample 13C_Cellulose_Da_FD_192423 | JGI IMG/M metagenome (GOLD analysis project Ga0247822, IMG submission 192423) | Soil microbial communities from agricultural site in Penn Yan, New York, United States - 13C_Cellulose_Day30 | ecosystem: Environmental > Terrestrial > Soil > Agricultural land | place...
GGGCTGAGCCCGTCGGCCTTCGGCAAGCTGGTGGCGCAGCTGCGGCGCGAGGGCGCCGACGCGTTCGGCCGGGGACGACCGTGAAAGCGGTCGCTGGAGGACCGAGTGCTGCTGGTGACGACGTACGGGCGCACGAACCTGACACTGCGACAGCTGGCCCTGCTGTGCGGGGTGTCGAAGTCTGCAGCCGACCGCGTCATCGATAACCTCGGCCCGAAGCTCGCGCTCCAGCCACGTAAGCGGTTGGCGGAGGACGCGGTGCTGATCGTGGACGGCACCCTGATCCCGACCAGGGACCACAAGGTGGCCGAGCAGTCGAAGAATTACCGCTACTCCACCAACGATCTCAAGGTGTCCCTCGCCGTCGAGGGCGGAGTTGTCCGCGTCGTCCGTGTAGTACTGCAACTCGTTGTTGCCCCATCCCTCGGCCTCCCGGTTCCCGGTCTCGGTGTTCCAGGACCTGTCCGACGGGCGGGTTCCCGCCGCTCCCCGGAACTCGGCCTGCCAGAAGGGCTCCTCGTCGGCCGTCCCTGGGCGTGACGTCTGCGTCGGCGCCGTGCCGCAGGCACCCAGCAGGCCGCCCAGGGCCAGCACGAGTGCCAGGCCGGTCCGTCGGTTCACCACGCTGTTCCTGCACGAGCCCTCACCGGGAAACGGCACATGGAAGGAACCCTACAAACCCGACAGGCCGACCGCGGTTCGGACGAGGCCCGTCAAGATCGTCCGCGAGTCCGGTCTCGGCCAAGCAGCGCCGGCAACGACCAGGTGGGTCGGCGTACCAGGTATTGGAGCCCTAGGCGCACCGTCCCGCGACTAGCGCGTAGAGGGTGCCGCCCCCGCGTACCGCGACGCCGCCTCTCGCTCCGCTCGCTGGCCGGCATGCGCGACCGGTCCGACGACGGCGGACCAACCCGAGAGCGACGCCAGTACGAGGAAGGTTCGGAGGCTTGTTTGAACGGGCCTTCCGGAACGCATGAGACTCACGACGACCTTCTACGACATGCACCTGCCATTATGGGTGGTCTGCCCCTACTCGGTTTGCCAGGCCGAAAGCCGCCAACCATCCGTCGAGGAGGAGTCATGGGGCGGCTCGCAGGCGCAGGCGCACACATGATGTCGGTCTTCTCGGACGGCATGCCCGCGAAGACCACCACCCGTGTCCCGGACCACGCTGCCGGTCAGCTGTCCGGCATCTTCCCCATCTCCGCTCCACCGTTGGGCAGCAGGGACGCCTTCCCCACTTCGACGTCGATTTCCTCGACGTCCGCGCGGACGGCCTTGACCTCCCAGTAGAAGCCGTGCGCATAGGCGGCCCCGCCGACCGCCCGGACGGTGAACCGACCCTCCCGCACCGCCGAGGCGGCCAGCGCGGAGATCTCCTCGTCCCCGTCGAAGCGGGGGGTGAGCTGCACCGTGCGCCCCTCCGGCCGGGTCAACGCCTCGAAATACTCTGGTAGTTCCACCACGGCACGGCCATCCGTCAGGGCGCCCTCGCCCCGGTAGTAGACACCGTACTCGGGGCCCTCGATCGCCGAGTGCACGAGCGTCCGGCCCACCGGGTCGAGCGGGTGGTCGATGGCGAAGTTCTTCTTCTTGGCGTAGAAGACGCCGTCGCCGAACATTTTGATCGGCCAGTCGTCGCCGCCGCGGCCGCAGTAGATGCCCCCGGTGGCGAACATGTCGAAGGTGACGACGCCGCCGCCGCTCCAGGACGGTATCTGGGAGGGCTCGTGCTGGACGGCGAGACTGCGCTGCACGTGCACCGTCCCGGCCGCCGGGTTTCCGGAGTGCCAGCCCGCCTCGACCCGCACGCCGCCCTGGTTCATCAGGTACAGCCGCTCGGGACCGTCCAGGTGCAGGCGGCCGCGGCCGGCCAGAACGTCGCCGAGCACGATGTTGCGCTCGACGTGCAGGTGGCCCGCATCCGGGTCGCCCGCGTGCCAGCCCGCCGTGATGTGAACGCCCTTCTGGTTCAGCAGGTAGAGCCGGTCCGGGCCATCCACGTGCAGCATGCCCTGGCCACGGATCGCCTTGCCCGCACCGATCACCACGTCCTCGCGGGCGGCCAGGCTACGGAGCGTCAGGTCCGCGTACGGCTGGACGTCCACGCTGTAGTCCAGACCCGGGAAGTCCCGGCTCCGGTCGACCATTTCGAATCCGTACCCGGCCCGGAACGAGAGCTGTCCGTGCTGGGTGCCCCGGCCCACGAAGCCGAGCCCGGAGACCAGCTGACCGCGCTCGTGGCGCTGCTGGTCGTTGATGCCGCCGAGGTACAGCATGCCGCCTGCGATCCGGAGCCGCTCGACGCCTCCCTGGAGGAAGTCGATGGTGTCCTCGGCGTCGTTGTTCACCCCGATCAGCAAAGAGGCGTGCTCGCCACCACGCACGTAGTACCGGATGAACGCCTCGTCGCCGCTGCCACCGCCCGAATCGGCCGGAAACTGGATGCCGGCCTGCCGGTGGTTGCCCACGGTGGGGGTGACGGCGCCGGCCTGCACCCGCAGGCCGGAGAGCCGACGGCTGGTCAGGTCGGTGCGCACCACGCCGTTCTGCCTGGTCACGGTGCCCAGCGGCACGTAGCGCGAGTCGGCGGGCAGTGCGGCCACCAGCTCGATCCTGCCCTCCTCGACCAGCCGGGTCTCGCCCTTGGCACCTCCCTCGTCACGGAGTTCGGCGGCGTGCTCCTCCCGGTGGATGGTCACCAGACGGGTTCCGTCTCCCGGCGGCAGCGTCACCCGGACGTCCTCGGGCAGCACGATGGCGCTGCCGTCCGCGTCGGTGGCCACCCCGGCGGCCACCATCAGGTCGCTGCCGGTCGGGGTGAGGTCGAGACCGCTCACCACCCCGGAGGGAACCAGCTGGCGGAACAGCACCTGCTGGCGGGAGAGCAGGTAGTCCTGGGTCAGGCTGAGGTCCTCGGCCCGAAGGAACATCCGGGAGTAGTAGCGCGAGCGCCGCATCGGCAGCGGCACCCGCTGGTCCTTATTCCAGTAGATCGTCAACTTCTTCTTCCCCCGTCACGAGTCGTCTTGCGTGCTGTCGGGCATGCCGGAGACAGTGTCGAACCGCAGGCCGCCGGCGGCGCCGCCACCGCCGAGGTGCCTGGAGCGGCCGAGCCACAGGTGCACCGAGCCGTCGTGCCACCGAGCCAGCTGCCACTGCCGGACCAGTCGCACCCCCGATCGGCCGAACTCCTCCTCGGGGATCGCCAACTCAACGAGCTGGTCTGGGTTTTCCGGATCAGGGCGCCATTCCAGAAACCGGCTGTGGCCGGTCACACGACCAGGGGTGCCGTCGGGCCCGGCCCGTTGCAGCGGCGTGCGGTGCAACCGGACCCGGTCCGGCCGCCCGTCGGCGGGCCGGGGCACCAGCGGTACCCAGTGCTCCGGCACCGGGCTCGCCAGGGTGTACCGGTCGGCCGGCACCCCGGGGCCGGTGGCGCGCGGTGCGGGTTCTTGAGCGACGGCGGCCGAGCGTTCCCGGCTCGTCGGACGGCCGATGGCGTCGGTCACTGTCCGCTCCACCGCCCACCCCAGGTTGGCCAGTTCGTCCCGGAGCAGCTGGACCTCCTCCACCGGGTCGGAGTGCAACGTGATGCCGTTGGTCGGTGGCAGCACCAGCAGATCGGTGTCCGAAGCCTCGCCGGTGCGAGTGGACGGACGGAACAGTGACCAGCCCCGGCCGCCCGGCGCGGCCGGTACCAGGGTCTGCACCCCGAAGGTGTCGGTCACCACCAGCGAGCGGATCCGGGTCACCGAGCCGAGCGGCAGGTCGAGCGGCACCAGGAAGTGGTCGTTGGCGTAGACCGTGCCGTACTCCAGGAGCACAATCCGGGCCAGGTCGGCCGTACGTGCGCCGACCGCGCCGAGGTTGACGTCGCCGTCCTCCAGTTCCCAGAATCGCGTGGACGGCATCCCCGGGTAGCCGACCGGAGTCGGCAGTACGGTGCGCACCACCCGCTCGGCGGCCGGTTCGGCGTACAGGGTGCGGCCGGGGTCGTGGTCCAGGTGGTACCAGTCCAGCCTGTCGCCGTCGTACTCGGCGGCGCTCAGCACCACTTCGCGGTCGGTGTGCGCTGCGGCCACCGCGAACCGGTACTCCAGCCGGTCCGGCTGCCAGGCCGGGCCCTCCAGCCCGGGGACGCTGACCAGGGGGAGCGCCTCGGGCGGCGGCCAGGGCGGCCGTTGTTCCCGCTCGCCGGGCATCGGCTCGAGTATGCCTGGCAGTTGAAGCAGATATCCGGGGGCCGGATCGTTCGGCCGGGCCGGTACGTCGAGCCAGTCCAGCCAGGCGGCGACGGCCGTCTGCACCGGCCCGACCAGGGTGTCCGGCACCTCGATCTCGGCCACCAGCCGGTCGGCCGCGCAGGCTGCCAGCAGCGGGCGGCCGTCCGGGGCCCGGCCCGCCATGATCAGCAGGTAGCCGCGGGTCGACTCGTCCGCAGGCTCCGGTGCGGTGGCCGGGAGCGGGTAGCGGGCCAGCACCTGGGGCCGCAACGCCGCCGCGCCGTGCTCGGTGAGCAACCGGAGGAACTGCTGACCGGTCTCGGCCGACCAACGCAGGTCGACCGCCTGGTCGGCCGGCTCGCGTTCGACCACGGCCTCCAGCGGGGCGCCGGGCTCCAGCTCGACCGAGGGGCGCCCGTCGGCGCCGCTGCGGTAGCGGGTGAACCGGGCCGCCTCGGCGTCGATCCGGGCCAGCACCGGCGAGCCAGCGTCCTCGCCCTGGAACTCGCCGAACTGCCACTGCCGGGCCAGCAGCCAGAACGGGTCGGCGATGCGGGCCTCGACCGCCGGGCTGAGGTCGGCTCTCCGGGTGCGCGGCTCCAGCCTGGTCCAGGTGGTGACGGCGGGCTCCCCCGCCGCGGGCTGAGGCGTCGTCATGGCGTCCTCCCGGTGGGCCCGGACGCGGCCGCGTCGGGGGTGAAGTCGGTGGTCAGCGCGCGCTCCTCGGGGTGCACGCTGACCGGGAAGTACAGCGCAGGCAGGAACTGACCCACCTCGCCGAGCGAGTCCAGGTCCACTGCGCGGGCCCGGGCCAGGTCGAAGGCCTCCTCGACGGTCCGGGCCAGCCGGTCGGCCCGCCATTTCGGCGTGCCGTCGGCGGAGACCGCGAGCAGCACCGCCTGCGGCGCGGCGGCGGCCGGGGCGTCGTGCTCGAAGGCCAGCCCGGTCTGCTTCCGGGCGGCGGGCACCACCTCGGTCCACTCGTCCACCATCAGCCCGCAGACGGGCTCGCCGAGGTCGAGTTCGCCGCAGCCGACCACCAGCAGCGAGAGCGTCTCCCTTTCGGTGGGCGGATGTTCGGCCACCCACAGGTCTCCCTGCTCGTACGGAAGCTGAGCCACCCTGACGGAGAGCGGCAGCTTGACAACGCCGCCCGGCTCCAGTGCCCCGGCATAGCTCAGCACCTCTTGGAGCCGGGCCAGCGCCGGCCGGACCCGGGCGTACCGGGTCAGCCAGCGCCGCCCGGAGTGTGCGCTGCCGCCCTGGAGCGCGGTGCTCTCGGCCAGCGCGCCGGTCAGCTCGGCGGCCCGGGGCGCCCAGGCGCGCGGCAGCACCGGCAGGTCGTCGCCGAACAGCGCGTGCAGCCGGTCGAGCTGGAACTCCCGGCGGCGGGCGCCGGGCTGCACCGGGTCGTCGAAGTCGGTCGCCGCGCAACGGCAGGCGGCGCCGCCGGTGCACACTCCGCCGGGCCGGAACTCCCGGGCTAGCCGGCAGTGCTCGGCCAGTCTCCGGTCCAGCTCCAGTTTGGCCACCGCCGCCGCCTCGCCGACCGGCCCGGTCGGCTCCGGCACCGCGCCGAGCACGCCGAACCCGGCGGCGGTGCGCAGGCGGGCACGCAGCTCGGTCTCGGTCCCGATGGCCAGCCCTGCGGCCGTACTCTTCATCAACTGCCAAGCTTCGGTGGCCTGGTGAACGGCGTACGGGTCGAAGTCCGGCTGCGCGGTGCTCCCCAGCGCGTCCAGGTCGGCGGCGGTCACCGGCCGGGCCTGGGTGAGCAGGTCCCGGACAGCCCCGGCGGCCTGGAGGAACTCGCCGACCGAGACCTTCTCGGCCGCCCAGTCCGGTGCACCGTCGAAGTCCAGTTCCAGCACCGTGTTCTCAGGCTGTGGCTCGGCACGGAGCCTGATCCGGCGCTCCTGCTCGCCGTCGGCGGCGCCCAGCGGGCGGGGCGGCCCGACCACGTGGTCGATCACCGATGCTTGCAGGTGGTCGAGGCTCACCTCCCGGTAGGGGCCGGCTTCTTCGTCCGCCGGCCGCTGCCGCTGGCGCCAGAACACCCGGTTGGCCGGTGGCAGCAGGGTGGCGGCCAGCGCGTCGGCGGCCGGAGTGCCGATCAGCCGGGGCTGTTCGCCCCTGGCGGCCGGCCAGTCCTTGCGCAGCGCGTCGAACCGGCTGTCGTGGTTGACCAGCAGCAGCACCCGGTGGGTGACGGCGGTGCCCGTGTCCTCGGTCCGGGCGAACTGGAGCTCGGGCGGGTTCCCGGCTCCGGCCGCCGCGTTCACTGCGGCGGCGGCCCGGGTCGGGTTGCCCGCCGCCAACTGGTGCACGCCCTCGGCCAGCAGCGCGTCGCCGACCGCGTCCACCGCGTCGGCCAGTGCGGCGAGCACCGTCTCGACGGCCGTCCGGTCCGCTGCCGGGAAAGAGCTGAGTGCGGCGGCCAAACCGCCCGCGCTGTGGAGGCGGTGCAGTTCCAGGCCGTCGGCCACGGCCTCGCTCTCCACCACCGGCACAGGGTTCACCCCCGGGTCCACCCGATGCGCCAGCACCGGGGCCAGTCGGCGGAACACTGGCAGGTACTGGTCCAGCACCCGGGTCGGGTGGTCGTGCAGGCCGCGCTCGAAACGCCGCCCGAGCAGCAGGCCGAGCGGCTGCCCGGCGCGCACCCCGTCGAGCAGTTCCTCGGCCAGTCTGACCCGGCGGGAGGAGAGGTCCACCGCCATCGGGTTGTCGTGGCCGCCGCCGTGCGAGCGCCAGGCGCTGCGCAGCACCGAGGCGGTGGTGGCCTGACCGAGCGAGGGGGCGTGGAGGTGGCCGCTCTGCTCGGGCGCCGGGTGGACCGGGCCCGCCACGTTCTCGGGAGAGGTGGCCAGAGGGGTGCGGGGCGGAGCCGGGCGCAGGTCGTGCAGCCAGCCGTAACCTCCCACGTGCACGCCGTCCGGCAGTTCGGCCGGGCGTGCCTGACGGCGGAGCTCCAGCCTCCGGGTCGCCAGTGAGGTGACCCAGGCGTCCAGCCGGTGCCCGGCCAGGCCCAGCGTTCCGGCTACGTGCCGCTCCAGCTCGGCCACCGAGCGCGGATCCTCGCCCGCGTAGTCCTGGTGCAGGGTGGTGAGTGCGGCGCGGAACTCGGCGAGTTGGGCGGTCACCCGGGCGTGCCGGGCATCGGTGCCCGGCTCCGCGACGTACTCCGCGGCGGTGCGGCCGGTGCCGGGCACGGGCAGCGCCAGGCGGCGGCGCAGGGTCGGCGTGGTCCGGCCGGGGAAGACGTCGACCAGTTCCGGGTCGGGTAGCTCGGCCGCGCCCGGCAGCACACCCTCGGGGGTTGCCAGGTTCCCGGCGGCAGCCGAGTGTTCGGCGATCAGCGCGGCCCGCAGCAGCCGGTGCAACAGCGGCAGCGGTCCCTCCGCCGGGGCCCGGTCGGCCCGCAGGCCGGGGGCGGCGAGCTCGGCCAGGTAGGAAAGGTCGTCCCCGACCAGCGGAGTATCCAGCCGGAACGAACCACCGGCGTAGGTGGCCAGCGACAGCCTCGGATCGGCAGCACCGGCAAGACCCAGCCGGGCCAGCAGCCGGCGGGTCGGATCGAGTAGCCGCGCCCGCCAGTCGCCGTCCGGGTAGGAGCCGGTGAACCGCCACAGCCAGCTGACGTACTCATTGCCGAGTACGCTGCGGGCACGCACCTCGCGGACCCGGGCGTCGGTGGCCAGGATCTCCAGCATCAGCCGGTCCGGATCGGCCGCGCCGGGGTGGACCCGCCGCACCGGAGAGCGCAGCCAGCTCTCGGTCAGGCCCGTCAGCACCCGGACGGCGGTCGCCTCCTGTTCGTCCGCGGACTGCCAGCCGCGCAGCGCGGCCACCGGCACCAGCCCGTAGGGCTGGGTGCCGACCCGGAGCACGGGCAGCGGCCCCTCGGGATGGACGTACCGCACGAAGTGGTCCAGCAGGGAGCGCTGGTCAGGCAGCTGTTCCAACGGCAGCAGGTGTCTGAACAGATAGCCGAGACTGGCCGGCCAGAGAGCCCGGCGGACGGGGCGGCCCAGGACGCGGTCGGCCTGCTCTCCGTGCGCGGCCCGGCCGAGCGCGTTGGGTGCCCCGGCCCGGGCCGGGCGGCCGCGGACTGCGCTCAGCGCGTCGTCCGGCCGCTGGCCGAGCCGCAGGCCGAGCGCGCTCGCGGTGAGCGCAGCGGCGGTCTCGGTGTCCGCGGCCGGGGCGCTCTGCCCGGCGGTGACCCGGGCGGCGAGCAGCTCCGCACGGGAGTCGGGGCGGTGACCGGAGGAGATCGTCTCAGTGTTGTTGGTCGGGGTGTCGGGTGGCAGGAATCCCAGGCCCTCGGTGGCGGCGTGCGCCTCCAGCAACTCGGTCAGCCGGGCGGCGGTGATGTCGGGGGCGGCGGTCTCGTCCACGCCGAAGACCAGCAGCAGCGCCACGTCCTCCGGCACACCGGGACTGCCGGCCTGCTCCGGGACGGTGAGGGTGAGCGCCATCCCGGCCGCCTCCGCGGCGGTGAAGTCGACCAGCCAGCGCATCCCCGCGTCCACCGGCGGGCCGTCGCCGGCCGGCACGGTCGAGGCCGACGGGTCCGGTCCGAGGGCCAGTTGGCCGTTCAGCTGCCGCGACGTGCCGTACAGCGACTTCCCTGCGGCGGTCCGGCCGACGGCGTGCCAGCGGGTGGGCAGCGCGCGGGCCACCGGCGGTCTGGTCCACCGGCCCGGCCGGTCCTTCGGTTTCGGCCACGGGCCGCCGGCGGTGTCCGGCTCCATCACCCGGGCGACCCAGCCGGCGCGGGTCACCCCGTGCAGCCGGACCAGGTCCTCCCAGGCCGCCTCCTGTTCCGCGCCGGAACCGGCCGCGCCGCAGCGCCCCCAGTATCTGCGGCCGGAGTCGCGTTCCTCGTCGGTCAGTTCTGGCTCATGGCTGTCCACGTGCAGCTGGTCGGGGTAGATCCGCACCCGCAGCCGGGTGCCCGAGAAGCGGGTTTCCAGCCGGACCGGGAGCAGCGCCACGGGGTACCAGGTGGACAGGCCCCACTCGGTCGGCGGGACTGCCTCGGAGAGCGGTGTGGTCATCGGTGTGCCTCCGGTGCGGGCAAGGTCTCGGGCAGCGGCGTCTCGGGGAGCAGGGTGCTCGCGTGGCGGGCGATCAGGACGGGGCGCTGGAGCGTGACCCGGGCCATGTCGGCCGCGTTGCGGCCGTACTCGGCGCCGTCCAGCCGCAGCCCCGCGCCGCTGTGGTCGGGGTTGCGGCCGAGGCCGGGGGCGTACGGAGAGAGGTGCCGGGTGCCGGTGTCCCTGGTCGCATGGCCCCAGTGCAGGTCGTCCCAGTGTGGGCCGTGGAACGGCGTGGGGCTCCAGTCGGCGGGCGGCAGGTCCAGGCCGAACCGGGGTGCGGTGGGCTGCTCGCGGAGCACGAAGAAGTAACCCGCGTCGCCAGCCGTCCGGGTGGCCGCGCCCCGGGCCACCGGTGCGGTGAGCGGGAAGCCGAACAGCAGCACGTCCGGGTCGATCCGGCCGCTGAAGATCGGCGGCAGGTCGGGGCCCGCCGGGTCCCGGGTGGTCTCGCCTGTCCAGGCTGCCTGACGCATGGTCACCGCGGTGGCTGGGTAGCGTCGCAGCACCTCTCCGCGGACCACCAGGATCAGCGCGTCCTCACCAGGCGCGCCGACCGAGGTGAGGTGGCTGCCGAGCGGGCCGTTGCGCCATGCGTCGTCCTCGAAGGGCGGCAGGTCGGTGAGCGGCCCGCCGGCCGAGCGGGCGTCCCGGACGTCCCAGAACTGGCGGAACCAGGTCTGCCGGGGATCGGCCGGGAACTCCCGCCAGAGCAGTTCCCGGCTCACCTCGTGGTTCAGTCCGACCATGAACGCCTCGATGAACTTCGCGTTGGCTGCCAGCGCGGTCATGGTCTCCGGTTCGACCGCGGGCAGGCCAGGTGCCACATGCTCGGGCGACAGCCCGCGCAGCAGCTGGTAGGCGGGCAGCTCGAAGGCGAGCCCGGCGAGCAGGCGGCGCAGGCTGTCACCGGTGACGGGCAGTGCCTCGGCCAGCGGACGGCCGCCCACCCGGAGGCCGGCCAACACTCCAGCGGGGACCGCCCGTTCCGGGTCCAGCCGTGCGCGCAGCCGGTCGGCCTCGCCTGCTACCGGCACCCGGTCCTGCACGTCCCGCTGCGAGGCGCTGGACACCGAGAGCAGGTGTCCCTGGTGCGGGGCGGCCGCCTTGGCGAAGTTGGCACCAGTGAGCTCACGCAACTGTGCAAGATCGGCACGGAGTTCGGCCACGGACAGCCCGGCGCCCAGCACGGTGGCGCCGGGGGCGACGGTGTGCAGCGGGTAGGACTCGCTCCAGCGGGCCACCCCGCCGCGGCCGGGGCCCTCCGCTGCCAGGTCGAAGCCGATCCGCAGCGCGGCGGCGCCGCCGGTGATCCGGTAGGCCACCAGGTCGGGGGCGCTGGTGCCGGTCAGGTCGGTGACGGCCATGCCGGTCGCGTCGCTCGGGCCGGCCAGCCGCTCCATGGTGTATGGGCCGTGCCAGGCGCCGGTGACCAGGCCGCGCCGGTTGACGCCCCGTCCCGCGCCGTACCGGGAGACCCAGCCGTCTGCGTCCCGCCCGTCCACCAGCACCACCAGGTGCGGGATGCGTTCCGGGCCCATCGCCACCACGTCGACACCGACGCCGGAGATCTCGGCGAAGGTCCACGGGGTGGGGACGGAGTCGCTCCACCCCCGGGCGGCCCGTCCGTCGGCGGTCAGGCTCCAGCCGATGCGGTAGTGCACCCGGTTCCGCCCCGGGTCGGTGCCGGAGACCCCGTAGGCGAGGACCAATTCCGGCGTTCCGTCGCCGTCCAGGTCGGCCAGCGTCAGATCGGCGCCGCGCACATCGGGGTGGAGCGGGTCGGGCAGCTGGAACGGGCCCAGCCAGCCGCCGGTGGGCAGTCCGTCGTCGTCCAGTGCCCGGCCGATGCGGTACTCGGCCAGACAGGGCGCGCCCGGCGCGCTCTGACGCATGGTCAGCACGACCAGGTCCGGGCGGGAACCGCCGGTGACGTGGCCGACCGCGACGCCGAACGTGCGGGCCCGGTGGTCCAGGGTGAGCACCTCGGTCTGCACGCCGGGCCCCCGGCCGGGGCGGCCCTCCAGGTCGGGGTCGTGCGCGGCGCCGAGCCGCAGCCGGCTGCGGCCCTGGCCGTCCTGGTCGACGAGCTGGGCGGTCAGGAAGGAGGAGAACAGACCGAGGCCCGGCCCGAGGTCGGGGCGGGGCGTCGCCGGGGCGTCCCGTGGGCCGCTGCCGCGCGGGTCCATGGGCAGGCCGTGGTCCTGCCAGGCGTTGCCGGCCCGGGAGGTCAGCCGTCCGTCGGCGGTGACCATGAAGGTCTCCTGGCCGGAGCGCAGGTCGCCGACCACCGGTCCGATCCGGCGCGGCGCCAGGCCGTTGGGATGCACCCAGCGGGTGGGGTCCCAGCTCCACCGCTGCACGGTGTTGCCGTTCGGCAGGTCCTCGTCCCACTGGCCGAGCACCGCCACCTCCAACTGCCCGGTGGGCGAGGTGACCATTACGTGCACGCCGGGTGAGCCTTCCTGGAACCACTCCACGCTCTGCTGGCCGACCGAGACGACCTTGCGGTCCGGCAGCGGGCGGCCGTGGTCGACCGAGGAGTACCCCGCCTGACGGGCCAGGCTGCCGCCCGGGGTGAGGTAGAAGAACCGGCCGCCCAGGTGCAGCGCGCAAGGCGAGCCGTCGATGCCCGGCACCGACTCGGTGAGGAACCAGCTCGCGGCGGCGTAGGGGTCGGGGCGGTGGCAGACGAACAGCCGCTTGCCCGTGGTGGCCACCAGCACCTCCTGTGCCGAGATCGCACGGGGGGACGCGTACAGCCGCTCGTATTGTGCGAGTTGGGTGGGGCGGCCGAGGTTGCGCCAGCTGCGGGCGGCGGTGTCGTAGAGGTGCAGGTTGCCGTCGCCACCGAGCAGGTGGACGCTGTCGCCCAGGCCGGTCGGACGGCTGGCCGCGCCGCCGGGCGGCGCGCCGCAGTCCCGCCAGACCCAGCGGTCTCCGTCCCAGCCGCGTTCCCAGAGCCGGTTGGTGTCGGTCCGGACGTAGACCCGGCCGGGCTCCACCGCGACGCCAGAGGTGATCACCCGGCTCGCGGCATCCGGCCGCCCGTGGTCCCGCCAGCTCCAGCCTTCGGCGCACTTCCGGCGCTCGAACAGCCGCCCGTCCTTGGACCGGACGAAGAACCGGTCGCCCCCGAGCAGGTCGCCGGCCGCGCCGGCGACGGTCGTCACCGGCTCCTCCACCGCGGCAAGGGCGGTCGGCGGCACGACGGCCGCGCCCGACGGCGCTCCCTCGGCCGTGTCGCCGGCGGGTCCGGCCGACGGATCCGCCCGAGGGGTGGTGACGCCGTGCGTCGGCTCGTCGGTCGTGGCGAACCCGACCGCCGTCGGCGAGGGCTCGCTCGCCGGGCCGCCCTCTCCCGCACCGGCGGGCGCCGCAGCGCCCTCCGCTCCGTCCGCCGCGTGCGCAATGCGCTCCGTCAGCCCGCCGAGGCGGCCCGGCTTGTAACTGTCCAGCGGCTCCTTCGAGATCACGCCGAAGGCGGCGCCGCCCGCGGGGAGCTTCGCGTCCGGGACGGCGCTGTTGCCCTTCGCCAGCCAGCCGAGCGGGTCGGCTGTCGGCGGGGCGTCCAGGCGGCGGGCCAGCGGCCCCCGGGCCCGGGTGAGCCGGCGCATGGCGGTGGAGGTGGCGGCCGCCACGCCCTCGTTGGCGGCCGGGTCGGGGCCGGGCGCCGGATCGGCGTGCCGGACCGGCCGGGTGAGCGCCAGCAGTTCTCCGTCGGAGAACGCCCGCCCCGGCTGAGCCGGGTCTATCCGCTTGCCGAAGAGCGCCGCCGAGGCGTCGCGGCCCAACTGTCCCTCGGCCAGCTGCCGGTTGATGTCGATCAGTTCGGCTGCCCGCTGCCAGGCGGCGGCCGCCAGCTCTTCCTGGTGCCGCTGGACCACCTCGGTGCCGAGCGCGGCGGCGGCCCGGTAACGCGGGTCGAGGTTCAGCTCACGCAGCCACTGCGGCGGTGTGTCCGCTGCCGGAAGCCGGACCTCCCCGGCGTGCGTCCCGCCGTAGGCCGGCGGGGTGAGCCACTCCTGATGGTGACTGAGCAGCCCCTCCAGCACCGTCTGCCAGCGCACCCGTTGCTCCACCGCCCACGGGGTGCGGACCAGTGCCGGTGAGGCGAGCGCCCCCTCGAAGCCGAGCACCGAGACGCCGTCCTGCCCGGGGGACGCGTCCGGCAGGCCACTTCCCGCTCCGTTCAGGTCGACCCGGTGCAGCCCGACACCGGTGGGCAGCACCCGTCCGCGCAGCCGCCGGACCAGGGACTCGAAGTCCCCGTCCGGCCCGGTGGCGAACCGCCAGTGGTACAGCACCGGCAGCGTCACCCCGGTCGGCCCGCCGTCCTGCTCGTCATCCCACGCCGGGATCAACGCCTCCCCCTCCCGGGCGGGCCGGCCCAGCCCGGTTCGGCAGCCCGCGTCGAAGGCGGGCACCACGGCGGCCAGGTAGCGCCGCCCGGGCAGCAGCCGGCGTGGGCAGACCAGCCTGGAGAGGGTGCGCTCGGGGTGTTCGGTGAGCACCTTCGCCGGATCCTCCCCGTCGTCCTCCAGGAGCAGCTGGGCGTGCGCCCACGCCCAGGACTCGGCGAGGTCCGGCAGTTCGGCCACCGGGGCGGTGAGCCGGGGCAGCGTGTCCGGCGGGGTGGTGAACTCCAGTCCCGGGGTGCCCTCCAGGAGCACCACCAGGACCAGCCAGGGGCGCAGCGCGCCGCTCCTCGGCTCCGGCCGGGCAGGGGTGAACTGCCAGGGCAGCTCGGGCGCGTCGAAGTCGATCGAGGCGAAGAGGGAGGACTCGGCGTTCTCGGTGCCCGGAGCCGGGAAGCAGCGGATCACCTGCCGCTGGTCCAGCGCGGTGACGTCACCCGGGCCGAGCACCACCGCGTCCGCGTGCGCGGTCACCGTCTCGGTGCCGTCCGCCCCACCTCCACCGGCCGTCAGTTCGACGGTCAGCCCCACCTCGCCGCGTTGCGCAGGCAGTGCGCCTCGCAGCGGGTCCTCGTTCGCAAGCGCGCGCACCACGCCGTCCCGCACCCACGGCAGAAACCTCAACCCGGCCATACTCGTGTCCCCCAGTTCCCCGTGCCTCGCCTGATCACCGCACCCGCCACGAACCGCCCTCACGGCAGCGCCGGGACGCGCCGCACCACGGCTCCCGCGTGTCCCGCCAGCGCCCCCCTGTCGGTCGCGGAGCCGCGGGCCTGCCGAACGGTCAGTCCCGGGTCAGTCCCAGCCCGGCACCGGTGAACAGCGCCGCACCGCCCGTCCTGGTCGCCGCGTCGGCGGCCGGGCCGGTCCTGGCGAAGCCGGCCAGCAGCCGCCCGGAATCCGCCGCGCCACTCCCGGCCGCGGCGGGCGGCAGCGGGCGGGGCGGCGCCGCGACGTCGTCCACGATCCATGCGTCGTACGCGTCGTCACCGTCCAGGGCGGCGGCCACCGTCAGTCCGGCGGCGGGCAGGTCGGAGCCGTCCGGCAGGCCGAGCCGGCGGCCTGTCTCCTGCCATTGGTATCCGGACTGCTCCAGCAGTTCGGCCGGCTCCAGGTCGCGGAACTGCCCCGGCGCGAACCGGTCCAGGATCGGATCCCCGACCGTCCCGTCCAGGCCGTTGCCCAGTGTGAAGGACCGGACGTCGAACCGGTTCGGCCCCGACACCCTCGCCGCGCCCAGGCGTTCGACCGTGACGCCCAGCGGCAGCACGTTCTGCCGCAGGCCCAGCAAGGTGCCGGGCCGCAGCACCAGCCGCTCGGGCAGCTCGGGCGAGCGCAGCACCACCGGCTCCGCTCCCCCGCCGCCGGTGGTGATCTCCCAGGCGTCCGGGCGGGCCAGCGCCAGCCGCAGCTGCTCCACCGCGCGCACGGGTTCCAGCTCGGGCGGCGCCGCCTGCCCGGGCTTGCGGGTGTCGAAGGGCTTGCTGATGCTCAGGAACAGCAGCTTGAGCTTGACATGCCCCCAGAAGCCCCATGGCTGCGGACCGCTGACCCCGATCAGCAGATCCACCCCGAGCAGGGTCTTTCCGAACACGGAGAGGGTGACCTTGGCGCCCAGCTCCGCGGTGAACCAGAACGGGTCGAACCGCATCAGCGCGTCCAGCTGGGCGTGACCCTCGAGGGCGATCTTCCAGAACTTGATGCTCAGGTCGATCGCGCCGCCGAACTGCACGGTGTTGCTGGTGACCGCGAGGTAGGCGCTGATCCGTCCGGTGCCGTTCAGCGCGATCGCCAGCCGCCTCAACGCGGGGAATCCGGCAGGGGGCCGGAACCCGGGGTGGAAGCCGCCGAGGGAGAGAGCGAAGGCGCCGTCGCCATGCCAGCGCACCCGTAGGGCCAGGTCGCCGGTGATTTGGCGGCCGAATAGCTCGGAGTCGACCAGGCTGCCGTCGAGCGAGAGTTCGCCCCGGTCGAAGTCGATGACGCCGACCGTGTCCAGCCGCAGCCGACCGGCCTGCCTGAGGTCGAGCACCAGCTGCCCCAGCACCAGGACGCGAATCGGTTCGGGGAACTCGATCAGCACCGCGAGCTTGGCGGTGAGCAGCTGGCCGAGCATCTCGAGGCGGACCATCACCCCGAGCACGGTGCCGGTGGTGTCGGGCGGGAAGATCCGGCCGAGCGTGTCGATCACCGCCGGGGCGTTGGCGACCGGGTCGGCGGGAAAGAGCAGCGCGTCCAGCGCACCGGTCCGGGTGGCCTTGCGGACCTCCTCCACGTCGACGCGCCGGTTGTGGCCGACCACCAGCCCGAGGCCGTTCACGAAGACGCCCCAGCCGAGCGCGATGCCCGGAGTCCACTCGTAGGTGCCGGAGACTAGTAACGAGAAGGTCCCGTCGCCGTTCGCCTCATGCAGCGGACTGCCGTCCGTCGCTCTGGTGTTGAGGACCGCTACCCCCTGGAGCCGCCAGGCCGACAGGCCGCCCGCCCCGGCCAGGCCAAGCTGGAAGACCCCGGCGTACTGCCCCTTCTCCCGGTCGAGGAACAGATGGCCGCCGCCGTCCACCGGCCCGGCCTTGACGACCAGCCCGGCGCCGATCGGCGGCACCAGGCCGAGATCGGCGTCCAGTCCGAACAGCAGCCCGCCGTCCGGGGCCGGCGTGACGGCCAGCGCGGCGCCGGCCCCCTCCACGGTGGCGGCCACCGGGCCGAGCCGCGCGGTCAGGTCCACCGTGGCGGCGAGCCTGAGGCCGTCCCCGTCGGCGGTGCCGCGCAGGGTCAGCGCGGTGACCCGCACCGGGCCGAGGTCCAGGTGCAGCGGGAAGGTCTTCTCCAGCCGCCCGGAACCGCGCAGGGTCAACCCCGTCCGGCTCGACCAGACCAGCTCCACGTCGCTCTCGGCCTCGATCGACCTGCCCCCGGCCACCGACGCCAGCAGCCCGTCCAGCGCCGACAGGTCGAGCACTACCCGCAGCTTGCGCACGGCGACGCTGACCGCGACCTCGTCCACCGAGGCACCCACTGTGGTCACGGTGGCCGCCACCCGGGCCCCGCCCAGCGTCACCCCGGCGCTCGCCGGATCGCCCAGTACCTTGACGGGCCCGGGCGGTCGCCAGTCCAGCGCGACTCCGAAGCCGCCGCCCACCTCGCCGCCGTCGGCGCGCGGTACGAGCCCGTCAGGCCTCAGCACCACGCCGAGCGCCCCGGTGGTGTCCACCCCGCCGGTGAGCTGGACCTCGACCGTCTCGCCGGGGTGAAGCACCGCCTGCACCGCCCCGGCGGCGTACGGGCCGAACAGCAGCCCGTCCGGCGCGGCGCCCGGCACGGGCGGCACCGGCAGCAGCACCAGTCCGGCCTCGCCATAGGCCGCCGCGTCCCCGTCAGCCGCCTGCACGGCAGCCAGCGGCACCCGCAGCAACAGCGGCGGCGGCTCCGGCAGCGGATCCGCTGGCGTGCCGAAGTACTGTTGGAAGAGGCCGAGTTCGGGCGTGACGCGAATGGCGGGCAGACCGAAGGCGTGCGCCACGTCCTGGACGGCTCGCAACAACTTGTCGACGTCCAGCTGCCCGCCCCAGCCGTAGGCACGGTGCGCCAGCTCGGACGGGTCAGTGACCAGCAACGCGAGCCGTTCCCAGTGCACTTCGGTGATCCAGGCGCCCTCGGTCCGGTACCGGCTCGGCGCCACCCGCTGCCGGGTGATCACGCCGGTGAGCAGCAGCAGCGCGTACAGCGGCGGCTTCTCGCGGCGGAGCCGGTCGGTGAGCAGGTAACCGGGCAGCTCGGTGGCGAGCGAGGCCCAGAACGTGCCCTCGTTCAGCGGCGCGGGGAGCCCGGTGCCGTCGGTGGCGCTCAATCCCTCGACGGCTGTGACCACTTCTCGGACCTGCTGGACCAAGGCCGCCCAGTCGCCACCGCCGACGATGAACGCGCCGAACGCCTCGGTGGCTTCCTTGGCCTGCTCGGTCACGGTGCGCACCGAGCCGAGCGAGTCGGTGGCCGGCGGCGTCTCGGGCGGTGCCCAGCCGAGGTCGGCGAGCAGTATCCGCAGCGCCGCCTCGTCGCTGCCGGCCGCGATCAGCGGTTCCAGCGTGCCCAGTACCGCCCCGACCAGATCCTGTGCGAACGCCTGAATCCCCACACGCCCTCTCCCCCCGGAGGCACCAAGTGACCGTGATGCACACAAGAGGTCCACATCTCCGTCACATTGGCCATACTGTCTCGCAACTTGGTCTTTTCACAAGACATCACGCAGTTGACTTGCCGTCAGACGGGGGACTGACCGATGGCACGCTCCGACGACTTCTTCCTGTCACCCACCGACACCGGCGACGACCGGGAGTTCCGGGCCGACAAGCGCACGGGCAGCACCGTGCAGCCGATCATTGACGGAGTGGCGACCTTCCAGGCGATGGAACGCGCCATCGCCAAGGCCACCAACACCGTCCACCTGTCGCTGTGGATCTTCAATCCGGGCACCCCGCTCCAGGCCCGGGCCGAGGTCAACCGGACACTGGCCGGGCGGAAGGCGAAGCACCGGGCCGGCACCTGGGGCGAGTTGCTGGCCATCGTGGCCGGACTGGGTGTCCAGGTGCGCATCCTGCTGAACGACTTCGACGCCGTGCTGGCCGATCTGAACCACGCCAACAACTGGCGCGCCTGCCAGAAGCTCAACGCGCTCGACGCCCGCTGGGGCAAGGGCAACCTCCAGACAGTGGTCAGCATGCACGACGCCCGTAGCTCGCTCGGCGGGTCCGTACTGGCGAGCCGGGCCGCAGCCATGCTCACCCGGCTCAACAAGGGTGGCTGGGGGGCCGCCCGCACCCGGGTCGCCGGGATGCCGGGTCTGTGGCCCTACCTGACGGTGGCTCCGAGCGGTGACCGATGGGCGCTGAGGACCAGCCCGGACTGGCAACTGCACCCCGCCGCTCACCACCAGAAACTCTGCGTGGTGGACCGCACCACCGGCTTCTGCGGAGGACTGGACGTCAACACCGGACGTCTGGCCACCCCTTCGCACCTCGGGCGGCTCTGGCACGACATCCAGGTCAAGGTGGACGGCGCCGCCGCCGCCGATCTGGACCGCAACTTCCTCGGCCGCTGGAACACCGAGGCTCCGCTCTTCAACACCGTGGTCGGCACCGCCGGGCCGGGCGGCCTGGCCAAGCCGGCCCGCCCGGTGGCCGCCGTGGTCCCGGTGCCCGGCAGCGCTGTCCCACCCGGGCCCGGCCCGGCCACCGCCCAGCTCTGGCGCACCCTGTCCACCGACTCCACCTTCAGCCCGGTGCCCAGGGTGCTCCGGTCCGACATCCGGGACGGCTACCGGAAGGCGATCGGCCAGGCCAACCAGTACGTCTACATCGAGAACCAGTACGTCCGCTCCCCCGAGTTGGCCGACTGGCTGATCGCACGCAGGAGCGCCAAGCCCCAGCTCAAGCTGATCATGGTGCTCCCAGTGGCCCCCGAGGAGGTGGCTGGCACCATCGACCCGGTGACCGACCACGGCCTCTTCCTCCAGCACCAGGTCCTGGCCGAACTCCGCACCGCCTTCGGCGCGGATCTCGGCCTGTACTCGATGGTGGCCCGCTCCGCCGCGGCCGGGAAGCACGCCACCAACAGCGCCGGCAGCGCGCAGATCTACGTGCACAGCAAGGCAATGCTGGTGGACGACGAGTGGGCCACCGTCGGCTCCGCCAACACCAACCCGCGCAGCTTCCAGGTCGACACCGAAGCCAACATCGCCTGGTACGACCCGGCCGGGGTGCGGGCCTTCCGCCTCACCTTGTGGTCCGAGCTGCTCGGCACCTCCGTCAAGACCCTGGCCGGGTGGACTCCGGCCGACTTCGTCAGCCGCTGGCAGACGATCGCCGCCGCCAACTCCGCGAAGACGGGCGCGACGGCCGGCACCCGGCAGGGCTTCATCGTCCCTCACGATCCGGCCCGGTTCCCCGGCCACGAGCAGAGCCAGATTCCGGACGCCTTCGTGGAGGCCTTCAACCCGACCGATCCGGAGCCGGAGTACGTGGTCTGAGCCCGGTTCTGCCGAGGGGATCCCGAACGGAGCCGACCACCCTGGCTGGGCCTGCCACCACCTGAGTAGTCCCGCAATGCCGTCGGGCCGTTCCGGCATCAACCCGGCTCTTGCGGGACGCAGGCTCGGCAAGGGACGCGCCGCTACAGCGCGGCGACGGCCTCCACCACTCCGTCGCCCCATGCGCTGTGACGCTTACTGGACCACGAGGCCGGTCCGGTCTGCCGCCGTGCGTGTCACACAGGGCCCGTCGGGTGCGGGCACGCGTGTCACGCAGGGCCCGTCGGGTGCGGGCACGCGGTCTCCAGGTTCAGGTCCAGGAAGTGGGCCGAACAGGAGATGCACGGGTCGTGGTTGCGGATGACGCGTTCGCACAGCCGGGTGAGTTCGGCCTCGGAATCCTGTCCGCGGTCGAGTGCGGCCTGAACGCTCCGGCGCAGGTCCTCCTCGATGGCCCCCTGGTTCTGGGCGGTCGGCGGAATGATGCGGGCGTCGGTGACACGGCCCTCGCCGTCGAACGCGTAACGGTGGTAGAGCAGACCCCGGGGTGCCTCCGTGGCACCGTGCCCGACGCCGCTGCGGGCGGGCACGGGCACGTACGGGCTGGCGGGCCGCTCGTACTCGGTGATGATCCGCAGGGCTTCCTCCACGGCGTAGAAGACCTCCACGGCGCGGACCAGGATGCTCCGGAAGGGGTTCCTGCACACCGTGCCCGGGCCGGTGCCGTCTCGGCCCTCGCGCAGCGGGGGATCGTCCAGTCCGGCCGCTGCTGCCGCTTCCAGCGCGGTCGGTGAGAGCAGATGACCGCTCACGGCGTAGCGGGCGAGGGAACCGGTGAGGTGCCGGCGTCCGTCGAGACGCGAGTGGAGAGCGGTGGAATGGGGCACCTGCGTTTCCGTGACGTGGTCGCAGAACGTCCGGAGGGGGAAGCTCCAGGCAGGGTGCGCCGCGTCGTACGGGACGACGGTGGGCGCACCGGACTCGATGGCGTAGGTGCCCGGCTCGGCCAGGGCGAGCAGGTCGGCCTCGCATTCGGCGTCGGGGAAGTCGAAACCTGCCACCCACTGGACGGTGTCCCAGGCGTCGTCGAGGGCGACGCGCAGACGCTCCGCGAGGGGGCGGAGCTCGGTGCGGGTGGGAGTGCGGTGGAAGCCGCCGAGGCGCACGCTGACGGGGTGGACGGCCCGTCCCCCGAGCAGCTCGACGACGGCGTTGCCGGTCTGCTTCAGCCGCAGTCCCCGCCGCACGTGGGCCGGCTCGGACCGGGACATGCCGATCACGTCGTCGTGGCCGAGGAAGTCGGGCGCGTGCAGCAGATAGATGTGGAGCGTCTGGCTCTCGATCCATTCTCCGCAGTACAGCAGGCGTCTCAGCCGGGCGAGCCGGCCGTCGACGTCCACACCGCACGCGTCCTCGACGGCCCGGCAGGCGCTCAGCTGGTAGGCGACCGGGCAGATCCCGCAGATGCGGGAGGTCAGGTCGGGGGGCTCGGTGTGGGCCCGGCCCCGGAGAAGGGCTTCGAAGAACCGCGGCGCCTCGTAGATACTGAGCCGGGCCTCGGTGACGGTCCGGTCGTGGATCCGCAGGCGCAGCGCGGTCTCTCCCTCGACGCGCGTGAGCGCGGGAACGCTCAGGATCCGGGAGGTGTCCGGGGACTGGCTCATCCGGGTCCTTCCTCCTCCACCGCGGTGAACGCGGTCACGTTGAAGGTGTGCAGGTACCTGGCGATGTCCGCGTCGTCCATGCCGTCGCGGTGCATCAGCGGGACGAGCGCGGGGAGGTTCGTGGTGTCGGCCGGTCCGAAGCAGCCGTAGCAGCCGCGTCCGTAGGTCGGGCAGAGCGCTCCGCAACCCGCGTGGGTGACGGGTCCCAGGCAGGGCACACCGTGGGCGACGGTGACGCAGACGTTGCCGCGCCGCTTGCAGGAGAAACAGACGGAGTGGTTCGGGATTGCGGGTTTCCGGCCGGCGAGGAAGGCCGTGATGACTTCCAGGAGCTGGCCCCGGTCGATGGGGCAGCCCCGCAGTTCGAAGTCGACGGGTACGTGCGCGGCGATGGGCGTGGAGGTCGCGAGGCTCTGGATGTAGTCGGGGCGAGCGTAGACGGTGGCCAGGTATTCCTCGATCCCGGCATAGTTGCGCAGTGCCTGCACACCGCCCGCGGTGGCGCAGGCGCCGATGGTGACGAGATACCGGGATGCGGCGCGGACTCGCCGCACGCGTTGAAGGTGTTCGGGCGTGCTGACCGATCCCTCGACCAGGGAAAGGTCGTACGGGCCGGAGGCGACCGCGCTGGAGGCCTCCGGGAAGTGGGCGATGTCCCACTCGTCCGCGAGGCCCAGCAGTTCGTCCTCGCAGTCCAGGAGGGTGAGCTGGCA
>Ga0247822_10000452_pt1 | contig 22105 bp, 18 predicted proteins | sample 13C_Cellulose_Da_FD_192423 | JGI IMG/M metagenome (GOLD analysis project Ga0247822, IMG submission 192423) | Soil microbial communities from agricultural site in Penn Yan, New York, United States - 13C_Cellulose_Day30 | ecosystem: Environmental > Terrestrial > Soil > Agricultural land | place...
GGTCGCGCCGTTCGACGGGATGATCTCCTGGCAGTGCGGGCCGCCGGTGGTGCTGCAGCCGATCGCGCAGGTCTGCGGCGGCTGCTCGACGCCGGCGGCGCAGGTGATCAGGTCGTCCGACTCGCAGCGGGCGGCGCACGGCGCGTCGATCGGCGCGTCGGGGTCGGCGTCGACCTCGGGATCCGACGCGTCGACCGGCGAGATCGGTCCGTCGGGGGTCGCGGATCCTTCGAACGAGCACGCCGCGGTCCCGACGAGGAGCAAGCTAAGTAGGCGCGTCCTCATGACCCGGCACGGTATCATGGGGACTCGGAGGTTCGTCGACGCTGATCGGGGCCGCCGGCGGGCGTGAGCCGACTCACGTGCCTTTCTTGCGGGCCGCCTTGGCGGCCTTCTTGGCGGCCTTCTCGGCCTTCTTGGCCTTCTTGTCGGCCTCGGCCGGCGGCCGGGCGCGGGCCTCCATGCGATCGAGGCGCTCGCGCAGGGCGGTGGTGTGGCTGCGCAGCTCGGTCAGCTCGTCGCGCAGGCGGTTGACCTCGGCGGTGGTGCCCGTCTGCTCGCCGAGATCGCGGATGACCTCGCGGGCGCGGCGCTTGAGCCGGCCGTCGAGGGCGCGGGCGACCAGCTTGTCGAGCGCGCCGATCGCCGCCGGATCGCCGAGCGTGAGCAGGGCCTCGAGCGCGGCGGCCTGGACCCGGAAGTCGCGATCGTCGAGCAGGTCCTGGAGGTGCTCGCGCACGCGGATGGCGTCGCGATCGCGGCGGCCGCGGGCGAGATGGGCGAGCGCCTGCATGGCGGCGCGCCGGCCGTGCGACGGGCGGCCCCACGCGGTCGCGCCGACCAGCACGTCGAGGGCGCTGTCGTCGCGCGCCTCGGCCAGCCCCTTCCAGCAGTGCGAGCGGATGACGTCGAGGTACGAGTCGCGCGCCGACGCCTTGCGCAGGACGGCCGGCGCCTCGGGCGCGCGCAGCCGGCCGAGGGCGAGGCAGGCCTCGGCCTCGACGAAGTAGCTGGGATCGCCGCGCTCGATGAGATCGATCAGCACGGCGGCGGCCGCGGTGCTGCCGCGCAGCTCGCCGAGCGCCTTGACGATCGCGCGCCGCGCCCGTGGGTGCTGCTCGGCGGCGACCGCGCGGACCAGCGCGTCGCGGGCGTCGTCGCCGCGCAGCACGCCGAGCGCCGCCGCGGCCGCGCCGCGCACCGCCCAGAACGGATCGTGCTCGAGGGCGCGGGTCAGGGCCGACAGCGCCTTGGGTCCGCCCTTCTTGCCGAGCGCGGCGGCGGCCTGGCTGCGATCGATGGCCAGGGTGGCGCCGGCCAGCTCGTTGGCCCACAGGTGCAGGCCCTTGTCGGTGTCGACCGTGGCCAGGATGGTGCGGCCGGGATCGAGGATGGCCTGGGTCGGCTCGGCCTCGAGGCGGACGTGGAAGGCGTGGCGCTGCTCGGTGATCTCGACCGGCACGTCGACGTCGCGATCGCCGACCCGGAACCGCAGCGTGGCCGGCAGCCGGAACAGCGGGGTCCGGCCCTCGACCTTCTGGGTCTGCTCGACGGTGACGTCCATGACGCCGGCGTCGGCGTCCCAGCTCATGCCGACCTTGAGCTCGGGGTGGCCGGCGCCGTCGATCACCCACTGGCCGAAGAACCAGTCGAGCACGCGGCCGGTGGCGTCCTCGACGGCGCGGGCGAGATCGCGGGTCTCGACCACGCCGTGGCGGTGCTTCTCGAGGTAGCGGCGCAGGCTCTTCCAGAACAGGTCGTCGCCCAGCACCTGGCGGAGCATGTGGAGGACCCGCCCGCCCTTCTCGTACAGGTGGTGATCGAAGATGTCGATCGGGTCGTCGTACAGCTTGGTCGCGATCGGCCGCCGGTAGCGGCAGCCGTCCTCGTGCAGGTAGCTCTCGGCGAACTCGTCGAGCAGCACGTCGGCGGCGTCGCGGCCGTCGCGGTGCTCGCGCCAGATGTACTCGGCGTAGGTCGCGAAGCCCTCGTTGAGCCAGCCCTCGCCCCAGTCGCGGCAGGTGACCAGGTCGCCGAACCACTGGTGGGCCAGCTCGTGGGCGACCAGGCCGTCTTCGTCCTCGTCGAGCGCGGCCCGCTCGTCGAGCAGGACGGCGTCGGTCAGCGTGGTCGCGGTGGTGTTCTCCATGCCGCCGAAGATGAAGTCGGCGACGAACACCTGGGCGTAGCGCGCGTACGGGTACGCCACCCCGAACCGCGACGAGAACAGCTCGAGCATCTCGGGCGTGCGATCGAGCGTGCGCCGGGCGGCGTCCTCGCGGCCGCGCACGACGTGGTAGGTGACCGGCACCTCGCGCCAGCGCTCCTCGATGGTCGCCAGCTCGCCGGCGGCGAGGGTGATGAGGTAACAGGAGTGGGGCTGATCGTGTCGCCAGTGGAAGGTTCGGCGCTCGCCCTCGGTTTGCTCGCCGACCAGCTCGCCGTTCGACAGCGCCGACCACGCCGCCGGCACCTCGGCGATGACCTCGCTGGTCGCCTTCTCGTGCGGGGTGTCGACGCACGGGAACCAGTAGCGCGAGTCCTCGTCCTGGCCCTGGGTCCACGCCATCGCCGGCTTGTCGGGGTAGCCCTCGTCGGGGCCGACGAAGTAGAGGCCGCGCCGCGGCCGCGCCGCGTACGTGACCTCGACGACGACGCGGTCGCCCTCGCGGCGCACGCCGCCGAGGTCGATGGTCAGGTTGCGGCCGTCGTGCTCGAACCGGCGGGCCTGACCGTCGATCGTCACCGCGCCGATCTCGAGCTCGACCGCGTCGAGCCGCACCCGCTTGAGCTCGGGCGCGAGCACGCGCGCGGTCACCGTCGTGGTGCCGGTCAGCCGGCGCTCGGCGGGGAACAGCGCGACCGCGATGCGGTAGTGCTCGACGTCGATCGGACGGTCGGGGGCGTAACGCGGACGGGTGCCGGGCAGCGCGAACTCACGACTCATCGGGCCGGAACCGTCGCACGCGCCGGCAAAACCGACAAGGACGCGCCCCTAGGCGTGCGCGACCGGACGCGCGGCCGGCGGCGCCGCCGCCTTGCGGGTCACGACCTGGCCAAAGGTGATCGCCCCGTGGCTGTAGGTCGGACCGAGGCCGGGCGCCAGCGGGTGGCGGACCAGCTCCGACGACGAGAAGTGCTGAGGGAACTCGGGCCGGTCGGGGCACGGATCGGCCAGGGTCTTCTCGAGCACCATCGACGTGTACTGATCGAGCGTGTGCTCGCGGGTGTTGGCGTTGAGGATGACCTCGACGCCGTGGCGGCGGGCGTGGCTGCGCAGGCCGGCGATCGCCGACGCCTCGGGGGCGTAGGCGTCGACCGCGACGCCGTTCTCGCTGATCGTCCACAGGCCGCGATCGGTGACCACGACCGGGCTGTGGTTGCCGATGGTGTGGCCGGGCGTGCGCACCAGGGCGAAGCCGGCGCCGAGGGCGAAGTCTCCGTCGAGCGCGATGATCTTGCGCGGGTCGACGCCGAGCAGCCCGCCCTCGACGTACCAGTGGCGGTGCAGCGGGTGCGGCTGCTCGAGCGTGGCCAGCTCGCTGCGCTGGGCCAGCAAGCGGGCGTTGGGCAGGAGCGCCGGGGTCGGCTCGGTCGCGCCCGGCTCGGGGATGATGGTGCCGAGCAGGCCGCGCACGTCCTGGACGTGGAGGTGGTCGAAGGTGATGTAGTCGATGTCGGCGGGGTCGACGCCCCACTCGGTCAGCGCGTCGGCGACCGTGCCGTGCATCGTCGACATCACCCGCGTCGCGACCAGCTTGCCGTAGCGCTCGATCTGCTGGGCGAAGAACGGCGCGGCCAGCGAGCGCTGGGCGTCGCTCGGGTTGACCAGGATGTTGACCAGCGCGCCGCCGGCGCGCACCTGCACCAGCTGGACCCGGTTGCGCATCATCACGTACGGCGCGATCGTGCGCGCCGCGCCCTCGAGGCCGAACCGGGTCGGGTACGGGAAGGTCGCGATGTCCGCGGTCCGGACCGACACCACCGGGCCGCCGGCGGCCAGCCGGTCGTGCAGCCCGCGCGCCGCGGTCCGGACCGCGACCAGGCGCGCGCCGGCGCTGGCCTCGCGCCACGCGGCGTCGAGCTCGGACAGGCGGGTGAGCTGGTCGGGAACGGGCGCGTACCGCATGGCGGGACGCTACCATCGCCTCGCCATCGGCAGCCGGCTGAATCTCGGACGGGGGGTGGCCGTCGTCGCGAACCGGCCTGTGATAGTGTCCGACCGATGCCGGTCGATGACCTGCGTTCAGGCACATGGGTCACCTACGTCGGCGGCCGAGCCACCGGGCTGCGGCTCCGGCGCTGTCGCGTCGAGGTGACCGCCGGCGCCGACGCCGGCCTGGTCCGCGACATCGAGGCGCCGATCATCCGCATCGGCGCGCGCCGCGGCAACGACGTCCAGCTGTCGGACGCCAAGGTGTCGGGGCTGCACTGCGAGATCCGCCTCGACGAGCGCGGCTACCGGCTGCGCGATCTCGACTCGACCAACGGCACCTACGTCTCCGGCCTGCGCATCAACGACGTCTATATCCAGCCGGGCGCGCAGATCGCGGTCGGCTCGACCCGCGTCCGCTTCGAGCCGCTCGGCGAGTCGGTCGAGCTGGAGATCTCCGAGCGCGACCGCCTCGGCGGCATGATCGGCCGGTCGGTGAAGATGCGCGAGCTGTTCGCGCGGGTCGAGAAGCTGGCCGCGTCGGACACCACCGTGCTGGTCACCGGCGAGACCGGGGTCGGCAAGGAGCTGGCCGCCGAGTGCCTGCACGAGCTGTCGCCGCGCGCGACCGGCCCGTTCGTGGTGATCGACTGCGGCTCGATCCCGGCCTCGCTGATCGAGAGCGAGCTGTTCGGCCACGAGCGCGGCGCGTTCACCGGCGCGACCGCGTCGTACGCCGGCGCGTTCGAGCGCGCCCACGGCGGCACCGTGTTCCTCGACGAGGTCGGCGAGCTGCCGCTGGCGATGCAGCCCAAGCTGCTGCGCGTGCTCGAGCAGCGCGAGGTGCGCCGCGTCGGCGGCACCAAGACCATCAACGTCGACCTGCGGGTGGTCGCCGCCACCAACCGCGACCTCGGCGTCGAGGTCAACCGCGGCCGGTTCCGCGAGGACCTCTACTACCGGCTGGCGGTCGCCCGCGTCCACGTCCCACCGCTGCGCGATCGCAAGGAGGACATCCCCCTCCTGATCGAGAACATCCTGGCCGCGACGCCCGGCGGCGAGGGCGCCTACATCGCGCCCGAGACGATCGATCTGATGATGAAGCACGACTGGCCGGGCAACGTGCGCGAGCTGCGCAACGTGATCGAGCGGGCCGTGCTGCTGGCCGAGACGCCCGAGAACGAGGCGTCGCTCCGCCGCGCCCCGCCGGCGCCGCCGCCGCGCGCCGAGATGACCCCGTCGACCACGGCGTCGTCGCCCGACGCGTCGATGACCGTGCCGGTCGACATCGCGACCCCGTTCAAGGTCGCCAAGCAGACCGTGGTCAGCGAGTTCGAGCGCCGCTACATCTCGAAGCTGCTCGCCCACCACGACGGCAACATCTCGGCCGCCGCCCGCGCCGCCGGCATCGACCGCATGTCGATCCACAAGATGCTGCACCGCCTCGGGCTGGCCAACCCCGGCCGCGACGACATGCCGGCGTTCGCCGACGACGGCGACGACTAGGGGACCGGCTCCTGGGTCGTACCCTGGCGACACCACTACACTTTTTGGGCGTGCTGCGTCTTTTCGCGGTGGACGGTGGCCCCCCGAAAACGCAGTCCCACCAAAAACCTCGGCAAGCTCGGGCGGTCGAGACCCCGGAGCCTGTCCCCTCCTCGATCAGACCGAGAGGCGGACCAGCCAGATCGCGGCGAGCGCGGCGAGCAGGAGGCGCGGGCGTCGCCCGCGGGAGAGGACGTCGGCGCGGCCGGTCGCGACCAGCGCGCACGCGACCAGCGTGCCGAGCAGGACGAGCGGCGCCAGCGGGTGCAGGGCGAGCGCATGGTCGACCTCGCCCGCGCCGAGCGCGAGGGTGGCGCGGGTCATGCCGCAGCACGGGCAGGCGACGCCGGTCAGCGCCCGCAGCGGGCACCCCGGGCCCCCGTCGGCGACGGCGGCGCGCCACGACGGCGGCCCGGCTGCACCGACGGCGAGCCCGCCGAGCGCGCACGCGCCCCACAGCGCAGCCGCGACGCGGCTCCACCCGGTGAGCGGCATGGCTACGGCGGCCCGTCGAGGCTGCACAGCACGAACAGCATGGTCACGACGAACAACCCGGTCGCGACGATGCCGCACACCATCCCGGCGGTCGCCAACCCGCGCTTGTACGGATCGGCGAGGCCGCGATCGATGCGGGTGCGCTCGGCGCTGCCCAGGGCCCACGCGACCGGGCCGAGCAGGCCGCACCCCACCAAGGACGAGACCCCGAGGATCAGCACCATGGTGGCGCTCGACGGCAACCGCCCGGGCGACTCCCACCCGGGCGGGAGCCGCGGCTCGGGCTGGTCCCACTGCGCGGCGGCCTGCGCCTGCCACCGGGCCGCGAGGTCGTCGGCGCTCTCGGGACCGGTGGCGGCCATCACGAGGCTCCGAGTCGGAGGACGATGGCGAGCACCATGCTGGCGAGCGAGATCACGATGCCGGCGATGGCGAGCCCCTCGCCGCCGAGCAGGCGGTCGCTCTTCTTGATCTCGGACAGGGCGACGATGGAGAGGATGAGCCCGAGCAGGCCGCACAAGAACGAGCAGACGAAGCCGGCGATCGCCAGCCCCGAGGTCGTGCGGGGGAAGGGGGCCTCGTACGGCGGCGGCGGATGATTCGGATCGTAGGGACCGGTCATGGCATTGCTCCTTGCGATGCCGGCCCTATCGCCGCCTCCCGCGCGCGGTTGCGCGGGTGCCGCACCTTGCCACCTCGGCGGCTACGCCGTCGCGCGCTTGCCGGCCAGGCTGACCGCGAGGCCGCCGAGGACGATCGCGATGCCGAGGTAGGCGCGGCCGCCGAGGCGGAGCTGGTGCTCCCAGATGGCGTCGACGACGAGCGCGATCACCGGCAGCACGAAGACCAGGGTGCCGCTGACCATCAGCGGCAGGCGGCGCAGGAGCCACAGCCAGGTCGCGAACGCGACCACCGAGCCCATGACGGCCAGGTACACCAGCGCGAAGGTCGCGCGCTCGGGCGGCGGCCACGCCGGCACCTCGATGCCGCGCACGGCCGCGGCGATCACCAGCGCGACCGCGGTGACGGCGAGGAAGATCAAGGTCACGACCACCGGGTGGACCTCGGGGCCGTGGCGCTTGAGGATGACCGAGTAGCTGGTCGACGCGGCGACCGCGCCGAGGAGCATGACCAGCCCGACCACCTGGGTCGGCGACACGTCCCAGCGATCGGCGAAGATCACGCCGACGCCGACCAGCGCGACCAGCGCGCCGACGACGTCGGCGATCCGGACCCGCTCGTAGCCGGTCGCGCGCAGCAGCACCGCCAGCATCAGCGGCTGGGTGGAGAACAGCACCGCGGCCAGGCCGCCGGGGATGCGCTCCTCGCCGTAGTACACCAGCGCGTAGCTGACCGCGTCGAGCACGCCGGCCACCCCCATCCAGATCCAGGTCCGGCGGTCGCGTGGCCACGGGCCGAGCCGCAGCGCGACGACGATCGGGGCCAGGATCAGCGTCGCCAGCACGAAGCGCAGCGCCGCCGCCTCGAGGGTCGGGAACCCGCCGGGTCCGGTCGACGCGCGGACCGCGTACCAGGTCGTGCCCCAGACCAGCGCGCACGTGAGGTAGGCAGCGACGACGGCGGGCATGGGGCGGTCACTCATAGCGGGCGCAGGACCCGCGGGCAACGGCCCCGCCTTCGACGCGGGCCCCTTCGGGTCGCCCTCGCTCGGGATGACCGGGCTAAGGTTCTGCCATGGACGAGCTCGCGCTCCGGCACTGCACGCCCTACCCACCCGGCCCGCGCCGGCTGTCGGCGGCCGAGGCCGCCGCGCTGCTCGCCGAGCTCGGCCACGGCTGGACCGTCGACGGCGAGCGGCTGCGCCGGAGCTACGAGCTGGCCGACTTCGCCGCCGCGCTCGGCTTCGTCAACGAGCTCGGCGCGATCGCCGAGCGCGAGAACCACCACCCCGACGTGCTGCTCGGGTGGGGCAAGGTCGCGATCGAGCTGTGGACCCACGACGTCGGCGGGCTGAGCGAGAACGACTTCATCGTCGCCGCCAAGATCGAGCGCGCGTTCGCGGCGCGCGGCGCGGCCGTCGGGTAGGTCCTCCACCTACCCGGGTGCGTAGATCGCCCGGGGATCCCGGGCGTTCGAGCACCCATGCGCTCCGTGCTGGACAAGACTCGCGCCCTCCGCGTCGGCGTCGTGCTCGGCGACACCGTGATCGACGAGCGCACGCTGCGGGCCCCGGCGACCTTCTCGATCGGTCGATCGATCCGCAACACCATCGCCGTCCCGGTGCCCGGTCTGCCGCGGTCGTGGCCGCTCCTGACCATGACCGAGGCCGGCGTGCTGGTGCGGCTGGGCGACGACATGGACGTCCGGGTCGCCCGCGACGGCGCCGTGCTCGACCGCCGCGACCTCGAGGCCGGCGCCGAGCGCCACCGCGACCACGTCAGCTTCGTGGTCCGCGCCGGCGGCCACGGCAAGATCACCCTCGGCGAGGTGCGCGTGCTGTTCCAGGAGGTGGCGCTGCCGCCGGCGGCGCCCCGCCCGACCCTGCCGCGCGCGGTGCGCGGCACGTTCGCCGACCGCATCGATCGCCGACTGGCCGCGTTCGCCGCGGTGTCGATCCTCGGCCACGTCGGCGTGATGGCCTGGGCCCACCTGCACGATCCGCCCGGCGACGGGGTGATCGAGCGCGCCGCGCAGGCGACCTACGTGCCCGACACGGTCGCGATCATCGACGCCGCCGATCTCGACAGCCTGATGCCGGCGCCGGTCGCGGAGCCGGAGCCGGAGCCCGAGCCCGCGCCCGCGACCACCACGGCGCCGACCGCGACGCCGGCGCCGGCCGAGCCCACCGCCGCGCCGACCTCACCGCCGCGCGACCCGAAGCCGCGCCCGCCCGGCACGCCGGTCGCGCTGCCCGAGCTCGATCCCACCCGCTACGCCGAGGAGCTGTTCGCCGACGGCGGCGACGGCCTGCGCCCGGGCGACCTGGCGCGGCGCAAGCCGGGCCCCGACCTGGCCAAGCAGCTCGAGGAGCTGAAGCAGTCCGACGCCACTGCCTCGCTCGGCGGCGACGGTGGTCGCCTGCGCGACGGCGGCGGGCCGCGCCCCGGCACCGCGCAGGATCCGGTGATCGCGCCGCCGCTCGGCGGCCCGGTCAAGGTCGATCCCGACAAGACCGAGCAGGTCCCGCCCGGGCGCATCCGGCCGATCCCACCGCCGCCGCTGCTGGTCGGCGACCTCGACGCGATCGTCCGCAAGATCAGCACGACGTACATGCCCGGCCTGCAGCGCTGCTACAAGAAGGAGCTGGGTGGCGACGCGACCCTCGCGGGCAAGATCACCCTGACCTTCTCGGTCGACGAGCGCGGCCGGCTCAGCGACGCCGGCGCCAGCGGCGTCGCGCCCACGCTCGAGGGCTGCGTCGAGACCCTGATGCAGAAGTGGTCGTTCCCGCCGGTCGTCGACGCCGACGGCGAGGCGATCGAGGTCGACGTCAAGCTGGCCCTGCAGCTCACGCCGACCTGATCGGCGCCACGGTGCCACCGGGCCACCGCGGCGGCTCACCACGCGCGCCGCGCTGCGCCTTCACACCGGGTCGCGAGGGCCCGGTCGGCGCGCGTCGCCAGCGCCGGTGAGCGTCGCCGATCGCGCACTTGCGAGCTGGTACGAGCGGTGCTTCTCCGAGGGTCGTTCCGACTCAAGGAGGGGTTTCCATGTCACGCACCCACCCGTTCTGCGCCATCGTCGCCCTGCTGCTGGCCGCGCCGACCGGCACCGCCCTCGCGCAGGTGGCGCCGAACGGCGTCGGGTCCCAGCCGCCGCCGCCGATGTGCCCCGCCCCCGAAGGCGAGCAACGTCAGGGCGAGTCGCCGATCGGCCCGTTCGGCGCGACCCAGGAGTACGCGCGCAAGGGCAACGTCGAGCTCGGCGGCTCGGCCGGCTTCACGTCCGGCAACGACAGCACCCGCATCAACGTGTCGCCGTCGTTCGGCTACTTCTTCGTCGATAGCTGGCAGCTCAGCGCGATCGTCGATCTCGCCTACCTGACCGTCGGCGGCGTCGACTCCAAGAGCATCGCCGGCATCGCCGAGATCTCGTACCACCTGCCGCTCGGCCGGTCGCGCATGATCTTCGGCGAGGCCGGCTTCGGCGTCGGGCCGATCCACCAGAGCGGCATGGGCACCGGCGTCGCGCTCGCCCCCGAGGTCGGCGTCAACTTGATCCTCGGCGAGAACGGCATCCTGACCCCGGCGGTCGGCTACCGGTACACGACCATCGACGGCATGCACAACGCGCTCACCTTCAACATGGGCTACACGGTCGCGTGGTAGCCGCGACCGCGGCAGCTACGACACCCGGCAGTCACGACACCCGGCGGCGCAAGTAATTCAGCAGGTCGACCCGGGTGATCAGGCCGAGCAGCTCGTCGCCGTCGACGACGATGCCGACCATGCCGCGCTCGAACAGCGGCAACAGCTCGCGCACCGACGCGCTCGGGGCCAGGGTCTCGACCTTCGACGACATCACGTCGCGGACCGAGCGCTGGAAGGCGCCGGCGTCGTCGAGCGCGGCGATCAGCAGGTCGGACTCGTCGACGATGCCGACCAGGCGGGCGCCCTCGAGCACCGGCAGCTGCGACACGTCGTGGAGCCGCATGCGGGCGTAGGCGACCGACAGCGCGTCGCCCGGGCCGACGCCGACCACGGTGCCCTCGCGGGCGCGGCGCGCGATCAGGTCGCGCAGGTCGCCGGTCGGCTCGCGCCCGGTCAGGCCCTGCTCGTCCATCCACTGATCGTTGTACGCCTTCGACAGGTACTTGCCGCCGCTGTCGGGCACCAGGGTCACGCACCGGCGGGGGCTGGTCTGCTCGCGGCACCAGCGCAGCGCCGCGGTGATCAGCACGCCCGACGAGGTCCCGGCCAGGATGCCCTCGGCGCGCAGGAGCTCGCGCACGGTGGTGAACGCATCGGCGTCGCTGACCGAGTAGGCCCGCTTGACCCGCGACAGGTCGCAGATCGCCGGCACGAAGTCCTCGCCGATGCCCTCGACCAGCCACGATCCGGCCTCGCCGATCTCGCCGGTGGCGACGTAGCCGGCCAGCACCGAGCCGACCGGATCGGCGAGCACCATCTCGACGTCGGGCGCGACCCTGGCGAAGTAGCGCGACAGCCCGGTGATCGTGCCACCCGAGCCGACGCCGCACACCATCGCGTCCATGCGGCCGCCCAGCTGCGACCAGATCTCGGGGCCGGTGGTGCGCTCGTGGGCGGCCGGGTTGGCCGGGTTCTCGAACTGGTTGACGTAGTAGCCGTCCTCGGCGGCGGCGATCGCCCTGGCGAGGTCCTGGTAGTACTGCGGGTGGCCCTTGACCACGTCGGAGCGGGTGATGACGCAGCGCGCCCCCAGCGCCCGCAGGTGCAGCACCTTCTCCTGGCTCATCTTGTCGGGGATGACCAGGGTCAGCCGGTAGCCGCGCAGCGCGGCGACCAGCGCGAGGCCGAGCCCGGTGTTGCCGGCGGTGGCCTCGACCAGGTGGCCGCCCGGTTTCAGCGCGCCCGACGCCTCGGCGGCGTCGATCATCGAGCGACCGATGCGATCCTTGATCGAGCCGCCGGGGTTGAGGTTCTCGAGCTTGAGCCACAGCTCGCACGGCCCGGTGTCGAGGCGAGTGACCTGGACGAGCGGGGTCTGGCCGATCAGCGGCAGGACGCCGGTCGCGGTGCGCAGCGGACCATCGGACATGATGCGACTACCTTACTCGCTCGCTTCGCTCGCCGGGGCTACACCGTCGCGCGCACGACGCCGGGCAGGCCGGCGTTGCGCGGATCCCAGCGCCGCCGAGATCCCGGCAGGCCGAGGGCGACCCGGAGGTGGGCGTCGAGCTGCTCCCACTCGATCAGGAACGCGTCGTGGCCGTGCGCCGACGAGATCGTCGCATGCCGGGCCGGCACGCCGCGGGCGCCGAGCTCGAGCACCAGCGCCGCCGAGTGGCTGGGCAGGTAGAGCTGATCGCTGTCGATCGACAGGGCGAACGTCGCGGCGCGGATGCGATCGAGCCCCCACGACACCGGCCGCGGCGCGCGCGGGGCGGTCGCGACCGCGAGCGAGGCGAACGCGGCCGGCGGCGGACCGACCGTGGCCGGCCAGCTCTCGACGCCGTCGGGCGGCGACGGCGCGCGGGCGAGGTCGTGGTGATCCATCGCGCCGATCAGCGCCAGGTAGGCCGGGGCGTGGAAGCGCGCGACCAGCTTCTGGCCCTGGTGCTCGAGGTAGGTCTGGATGCGGTAGCGCGCGCGCGACGACCAGGTCTCGACGGTCTCGGTCCACAGGCCCTGCTTGCGGCCCTGGGTCCGCTCGAGGCCGGGCTCGGCGCGGTAGGTGATCATCGCGAGCTGGCGGGCCAGCTCGAGCCCGCGCTCGACCCGATCGGGGAAGCCGGGATCGGCGAGGATCGCCTGGCGGCCGACGTGGTTGAAGGCGAGGATCCAGCTCGACGCGGCCGCGCAGGCGGCGATCGGGACCACCCGCGCGAAGCGCAGCGGATCGAGCGCGGCCAGCGCCAGCGCGACCATGCCGCCGAGCGAGCCGCCGGTGACCAGCTCGACCCGCTCGACGCCGAGCGCGTCGAGCGCCAGCAAGATCGAGCGCGCCTGATCCCAGGTGGTCACGGTCGCCGGCAGATCGACCGCCGGGACCTGGAAGCCGCCGCGCGCCGGGGTCAGCTCGGCCGGGTGCTTGTCGTCGGCCAGGCGCGGGAAGCTGCCGTCGCCCGGCCCGGACGTGCCGTAACACGAGCCGAGCAGGTTGAAGCACAGCACCCGCGCCTCGCTGGGATCGATCGGCAGGCCGGGGCCGATCAACGGCTCCCACCAGCCGCCGGCGCCGCCGGCGCGCGCGTCGCCGGTGAGCGCGTGCACGACCACGACCGTCGGCACCGCCGGCGACAGCCGCGGCCCGACCCGCGGCGCGCACCGCGCCTGCGCGGCGAGCTCGGCGGCGGCGCGGGTCACCGGCTCCCACGGCCGGGTGCGCGGCGGGGTGCTGCGCTCGCGCAGCACCGGCGTGTCCTCGGCCGGGCCCCAGTGCCAGCCGCGCACGACGTGGTGCTCGACCAGCCCGCCGGCCTCGAGGGTGATCGGGGGCAGGAACAGCTCGAAGTCGATCGGGTCGCCGGTGAGGCGGACGATGGTCATGGTCAGGCTCGCAGGGCGCGGTCGAGGTCGGCCACGATGTCGTCGATGTGCTCGAGCCCCACCGACAGGCGGACCAGGTCGTCGGTGACACCGGTCGCCTGCTGCTCCTCGGGCGACAGCTGCTGGTGGGTGGTCGACGCCGGGTGGATGATCAGCGAGCGCGCGTCGCCGAGGTTGGCGAGCAGCGAGAACAGCTTGACGTTGTCGATCAGGCGCCGGCCGGCGGCGCGGCCGCCCTTGACGCCGAACGTGACCAGGCCGCCGAAGCCGCCGCGCAGGTACTTCTTGGCCAGGGCGTGGCTGGGATCGCCCTCGAGGCCCGGGTAGCGCACCCACGCCACCTGGGGGTGGCTCGAGAGCCAGCGCGCGACGGCGAGCGCGTTCTCGGCGTGGCGCTCGACGCGCAGCTTGAGGGTCTCGATGCCGGTGATGAAGGCGTGGGCGTTGAACGGCGACAGCGACGGGCCGAGGTCGCGCAGGAGCTCGACCCGGGCCTTGATGATGAACGACAGGTTGCCGAACGCCTTCCACAGCTCGAGGCCGTGGTAGCCGGGGTTGGGCGCGGTGAACTCGGGGAAGCGGCCGTTGTCCCAGGGGAAGTTGCCGCCGTCGACGATCACGCCGCCGATCGCCGTGCCGTGGCCGCCGATGTACTTGGTCGCGCTGTGGACGACGATGTTGGCGCCGTGGGCGATCGGGTTGACCAGCACCGGCGTGGTCGCGGTGTTGTCGACGACGAGCGGCACGCCGGCGTCCTTGGCGAGCGCGGCGATCGCCTCGAAGTCGGGGACGTCGAGGCGCGGGTTGCCGAGCGACTCGATGAAGATCGCCTTGGTGCGCGGCGAGATGGCGGCGCCGATCGCGGCGGCGTCGGCGCGGTCGGCGAAGCGGGTGGTGATGCCGAACCGGGGCAGCGTGACCTTGAACAGGTTGTAGGTGCCGCCGTACAGCGACGACGCCGCCACCAGCTCGTCGCCGCTGCGGAGCAGCGTCGCCAGCGTCAGCGTCTCCGCGGCCTGCCCCGACGCCACCGCCAGCGCGGCGGCGCCGCCCTCGAGCGCGGCGATCCGCTTCTCGAAGACGTCGTTGGTCGGGTTCATGATCCGCGTGTAGATGTTGCCGAACTCCTTCAGCGCGAACAGCGCCGCGGCGTGGTCGGCGTCGCGGAACCGGTAGCTGGTGGTCTGGTAGATCGGCACCGCCCGCGACCCGGTGGTCGGATCGGGGTCGTACCCGGCGTGCAGCGCGAGCGTCTCGAAGCGATAGCGGTCGGTCGACATGGCGGCTCCGGGGGGTGAGGGGACGGCGTCGGGCAGACGGAAGCTTCATCCGCGATAACAGACATGTCAACGTTATAGCGGCTCCGTTTTCGCGGAGGACCGTTCGTTATGACTGCCGGTCACCGGCCGGTTCCCCAGGTGCCCAGCCGTGGCCGCGGCGCACCGGCGGAAGCGACCGCCGGGTTCGCGACGAGCTCGATTCAGGCTTAAGATGCGCGCCATGCCTCGGGCATGGATGTCGACCGCGCGGACCGCGCTGGCGCTGGCCGCCGCGCTCGGGGCCACCGGCTGCCAGACCTTCATCGGCCTCGAGGACGCCGAGGGCCACCTGCCCCGCCTCGACGGTAGCTACCTGATCGCCATCGAGCGCCTGCGCGCCAACGGGATGACCAGGGACATCCTGCGCCTGCGCGGCACCGCCCGCCTCGACGTCGACGCTCGCTCGCTCGACCTGTCGCTCAGCCTGCTGCGCTTCGACGACGGCACCCCGTTCACCGAGACCGCGATCACCGACATCACCTTCGACGACGACCGGCTCGACACCGAGTTCATGCTCAACATGGCGGTGCCCGACGCCGCGGTCGCGCCCGGCCAGGACGCCGCCGATCAGACCCTGACCGCCGCGGTCGTGTTCATCGCCGAGGACGACTACTCGTTCTGCGCGCGCCCGCTCACCGGCGAGCTGCCGACCGTCGGTTCGGTGCTGCTGGCGACCCCGGGCGGCACCGCGACGCCCGACGCCAACTGCGACCTCTGAGCCGTAGATTTCGCGGCTTGCGGCCGCCGGCGCGCGTGGCCACGTCGAAAGCGTGGCTGCTCCACCCGATCGTCGCGAGGAGCTCGAGGACAAGCTGGCAAAGGTTCGCGGCTGGCTCGAGCGCACGGGCGCGGCGGCGGCGGTCCTGGGTAGTCAGGGCGCCTTCGCGTGGATCACCGGCGGGGGCGACAACCACGTCTCGCTCGGGCACGAGGAGGGCGCCGCGGCCGTGCTGGTCACGCCCACCAGGGCGTGCGTGCTGGCGGCGAACAACGAGCTGAGCCGCATCGTCGACGAGGAGGTCGCGGGGCTCCCGCTCGAGCCGGTCACGTGGCCGTGGCACCAGCCGAGCCAGGCCCGGTCGCTGATCGATCGCCTCGCCGGACCGGGGCCGGTGGTGGCCGACCTCGGCCAGCTGGGGCTCGCCCGCGCCGACGCGTCCCTCACCGCCCTGCGGTTCACGCTGCGTGCGTCCGAGGTCGAGCGCTACCGCCGGCTCGGCGCGGACGCCGCCGCCGCGGTCGAGGCGGCGTGCGCCGAGGCCCGCCCGGGCCAGCGCGAGCGCGACGTCGCCGCGCGCGTCGTGCTGGCCTGCGCCGCGCGCGGCATCATCCCGCTGGTCGTGCTGGTCGCCGGCGACGAGCGCATCGCGCGCTACCGGCACCCACAGCCGACCGATTACCGGTGGCAGCGCACGCTGCTGGTCGCGCTCACCGGACGCCGGCACGGGCTGCACGCGTCGCTCACCCGCATGGTCTCGGCGCGCGCGCCCGACGCGACGCTCGCCGCGCGGTTCCGGGCGGTGCAGCGGGTGGACGCCGCGATGCTGCTGGCCAGCCGGCCGGGGGCCTCGCTCGGCGACGTGCTCGCCCGCGGCCAGGCCCAGTACGCCGCCGAGGGTTTTCCCGACGAATGGACGCTGCATCACCAGGGTGGGCTCACCGGCTACGCCGGCCGCGAGCGCTTCGCGGTGCCGGGCGAAGCCCTGGCCCTGGCCGCGGCGCAGGTCGTGGCGTGGAACCCCTCGATCACCTCGGTGAAGTCCGAAGACACCGCGCTGGTGACCGACGCCGGCATCGAGCTGCTGACCACGACCTCCCGATGGCCGCGCGACCGGGTCGACCTCCACGACGGCGTCGTGGAGCGCCCGGCGCTGATGGTGTCCGAGTCGTCATGAAAGCCGTCCGCCCGATGGGCGGGACCCACGCACGACGTGCGCGAGGGCCTCGCTGACGGTGCGCGCACGACGCTTGCACCCCTGCGCGGTCGGGAGGCCCAACGCATGAGCGTCACGAGCAGCGAGCCCTGGATCGACATCACCGTCCCGATCCGTCCTGGGATGGTCCACTACCCCGGCGACCCCGGCGTCGAGCTGGAGCAGGTGAAGCACCTCGACCGCGGCGATCCCGCGACCGTCTCGCTGCTCCGCCTCGGCGTCCACACCGGCACCCACGTCGACGCGCCGGTGCACTTCCTGGCCGGGACCGCCGGCGTCGACGCGTTCGCCATCGACGCGCTGATCGGCCCGGCCCGGATCATCGAGGTGCCCGACGTCGAGATCCTCACGGCGAAGGAGCTCGAGCCCCACCGGATCGCGACCGGCGAGCGCATCTTGCTGCGGACCCGCAACTCGGCACGCAGCTGGTCCGGTGAGGATTTCGTCGCGGACTACGCCCACCTCGGCCCGAGCGCGGCCCGCCTGCTGGCCGAGCGCCGGGTGCGGATGATCGGGATCGACTACCTGTCGATCGGCCGCGGCGACGACGGGCCCGAGGTCCACCGCATCCTCTTGCGCGCGCTCGGCGCCGGCATCGTGATCGTCGAAGGCCTCGATCTCACGCAGGTCGGGCCCGGCGACTACGACGTCGTCTGCTTGCCGATCAAGATCGCCGGGTGCGACGGCGCCCCGGCGCGCGTGGTGGTGCGGCGCCGCGCGCCCTGAGACCGGAGAGGACCGCGCCGTTCACCAGGCACCAAGGGCGGAACCTTATGTTCCGTTCGTTCTGAGCGAGGCCGACCGACGAAGGAGGGAGGCCGACGTCGAAGAACGGCGCCCGCGGTGCACGCGAGCGCAGGTTGCGTCGCCCTTCGACGTCATCGTCGGTCGCTGCGCTCCCTCCGATTCGCTCAGGGCGAACGGGAGAAGGGGCGCTCCGCGAGGTGACCGCGCGGGCATCAGGAGGAGCGCAGCGACCGACGATGGCCGAGGTGACCGCGCGGGCATCAGGAGGAGCGCAGCGACCGACGATGGCGGATGCGAGCGCGCGGGCATGCGGGATGCAACCCGGGCGGTCATGCGCGCCATGGTCGTGGTTCCCGCCGAGCGGAGGGTCGGGATCGTGGAACGGCCGCCACCGCGACGCCCGAGCGGCGCCGAGGTCCTGGTCCGGACGCTGGACGTCGGGATCTGTGGCACCGATCGCGAGATCGTCGCGGGCGAGCACGGCGCGCCGCCGCCGGGCGCATCGGACCTCGTCCTCGGCCACGAAGCGCTGGCCGAGGTGGTCGAGGTCGGGCCCGAGGTCCTGTGGGCGCGGCCCGGCGATCTGGTCGTGCCGACGGTGCGCCGGCCGTGCCCGAACCCGCGCTGCGCGGCGTGCCGCCAGGGCCGCCCCGATTACTGCATGACCGGCGAGTTCACCGAGCGCGGCATCGTGCGCGCCGACGGCTTCCTCGCCGAGCAGGTGGTCGAGGACGAGGCCTATCTGGTGCCGGTCCCGCGCGTCCTCGCCGAGGTCGCGGTGCTGGTCGAGCCGCTCAGCGTCGTCGCCAAGGCGGCCGAGGACTGGAAGGCGGTGCGCAGCCGGTACGGCTTCGAGCTCCCGCACCCGCGCGGGCTGGTGCTCGGCGCCGGGCCGGTCGGGCTGCTCGGCGCCATGGTCTTCCAGGCCCAGGGGATCGAGACCCAGGTCTTCTCGCGCGAAGGCGAGGACGAGCCGCGCGCCGAGCTGATCCGCTCGTTCGGCGCGGGCTACGTCTCGGCCGGGCGCACCCCGCTCGATCGCCTGCCCGAGCGGATCGGGACCGTCGACGTCGTGTTCGAGGCGGTCGGCGTCCCCGAGGTCGCGTTCGGCGCGCTGCCCACCCTCGCCCCCAACGGCGTCTTCATCATGAGCGGCGTCCCCGCCGAGCGCGGCCCGGTCGCGGCCGAGCTCAGCCGCTGGATGCGCGACCTCGTCCTCGAGAACCAGGTCGTGCTCGGCACGGTCAACGCCGGTCGCTCGGCCTACGCCGACGCGCTCCACCGGCTCGAACAGTTCATGGCGCTCTTCCCGGACGCGGTCCGATCGCTGATCCGGCGGGCGCCCTTCGACGACGCCCCCGACGTGGTCACGCGCGGCCGGGGCATCAAGGACGTGATCACCCTCGCCGCGGCGAGCGCGTGACGGTCACCCACACGGAGGTCGAACGATGGCGTCGCGGATCGAGGACTACGGGCTCATCGGTGATACCCAGGGTGCGGCCCTGGTCTCGCGCAGCGGAGATATCGACTGGCTGTGCCTGCCGCGGTTCGACTCGGAGGCGTGCCTGGCGGCGCTGCTCGGGCGCGACGAGCACGGGCGCTGGGGCATCCGCCCGACCGTCGACGTCCGCAAGCGGCGGCAGCGCTACCGCGACGACACCCTGATCCTCGAGACCGAGGTCGAGTGCGACGGCGGCGCGGTGCGCGTCATCGACTTCATGCCCCCGAGCACGGCGCGCAGCGACGTGATCAGGATCATCGAGGGCATCAGCGGCGAGGTCCCGCTCGAGATGATCCTCGACGCCCGGTTCGGCTACGGCGCCAACCGGCCGTGGATCAAGCCGCGCGACGGCCTGGTCACCTTGACCGCCGGCCCCGACTCGCTGCACCTGCGCGCCTCGGTCCCGGTCAAGGTCAACGGCGCGCGCGTCGCGGCGCTGTTCTCGGTCAAGGCCGGGGAGACGGTCTGGTTCGGCTTGACCTGGACCTCGTCGGATCGGCCGCCGCCCGATCCCATCGACAAGGCGCAGGCGCTGGCCGACACCGAGGCCTACTGGCGCGAGTGGGTCAGCCGCTGCACCTACCAAGGGCGGTGGCGCGACGCGGTGGTGCGCTCGCTGATCACGCTCAAGGCGCTCACCTACAGTCCGACCGGCGGGATCGTCGCCGCGCCGACCACCTCGCTGCCCGAGGAGATCGGCGGCGTCCGCAACTGGGACTACCGCTTCTGCTGGCTGCGCGACGCCACCTTGACCCTGCACGCGCTCATGGCCGGCGGCTACGTCGACGAGGCGCGCGCGTGGCGCGACTGGCTGGCGCGCACGGTGGCCGGCGACCCGACCCGGCTCCAGATCATGTACGGCGTCGCCGGCGAGCGGCGGCTCACCGAGCTCGACCTCGACTGGCTCCCCGGCTACGAGGAGTCGCGACCGGTGCGCATCGGCAACGGCGCGTGGGACCAGCACCAGCTCGACGTCTACGGCGAGACCTTCAGCTGCCTCTACGCCGCCCACAAGGCCGGGCTGACCACGGAGCCGGAGGCGTGGGACGTCCTCCTCGGCGTCGCCCAGCACGTCGAGAAGGTCTGGCAGCGCCCCGACGAGGGCATCTGGGAGGTGCGCGGCGGCGGCCTGCGCCACTTTACCCACTCGAAGGTCGAGGCCTGGGTCGCGGTCGACCGGGTGATCGGGCTGATCGAGGAGTTCGACGTCGGCGGGCCCGGCGCCCGCGCGATGCTGCCGCACCTGCACGCGCTGCGCGGCCGGATCCACGAGGACGTCTGCGATCGGGCGTGGAACGAGGGGCTGGGCGCGTTCACCCAGTCGTACGGGGCCGACGCGCTCGACGCCAGCGTGCTCACCATCCCCCACGTCGGCTTCCTGCCCGCCAACGATCCGCGCATGGTGTCGACGGTCAAGGCGATCGAGAAGCACCTGATGCGCGGCGGGTTCGTCCGCCGCTACGCCACCGAGCTCGGGCTCGACGGCCTGGCCGGCGACGAGAGCCCGTTCCTGGCCTGCAGCTTCTGGCTCGCCGACAACTACGCGCTCGAGGGGCGGCTCGAGGAGGCGACCGAGCTGTTCGAGCGGCTGCTCTCGATCAAGAACCACCTCGGCCTGCTCGCCGAGGAGTACGACCCGATCGCGGCCCGGCAGATCGGCAACTTCCCGCAGGGGTTCTCCCACCTGTCGCTGATCTACTCCGCCAACCTCATCGACGGCTGCATCGATCGGCCGACCCGCGCTCGCCGGCCCCAGCCGCGGCCGGACGCGCAGCCGTTCGTGCAGCCGTGACGCCGGCGATCGCCACCCGCGAGGACCAGCCATGACGACGACCAAGCCACGAACGCTCCGCAGCCAGGCGTGGTGGGACAACTCGGAGAACCCGGGGATGACCGCGCTCTACCTCGAGCGCTTCCTCAACTACGGCCTCACCCGCGAGGAGCTGCAGTCGGGCCGCCCGATCATCGGGATCGCCCAGACCGGCAGCGACCTGGTCCCGTGCAACCGCCACCTCGTCGCGCTCGCCGAGCGGGTCAAGGCCGGCATCCGCGACGGCGGCGGCATCCCGTTCGAGTTCCCGGTCCACCCGCTGCAGGAGACCGGCAAGCGCCCGACCGCCGCGCTCGATCGCAACCTGGCCTACCTCGGGCTGGTCGAGATCCTCTACGGCTACCCGCTCGACGGCGTGGTCCTGACCACCGGGTGCGACAAGACCGTGCCGGCGTGCCTGAGCGCGGCCGCCACCGTCAACATCCCGGCCATCGTGCTGTCGGGCGGACCGATGCTGAACGGCTACTACCAGGGCAAGCGGGCCGGGTCCGGGCTGGTCATCTGGGAGTCGCGGCGGCTGCTCGCCGGCGGCGAGATCGACTACGCCGAGTTCATGGATCGCGTCGCCGCCTCGGCGCCGAGCGCCGGCCACTGCAACACCATGGGCACCGCGCTGTCGATGAACAGCATCGCCGAGGCGCTCGGCATGTCGCTGCCCGGCTGTGCGGCGATCCCGGCGCCGTACCGCGAGCGGGCCCAGATGGCCTACGAGACCGGCCGGCGCGCGGTCGGCCTCGTCCACGAGGACCTCACCCCCAAGAAGATCATGACCCGGGAGGCGTTCGAGAACGCGATCGTGGTCGGGTCGGCGATCGCCGCCTCGACCAACGTCCCGGTCAACACCACCGCCATCGCCCGCCACGCCGGCATCGAGCTGACCGCCGCCGACTGGCAGCGGATCGGCGGCGACGTGCCGGTGCTGGTCAACGTCCAGCCCGCCGGCGAGTTCCTCGGCGAGGAGTACCACCGCGCCGGCGGCGTGCCCGCGGTCATGAACGCGCTCCTGGCCGCGGGCCGGCTGCACGGCGACCTCCTGACCGTGTCGGGCCGCACCGTGGCCGAGAACGTGGCGGCGAGGCCGTCGTCGGATCCTGCGGTGATCCGCAGCTACGACGACCCGCTGCTCGCCCGCGGCGGGTTCCTGGTCATGACCGGGAACCTGTTCGACTCGGCGGTCATGAAGACGTCGGTGATCAGCGACGAGTTCCGCCGGCGCTACCTGTCGAACCCCGACGACCCCGACGCCTTCGTCGGCCGCGCCGTGGTGTTCGACGGCCCCGAGGACTACCACGATCACATCGACGACCCGGCGCTGGGCATCGACGAGCACTGCATCCTGGTCATCCGCTACACCGGCACGTACGGGTACCCGGGCTCGGCCGAGGTGGTCAACATGCAGCCGCCGGCCGCGCTGATCGCCCGCGGGATC